>SMVA01133675.1_pt1 | contig 10167 bp, 7 predicted proteins | sample 2456451 | NCBI WGS metagenome assembly SMVA01 (sample SAMN11095933, study PRJNA526329) | marine sediment metagenome | biome: Marine sediment; feature: Surficial sediment; material: Deep marine sediment; isolation source: Hadal surficial sediment | place: Pacific Ocean | collected 2014-05 | depth 0-1...
AACGGCAAATTGCCAGATAAGGGTTTCCTGCGGCAGGAACACGTGCCGCTCGACGATTTCTTCGCAACCACGAATGGCAGTCGTTACGTTGGATAAAGTATAGGAGTCGACAATGTTTGGTGTCGTCGTTCGCACCCTGATTGCCGCACTGGGCATCGCTCTGGCAACCGCCATAGTCCCGGGTGTCTCTGCTGACTCGACTGGCACGCTGGTCTGGGCGGCGATCGCGCTTGGGCTCATCAATGCGTTCGTGAGGCCGTTGGTATTGTTGTTTACGCTGCCACTCACCGTACTGACTCTGGGATTGTTCTTGCTGATCATCAACGCGGGAATGCTCAACCTTGCGGGGTTTTTCGTCACCGGGTTCAACGTCGAAGGTTTTTTCAGTTCGATCTTCGGCGCTATCGTCGTCGGCATCGTAAGCGGCCTGGGATCGATGTTCATCGGTGAGAAAGGTCGCTACGATTTGCTGATCGTGCGCCGGTAAGCGGTTAGAATGCCGGTCAACTCCGGCTCAACTCACGCGGGTTCGGACAGAAAGTTATTGGGGGAAAATCAATGAGACGTACAATCGTGATTGGCCGGGCGTTCTTGTGCTGGCTCCTCGTCGCAGTGGTTGGAGTGGCGCAAGCGCAGAATCACGCGCCGAATCCTTATGAGACGATTGCAGGCTGGGCAAAACTGCCGGAAGGGCGGCAGTGGGGTGCAATCAGCGCTATCTATCCTGCGCCGGACGGCAAACACATATGGATTGCGGAACGCTGCGGTGCAAACGTTTGCGTTGGCAGCGATGTTGACCCGATCATGCTCTTCGATCCGGCAGGTAATATGGTGCGGAGTTTCGGTGCTGGGTTGATCGCCTGGCCGCATGGCATGCACGTGGATGCACAAGGCAACGTCTGGATCGCAGACGCAGTGGGTTACGCTCCGGTCCCCGACGGCTGGGGTCATGTCATCTACAAGTTCAGTGCCACCGGCGAACTGTTGATGACGCTTGGTAAAAAAGGCGTACCCGGTTCAGGTAAGGCGACCTTCCGCAAGCCCTCGGACATGCTCGTTGCACCCAATGGCGATATCTTTGTCGTCGATGGCCACGGCTCAGCCCCCGGCGAACCGGTGAACAACCGGGTCGTTAAATTTTCCAGCGATGGAACTTACCTTATGCAGTGGGGTTCGGCCGGTGGCGATCATGGCGAGTTCAAAGACCCGCATGCGCTGGCGATGGATTCGCAGGGACGACTTTTTGTCGGCGACCGGGGCAACAGCCGCATTCAGATTTTCGATCAGGATGGCAACCATCTGGCAACCTGGACACAGTTCGGCCGACCCAGCGGTTTGTTCATTGACAAAAATGACGTGCTTTACTCGGCGGACTCCGAGTCCAACGCCCGGCGTAACGCTGGCTGGAAGCGCGGTATCCGAATCGGCAGCGCGAAGGATGGCTTCGTGACAGCGTTTATCCCCGACCCGGAACCCGACCAGGACAATTCCGGCACCAGTGCTGCAGAAGGCATTGCCGTGGATGCAGCCGGCAATATTTATGGGGCGGAAGTTGGTCCGCGTGCGATAAAGAAGTACGTCCTGCGCTAACGTAAATTTGCGGCGTGAGGTACGCCGTCAAGTCGATTCGGCTTGGCCGGCTCTTCCTGAACCACCGCACCAGCTTTTCAACGCGCCAGGCTCGTGGGACACTGCATGCACCGAACCGGGGGGGTGCACATGTCTGAACAGCCTGTTTTTGATACCGCGGGTCGAGCTTACGGCCGACCAGCGGCCACATTCGATGAGAAGCTGATTCAAGCGGGTCCCGGCACACCGGGTGGCGAGCTGTTGCGACGGTACTGGCAACCGGTGGCACGCAGCGATGAGGTTGGCGATCTGCCGGTCGCGGTCACCGTGCTCACTGAAGATCTGATTCTCTTTCGTGACAAGAGCGGCAATCCGGGTCTGGTCTATCCGCGCTGCATGCATCGAGGGACATCGCTGATTTACGGCAAAATCGAAGCGCAGGGTATTCGCTGTCCTTATCATGGCTGGCTCTATGACACGCAAGGGCGCTGCCTGGAGACACCCTGTGAGCCGGACAGCCGGGTGAAGGAAAAAGTGCGTCAACCCTGGTATCCGGTGTTCGAACGCTTCGGTCTTGTTTTCGCGTATCTCGGCCCGCCGGACAAAGAACCCAGATTTCCGGCGATCTCTCTACTGGAAAATCTTGCGCCCGATGAAGAAATTGTCGCTGGCGGCAGCTGCCGGGCGCCCAGCGGCCAGCATGCTCTGTTTGCCGGTTACCAGGATTTCAACTGGTGGAGCTTCTACGATAATTTCATGGATCCTTTCCACGTGTGTGCCCTGCACTCCACCATCAACGGTACTCAGTTTGTCGAGTCGTTGAGAATACTGCCGGAAGTGACGTCCGAATATACCGCTGACGGTGTTCGCACCGTGCAGCATCGCCGGCTGGAAAATGGCAGAGTCCATCAACGGCTGAGCCAGACAATCATGCCAAACATTAATTGTACGGCGGGTGTGGGAGACGATCTCGGACGTTCGGGAATTTCCTGGACTGTCGCCGCTACCGATTCGAGCTACCGGTTCTTTACGTTGAACGTGGTGAAGAAAGGCGTGGATCCGCGCAGCAATATGCGCTCGCTCGGCATGATGCGTCCCGAGTGGGGGCCGGGTAAGCCCTATGAAGAGTGGACGCTGGAAGACCATCAGCGCTGGCAGACGGACTATGTGACTCAGAAGGGTCAGGGTGACGTGAATCTGCATTCCGATGAACATCTCACGGTCATCGACAGGGCGACTGCCATGCTGCGACGTATCTTTAAACAACAGTGTGACAAGGTGTCCAACGGAGAAGATCCCATTGGCATTTGCTACGACGAGCCTTACAAGCTCAAGGTAATGGCGGGCAACGCATTGCTTGACGGCGAAACACTCGAATATCTGGATGGTTACGACGGCCGCGATCTATAGCCTGCGACCGTAGCGTCAGCGCACCCGCAAAGTAACAGCCTGAGGTTCGCTACCAGGTGTCGGCCGCGTGAACTCTCATTGCTGCTCGCCGGGTGTTGCCATCCTGCGGCAGACATTCAAGGCCGATGGGTCTGCTGTAGCCGATTTCGTGAGCAGTCTGAAGAACGTTGGTAAAATTGACTTCACCCGTTCCGGGTTCGAATCTTCCCGGAGAATCTGCAATCTGTAGATAGCCGATGTAGTCGCTGCCTTTGCGCATGTTGTCGATCAGGTTTCCTTCGAAGCGTTGCATGTGAAATAGATCCCAGTTGAGCTTCACATATTCCGAACCGATCGCCTGGCAGATCGCTATGCCATCGGCACTGCCGTAGAGGCAGTGACCTGGATGATTGTAGGGATTCATCGGTTCAATGATCATCGTCTTGCCATGCTTCTCCAGAATTGGCACGGCCTGCACGATCTTTGCGATCGCTGCAGCGTGCATTTCGCTTTTGCTGAAGCCATCGATATCATCCCCCAGAACTACGGTGAATAGATCGCACCCGGGTAACTCATCGGCCACGGTACAGCTGGTTTCAATGGCGCCGAGGAAGCGCTCTGCGGTGATAGCGGGGTGGTTGAGTTCCCTGCCGAATCCCCAGGCGGTAAATTGGGTTGCCGTCATCTCGTGCTGGCGAAGCAGTTCCCCGAGTTGGGCAATGTCCTTGTTTTCGTACGGCCAGAACTCGATTGCGGGGAAGCCGAGCGCTGCCGCGGCTGCGATGCGCTCAAGGAGCGGTCCGCGGAACCACATTTCTATATTCACTGCGAACTTCGTGTGTGGCGTTCGGCCTGGCATGGCTGCCTCCGGATCCAATTCTGGTTTTATCGGGCTCGCAAGCGTTGTGCCGGGCAGTGCACCGAGGATGGCGGCCGTGGCGACAAAGTCCCGCCGGGAAATGTTCACCGCTGTGCTTCCAGTTGCGCCATGATCGCGCCTACTCTGCGGTCCCCGGCGTCATCCGAACGACTGAGTCTGGCGATCACACCTTGTCTGTCTGCGGTGGATTTCTCCTGACTCATTTTGCGCTTCGCGGAGATCTCAGAAATTTCGACCTCAAAGCCGATGATGCCCGCGAGCTGTTTCTCGATGTACTGCTGCGGTGCATCGGTGATTTTCCAGGGATCGTTTTGCGACGCTTCATGGCGTTGCGTTAGCCGTTCGACGATGGCGCGCAGCATCTGGGGATCCTGCGTGGTCCGGATCGTGCCGCGGATGTGTACGGCTTCGTAATTCCAGGTGGGCACGACTTTGCCCGTTTGGTTTTTTGTTTCGTACGAGCCCGGTGATATATAAGCCTGTGCTGCGGCACAGATCACGAGACATTGAGCTTCGTCCATTGTCCGCCAGTGGTCGTTGCCACGCGCAAGGTGGCCGATCAGCCTGCCCAATCCAGCACCTTGCGTGGGAGGCTCAAAGATGACCGGCAGATGAGTTGCGTCCACACGACCGGCGGCCACGGTCATGATGACCGCGATACCGGAGTAGCTGGCCAACGCTTCAGCGGCATCGCGCACACTGAGCAGATGTTTCGGGTGGCCGTAAATCACAGCAGTTCGACCATTGCGGGAAATTCAAAGTTTCTCATATTGCCGGACGACGTTGGACTCGAGTAGCTGAATAATGGTCGATTGGTCGTAGCCAAGTTCTTCGAGCAGGCTGATCGTCGCATCTCCCGGCAAGCTGGCGCCAGGGTAGCTCGCGTGGTGGGCGAAGCGGACCATGGGACCGTGGCGCAGGTATTCGCCCCATTCCCCGTGCACGGCAGGTACGACGAGCTCCTGTTCCCGGGCGAACGGATCGTTGAGCAGGAACTCGGCCGGCCAGCCAGCATCCGCCCGCACGCAAGCGATTCCCAGTGCGGTGAGTCTCTCTTCCCAGGCATCTGCCGCGTCGGTTTTGAAGCGTGCTTCGAGTTCGCCTTCGTCTGCGACAGCGAGCAAAGCCCATTGTTCGTCGGTCCTGATCTCGAGGAATACCCAACCGGTGGCACATTCGTAAAGGCGATGACGCGGACCCAGACCGTACTGCTCGGTATCGACGACCGGACGCTCGGGTTTGCCTTCGAAGCTGAGGAAGTCGTCCCAGTTCGCGTAGGCGTTGGCGCCGAACATGTCGATGAAGATTTTCTGGCCTTTGCCCATCATATCCCTGGCAAGGAGACCAAGAGTTGCTGCGGTGGCGACCACCATGGACGTATTCGGATCGGGGTTCACTTCGTTGGCTCTGAAGAGGCGGCGTGTGACCTCGCGAATTTCCGCCAGCGAGAGTGGCCGATCCTGCGGCAGGCCACCCATCTGCCAGACGACGCCACCGAGCGCAGCTCCGGGAATCGGGTGCGTCGATGGCCGATTTGCACCCGGGCCCGCAGGGCCGTAGCCATTGGCGCAGATGTAGATGAGCGCTGGATTCGACGGTGCCAGATCGTCGTAACCGATGCCGAGCTTTTCCGGTACGCCCGGGCGGTAGTTGTGGATGAAGATGTCAGCCTGTTCGATGAGCTGACCGGCGATTGACTTGCCGGCAGCGGATTTGAGATCCAGGCAGATGCTCTCTTTGCCGGTGTTGCATTTTGCAGCGCCGATGCCGTGCATCATGCCGCGGAACGGATCCCCTGTTAGTGGTTCGAGTTTGATGACACGCGCACCCAGATCGGCCAAGGTGGCTGTTCCCAGCGGGGCGGCGATGATCGTGGCTGCCTCGACCACCGTGACGCCTTCGAGCGGCCGTTGCGGATCAGCCGCGGTTCTCGCTGGGACTTGCGCGCGTCGGGTGGCAAGTTGTTCAAATGAGGTTTGGCAGGCTGCTTCACCTGCGCGGCCAGGCGTTTCACTCAGCCGTGCGACAAGTCCCAGCTGCAGTCCGCTCGCCACCTCCACGACGTGACCATTGGCCGTCAGATCGGGATCGGCAAGCGCCTCCTGAGTCGTCTGGTAAGGATGAGCCACCACACCCCCGTCTTCGACGAAAATTTCCATCCACTCCGAGAGATCGCGTGTCTGGATGTGTGTGAGCAGCTGATCGCGAAATCGCTCGAGCGCGGCACCGTCTTTCGGCACTCCGCCCGCCGGCACTTCGATGCCCGCAGCGCGATAGAAATTGGCTTCCAGATGCGGCAGCAGGTTGCCGAACTGGATCCAGCGCCCATCACGGGTACGCGCGGCGTGATAATAGATTCGCGGCAGGACGGATCGTGGGTCTTGGCGCCCCGCCGGGCGCTCGATCAGGCCTTTCTGCACCAGTTGCTCGGTCTGCAGACCTGCCAGGTCGTAGGGCAACATGCCGCGCAGCACGGACGTATCGAATTCGAAGCCTTTGCCTGTCTGCGCGCGGGCGTGGCTGGCGGCAAGCAATGCGGTCGCAACACTTTGTGCCGTGGCGTGAGTGGCGACCTGAAGGGCTGCGTAATTGGGTCCGGCATGGCCGGCGGAGCCTTCAAAACTCATCATGCGGCCGAACTTCGCGGCAATCACCGGCTCGCTATTGAGGTATTGCGCATAGGCACCGGATTCACCAAAGCCCGTGACACTGCCGTAGATGAGATCGGGCCGGTTGCGCGCAAGACTGGCGTAGTCCAGGCGCTTGAGTTCGCGCTCGTCTTTGCTCAAGGTTGTGACCACCGCGTCGCCTGAATCGCAGATCAGGTTGCGCAATTTCGCAACCTCCGTCGCATCGTCCAGGTCGATCTCGAGTATCGATTTGCCGCGCGACCACATTCGCGAAGAGGGCATGGCCTGGCAGGGGTCACCGCCGGGTGGCTCGATCTTGATCACCTCGGCACCGAAGTCCGCGAGTATCATCGTCGCCAGGCCCGTGACAGGCCCCAGACCCAGCTCGATGATTCTCAATCCTTCCAGTGGCAGCATCGGGCCGGGTTCCTCAGTTCAATGCCTGGTTTGCTTCGTGCCGCAGAATAGCCTGCAGCGAAATGCCGTGGCGCTCGAGATAACGGCTGCGTAGAAAATAGTACACAGCGCCGAGGCTCAGCAATCCCATGTATATCATGGTCGGTCCGGGGTTGTTGCGTATGCCGACGTAGAGAAACGCGACCGAGATGACGATTTTGATGACGGCGACGGTCCAGATCGTTGCAAAGTTGAGCTTGAAATCGGCGTTGGCGTAGTGCACGGGCAGTGCTTTGGGAAATTGGGTGAGGGCGACTGCCCAGACCACGCCGTACAGCAGTATTCCGACAACGGTCATTGACGCGTATTCGATGATCTCTCCCTGGATCGCGACACCGCCGAGCGAGAGCGCAACGGCCAACACCAGTGCGGCATCGGGTTCCCGAGTACGCTTGCTGATGCGGGAAAGAATTTTCGGATAGATTTGGTTCCTTGCAAGCGCGAAAAAGCTTCTGGATGCAGTCAGAATGCCAACATTGATGGAGGTTGCAGCCGCCAGTAGCGCGCTCAACGTGATGATCGCGGCAAACCAGTCAGGCAGGAAAAGCTGTGATGCTTGCGACATCGGCGCGACGATTGTGCCGAGTTTCTCCCAGGGAATGAGCGCCGGAAGAACGAGAGTGATCAGGGTGTAGATGATGGCTACGATGATGAAGGTGATCAGCAAAGTCAGAGGTATGTTTTTCGACGGATTTTTTATCTCCTCGGCGACGACGACGATGGTGAGAAAACCCGAGTAGGAATAGAAAGCGGGAACGGCAGCGTTCAACACTGAATTTATGCCGTTGGGCACCATTGGCGTCAACAAATCCCAGTCGGCGTAAAAAAGTCCGCCGATGCCGAATATGAGCAACGAGGCGATGAAGATCGTCACCATCGCCATCTGCGTGCGCACGCTGGTCTGGATGCCGAGCAGATTAATGACCAGCAGGGTGAGGAGAATTCCGACCGCTATCGTCAGGCGATCCCAGTCGGGGAAAAAGAAGGCCATGTAGTCGGCAAATCCATACGCCAGAATGGGTACGCCGACGATCAGTCCGATCATGCCGACCCAGACCTTCAGAAAACCGAGAAACGGCCGGAGGACGACGCTGGTGAACACATAGTCGGCGGCGCTCACAGGCAGGATCGAGCCCACCTGAGCGGCGATCAGACAATTCATGATCGCCGGAATGCCGGCGATGAGATAGGCAATAAAAACCGCCGGTCCTGCGATTCCGGCCAACTGTCCGGGGAGAATGAAGATCGAAGCGCCAACGACGTTGCCCACGAGCAGAAAAACCGCACCACTCAGGCCGATCTTGCGCTGCAATCGAAATTCGCTCATCGAAGCCTCAGCCGGAATTCGGACGTATTAGAACCGATGACGATAGCAGGATGCCACCGGGTGCGGGTTCGATTGGGAACCGGTCAGTTGGGGACAGGCAGCATAGGGTCCGGTCAGTTGGGGACAGGCAGCATAGGGTCAGTTTCCCACGGCAGGTGTGGCAACGTTAGAAATATAGCCCCTGAGCAGTAACTGGATTTGATCGACGCTGCGACTTGCGGCGAAACTTTATCCGGGCGGGCTGAGCAGGGTGTCCAGCGTGTAAACCCGACCGTTTTTGACCGTGAGAATCACGTTGTCCGCATCGCGTATCTCGTTGAGAGGGTCGCCGTCTACCACCACGATGTCTGCCAGCTTGCCGACTTCGATGGAACCGAGATCATCGGCCACTCCGGCGGCGCGGGCCGAATTCACGGTCGCCGCCTGCAGGATCTGGTAGGGCGTGAGTCCCGCGCGCTCGAAAAGCCTGAATTCCGCGTGCAACCCCGCGCCGTAGGGGACAAAAGGCGCATCGGTGCCGGTAACGAGCAGCGCGTTGCGATCGATCAGCGCGCGCAGCAATCGGCCGTTGGCGGTCGCCGTCGCAGTGGCGGCGCTGGCAATCAGCCGGCTTCTAGCCAGCGCAGCCTCGCGGACTGCGGGGCCGTAAAAGGCGGCAAATTGCGCTGTTTCGAAAAAGTCTTCTTCTTCCGTGGCGATCACGGCGTAACCTGGTAGCACCGCGGTGGCGGTGATCCCCATACCGGATGCGGCGAGCAGACTCACCACATCGTCGTAGCTGTAACCGAGTGCGCTGACCTTTGGCTGATAGCCGCGCCTGCTCGTGCCGCCAATATGCTCGACATGGTCCATGCCGTGGGCAGCGGCGGGGTAAAGCTCGTGAGAAGAAACCGGGATTCCGATGTTGTGGGCATAGTCGACGACCCGCTTCTGCCAATGATCGGGCAGCCGCACATAGGTTTTGATGAAGTCGAGTTGCAGGCGGTCCGCGCGGTCGAGCGCTCGATCTAGATGTTCTTCCGAGGTGATTCCCTCCGCCATCGCGTAGTAAACCCGATTGCCGTCGGTCAGGTAACCGGTCACATGGGTGCGTGGACCGATGCGCCGGCCGCTGTCCCACGCTTCCTGCCGTTCTTTCGCAACATAAGGGTTGGAGCCTGGGTCGCGGACGCTGGTGATGCCGAATGCTAGCCAGGTTCTGCCCTGCGGCTCGCTGGTGAGTCCCATGTGCGCATGCATCTCAAACAGTCCCGGGAAGGCCGATTTGTCCGAAGCATCGACGGTGGGCGTGATTGCCGCGTCCACCGGCCTGATAGAGACAATTCTGTTGCCTGCGATGGTGATGTCTACATTGCGCTGGTACTCGTTACGTCGTCCGTCGAACAGCGCGCCGACGCGCAGCACCCACTCGCCAACCGGTTGATCGCGCCGCCAGTTGATTGTGGCGGGCGTAACGTCTTCGATTTCGCCGGTTGCTACTGTCAGCCTTTTCATGCGATCGGCGTTCATGTACACCATGAACTCGCCGCCGCTGCTCCACGAAGGATTGTCTGCCAACTCGTCAGTCAGAGCTCGTGGCGGTCCCATGGGCGCGAAGTCTTCATCGAGATTCTGTTGCCACAGCAGGCCGCTCTGGACATAGGTCATTGCCTGGCCGAAGGGCGTGAGTGCGACGTCGGTGATGTTCCGGTGCGCAACCGGGTAAACGTCATAGCTACTCCCTGCGTCGCCTGGCGCCGAACTGCCTGTCGCAAGTTCGGACCTGGTGATTCGCAGGTGGTAAGTGCCTTCCCGGTAGCGACTGGAATAGGGCGCGAGTACGGTAGTCGCGATGTACGCCCCATCGGGAGTCCAGGAAATCGGTTGTGGCGGAGTCGGTTGCAGCACCGGCGTGACCGATCCATCCTGCAGATTCG
>SMVA01068286.1_pt1 | contig 10166 bp, 9 predicted proteins | sample 2456451 | NCBI WGS metagenome assembly SMVA01 (sample SAMN11095933, study PRJNA526329) | marine sediment metagenome | biome: Marine sediment; feature: Surficial sediment; material: Deep marine sediment; isolation source: Hadal surficial sediment | place: Pacific Ocean | collected 2014-05 | depth 0-1...
CATAACGTCCCGGAACGCAGCCAGCGCGCTTTTGTCTCTGACTTTCTCGCCGTGCCCCGGAATAATCCGTGTCTGCGCATCGGCAAGGTCCAGGGCCCGGTCAAGTGCCGCGATCAGCCCGCCAATCGTCCCGCCGGCCTCGAAGTCGATGAAGGGATAGTAGTCCCAGAAAGCGTCACCCATGTGAATTACATTGGCCTTTTCGAACCATACGATCGCGTCGCCATCGGTGTGTGCCCTGGGTACGTGCATCACGTGCACCTGGTCACCATTCAGGTGGAAACGGATCGTGTCGTTGAAAGTGATCACCGGCCAGGCACCTTCCGGGTAGGCGGGCGTTTCCCTGTTGAAGAAAGCCGTGAACTGATCCGCGCTCATGCGCTTGCGCACGTTATCGTGGGCCACGATCACAGCACCCGCCTTTCCCAGGTTCTCGTTGCCGCCCACGTGGTCGCCGTGGTAATGGGTGTTGATCACATAGCCCACCGGAGCATCCGAGATTTCGGCCAGCGCGGCCAGTATCCTGTCCGTGAGCGGCGCGAACTGGTCATCGATCAGGAACACACCGTCTTCGCCCACCGAAACGCCCAGGTTGCCACCGGCACCCTTCAGCATGTAAATGCCATTGCCGAGATCCGTCGTCGTGATCTGGATGCCGGAAAAATCGCGTTGAGCCAGCGCCAACGGCAAACCCGCTACGCTCAACACGCCTATCAGCCACAGTCGCGCCATTTTTCTCTCCCAGGACCGTGAGCCCCTCCGTCCGAAGGGGCTCACGGTTGCAGTTTCCCAGTCCTTCAGACCCTCGCCAGACCGGTTGAGGCGTAGGATAAGACACCTGATAATCCTTCTCCATGACGGGGCTCCGTGGGGGGCTCGATCCAGCCGCGGCGGCGGTTTGGGAGGCATCTAATGAACTTGCACGATTTTTCGGTCAAGACCATTGACGGGCAAGCCCTGAATCTGGGCGACTACACTGGGCAGGCTGTGCTGCTGGTCAACGTGGCCAGCGAATGCGGGCTCACCCCCCAGTACGCGGGGTTGGAGAAACTGCACGAGGCTTACTCGGACTCGGGCCTGGTGGTATTGGGTCTGCCCTGCAACCAGTTCGGTGGCCAGGAACCGGGCGCGGAGCCGCAGATCAAGGCGTTCTGCGAGAGCAACTACCAGATCACCTTTCCGATGACCGCCAGGATCGAAGTGAACGGGGACGGCGCCGACCCTCTTTACCAATGGCTCACCGGGAGCGAATCCCCGTTTCCCGGCGACATCACCTGGAACTTCGAGAAATTCATCGTGGATCGCGATGGCCTGATCGCGGCACGATTTGACCCCAAAACCGAACCGGATGATCCGGGGCTCAAGGAAGCCATCGAAGCCGCGCTGAACGTCGAGCTCTGATCGAAGGCAACACCCGCCACCCGGGCGGGTTTTGCCCGCGTGAACTCGCTTTCGGTCTGGTGGAGGGGGCCCGAATCGAAAACAAGCGGCCCGGTTCCTTCTCCCCATGCCCTCAGCCGGCACCGGGTGAGGGGAACCGGTGCCAGAGGTGTGCCCGGCGGCCTTAAGAAAAAGGCGGGCATCCCTGCCCGGGGAGACAAAAGGGCATCCAGCCCTCGTAATAACCGGCGGATAAGGGGGTAACCCGCCGGTTCGGGGACACGGGTCGAACCGTTCCTGGACCAGTCCGTGTCAGAAAAACCGACTCGGGTTGACCCCCACATGGCTCTCCTGCTCGAAGAGGATCAACCGGTCCGGTGGCCTCGCACCTCAGAATCCGCGCCTCCAGGCAAGGCTTCCAGCTGTTGCCGACGCGCCGACTTCCTTCCACCTTCCACCATACAGACCCGTTTTCCGGGTCCTCGCTTGCACCCACCAACAACTCGGACCCTTCTGCGTCATCGAGCTCGTTCAAGACCGCCCCTTACACACCAGATTGCCCGAACGGGACCGGTTCGTCGCGTGTCATAAGTCTGGTTGCCGGAACCAGTCTCAGCTGGTGGCCTGCAGGTCCCGACCCGATCGGCAGATCTGCTGGTAGAGGGGGACCAAGACGCGCCCAGGAATCGGGTCCTGGCGGGCCGCCATGCGGCCCGGAAAGCGGCCAGTGGCTAGCGGGCGGCGCCCAGACTGTTGCGGTCGAAGTCCCGGCCGGAGAAGCCGTTGCCGAAAACGTAATCGCTGAACGTCAACGTCGTACTCTTGCCGGTCTGGTGATTGACCATCTCCATGCGGCCAGCCCGCCAGTGCTTGTCCAGGTACTGACCATACTCGTGCATGGTCAGGGTCTTGAGCAACGAGTCCTTGCGGTCGTAAAACTCCACCTTCAACACCCGGTACTCGTCCTGGTCCATCCACACAAGCTGGCGGGTGTAACCGGATTTTTCATCCACCGGGAACCGCTCGATCACGAACACCGTTATGCCGGCGTGTTCGTCGCCGCCGTCGAAGGCTTCGTCGCGAAGATATTTGTAGCTGTATTTTTCGACTTCCTGTGAAGACAGATCTTCGTAAGCGAATTCGCTGCCCATAAAGGGCCCGGATTTGTTGTTGGAAGCGATACGTTTGACCCGCTTGAGGGCCGGCAGATAAAGCCACTGGTCGTCTGGCCCCGTCTTGTGGCTGTAGGTTAATAGCGCCGTGCCCTTCACGTCCCTGGGCTCATCGAAAACGATCAGGCTCTTGTCCCCGTCGTCCGCCTGCTCGAGCGTTTTGGTGCGCATCTGGCGCAGACTCTCCTGGCCGTGGCGGTTACGCAGGATCATCTGCATGGTGGCGGCGAAATCGGCAAAACCCTGGTCCCGCAGATCCGCCTCCCGGGCGATGGCCAGTCCCTTTTCTTCCGCGGTCTGGTCTGGCGCGGCGTGGTCCCGGGGTGTCTGGGCGAATACCGGCGCCCAAACCAGCACCAGTGTCAGTAATGCGAAAACAGTCCTTTTCATGACGACTCCTCACGTTCGCTTTATCGATTTGCCCGGGCGTCTGTCTCAACCGCCTTGTCCTTCCCTGTGCACGCCCCCCCTTGACCCCCAGGCGGTTGCTTGCGCCGTCCGCACCACCGGTGCCGGAGGTGGTCAGACGTGCCGCTATCTTCGATGCTCACCGGCAACGGTGCAAACAGCCAGAACCGGTGTCCGCGAATTCTCTGGGCCTTGCGGCCCGTCCTTGTCGGTGGTTCCCGTCATCCTTATCGTGCATACCAGTTGGTATGGTTTGACGCAAAACGATCAGCCACGCCCATCGCCGGGTGTCAGCGACTGTTGGGCGACCTGGATCGTTTCAGGCTCACCCACATGCGGCAGGCCCACCATCTGGATGATGCCCATAACCAGCAATAACGCCACCACGCTCAGCACTCCGGCGAAATGCCACCCGTTGTAACCGTCATTCGATTCTTCGATTAACATTGTTTCTGCTTTCCTCATCCCGTCAACCGGGGCTCACAATTATTCCGACCAGTCGGTATGTAACAGGGCAAATTTTTTCAGCGACGTGACTTGGCCACATGCAGATGCGGGGCCGGACGCAGGCTCTTGAGGTAGTCCTTGAGCCCGGATACACAGTCCCGGTACACCCCGATACTCTGGGCGTTCTTGGCCAGACCGATACACCCCTGGGCACTGGCAATGAGAAACAGCGCGGCCTTTTGAGGCTCCACATCCCGGCGCACATGCCCCTTCTCCTGACCCCGCTCCAGACCCGCCGCCACCATGTCCTGCCAGCGGCGCATGATGTAATTCACCCGCTCTCTGAAGCCCTCGTCCACCGGGGACATCTCCTGGGCGAGGTTGTTGAGCGGACATCCGCAAACCAGATCGTTTTCGTCGATGTTCTCCAGATGCCCGTCGATCATCTGGATTCCTTCGGCGATCGGGTCGTCGGCCTCGAACATGACCTTCCATTTGTTGTAATGCGTCGGCCCGATGAGTTCGTCGAGGACCGCATAGCCCAGGGCCTTCTTGTTGGGAAAGTGGTAGTACAGCGCTCCCTTGGTCACGCCGGTCTTTTTCAGGATCGCTTCCAGGCTGGCGGCCCGGAAGCCGTTCCGGTGGATCTCGTGAAAAGCCGCCTCCAGCAGAGTCTGCCGGGTAACGTCGGGTTGTTTCTTCGCCGATGACATGCGCCGCAAAGTAACATACCAACCGGTATGCCTGCAACCCCCTTCACGGTTCAAACCGGGGGCTCAGATCGCGAAATCAGGGCGCGGGACTCAAAACCAGCGGCGGACGCGCCGGCAGTAGGCCGCGTATTCCTCGCCAAAGCGCCCGGCCAGGTAGGCCTCTTCCCGGGCGATGACCCAGAAACGGATCACCAGCAGCGCCCCGGGGAGCAGGACAATGGCCCACCAGCTATTGAGGATCAGGCCCACCCCGACGTAGCCCGCCGTCAGTGACACATACATGGGATTCCGGCTGTGGCCGAAGGGTCCATCCGTCACCAGGACGGTGGCCGCCTTCACCGGGACGATGGGCGTTCCCGCGCGACCGAAACGACCCGCGGCCCAGAGTACCCCGGCCATGCTCGCCACCACCAACAGCGCACCCGTCACTTCCAGCCAGACCACCGGCTCGGCGATCGGCCAGGGCCAGCGTCCTTCCAGCCACCAGCTGATTCCCAGACCCACGGCAAAGAACAGGGGCGGCGGTATGAAAACCGCCGGGCCGCGGTCGGGGCTGTCGCGCTCGTCCATGGGGCCTACATTAGCCGAAACCAATGCGTGCTTGCCGCGCAAGATCCGGGTGGGCGCGCGGCGACAAGTCGCTAGACTGCAATCATGAATCAGCCGCTGGAAATGGAGCAAGGCGAACAGCCGTCCCGGGACTACCGCCGTATTACCCGGGCCATCGCCTTCCTCAACGAGCGCCAGCCGGCCCAGCCGAGCCTGGATGCGGTGGCGGACGCGGCGGGCCTGAGCCCCTTCCACTTCCAGCGCCTGTTCAGGCGGTGGGCCGGTGTCTCGCCAAAACAGTATCTCCAGTACCTCACCGTGGAACATGCCAAGGCGCTGCTCGGCGCCTCGGAAAGCGTGCTGGGCGCGAGTTATGGAACCGGCCTGTCGGGACCCGGGCGGCTGCACGATCATTTTGTTGCGGTCAACGCCGTGACCCCGGGTGAGTACCGCACCGGTGGCGCCGGCCTGACCCTGCGCTGGGGTGTCGGTGACACCCCCTATGGCGCCGCCCTGATCGCTCTCTCGCCCCGCGGTATCTGCGCCTTGTCGTTTGTCGACGGGGCAAGCGATGAGGCGCTGACCCAACTGCATGCCGCCTGGCCCAACGCCACCGTGAAACACGACGCGGCGGCGATCGATGCCGCCCGACGGCGAATCATCGAGGCCACCGCTGGCAACGGACAGGTGCTGGTACACCTGTCCGGCACCAATTTTCAGGTCAGCGTGTGGCAGGCGCTGCTGACCATCCCCGAAGGCCAACTGGCCACTTATGGCGGACTCGCGCAGGCAATCGACCGGCCCGGTTCCTCCCGGGCAGTGGGTCAGGCCGTCGGGCGCAATGCCATCGCCTGGCTCATTCCCTGCCATCGCGTTATCCGGGCCTCCGGGGCGCTGGGCGGTTACCGCTGGGACCGGGTTCGCAAACAGGCCATGTTGGCCAGGGAGTCGGCCCGGGAAACATCCCGACAAACCCGCGCAAGCGCCTGACCGCGCGGATTTCGTTGCTGCTACCATCTGTGCTTCCACCATCGGGAGCGGGCCATGCGTACAGTCCTTTTCGCCGTCTCCTTGTTGCTGGCCGGGGCCAGTCTCGCCGGGAACAAGCCCCTCATGGAATGCGATGAGAAAGCCCAGACCCGGTTGGACGTGGGGCCCTGCCTGGACCACATGCTCGAGCAGGCGCAACAGGAACATTCCGAAGCCGTGGCGGCCACCAAAAAGACGATGGCCGTACTGTCCGATGTCACCGGTCGACTGGACCCGGTGCTGTCTTTCGACGGCGCCCAACGCGAGTTCGAAAACTACCGCGCCCTGAATTGCGCCTGGTACTTTGAGCAGTTGTCACCGGGCACCGGCGCTGGCGATGCCCAGAAAGCATGCCGGATCAAACTGACCCGTTACCGGACGCAGGAACTTAAGGACCTGTTGCCGGATCCCTCCTCCGAAGACTGAGGACCGAGGACTTGGACGAGCAGAGTTTTGCCCGTGGGGTACGGGCGTTGTGTCGAGCGGATCCGGATCTGCGCGCGGTGGTCAAAAACTTCGGCCCGCCCCCCATGTGGGTGCGCCCACCAGGATTCGCCACACTCGTCCAGATCATTCTGGAACAGCAGGTGTCCCTGGCCTCGGCCCGGGCGGTGTACCGAAAACTCTGCGATCGAACCGGGCGCCCCACGGCGAACCGCTTTCTGGAACTCGACGACACGGAACTGCGCGGCTGCGGTTTCTCCCGCCAGAAAGCCGCCTATTGCCGGGGTCTCGCGGAAACGGTCGCCGCGGGCAAACTGAAACTGGGTCGCCTGGCACGGTTCGATGACGAGGCGGTCCGCGCGACGCTGCTTCGGATCAGGGGCATCGGCAACTGGACCGCCGACATCTACCTTCTCATGGCGCTGCGCCGGCCGGATGTATGGCCACTCGGGGACCTGGCACTGGACAACGCCCTGCGGGAAGTGAAGCGCTTGCGCAAGCGTCCCACGGAGAAACGGCTGGCGAAGATCACCCGGGCGTGGGTACCCTGGCGGTCGGTGGCGGCCCGGGTGTGCTGGCACCATTATCTGTCGGTACGCGGGCTTAAAGTCTGATTCCCGGGGTCTAAGGACCCGGGGGCTGATCGTCGAGACCCAGCCAGCGATCGCCGATCACCAGCAAGGGTGCGAACAGAAAAAAGTCCGCGACGAGGGCCGCGGCGATGGTCATGGCCGAGAGTTTGCCCGCAACGGCGTTACCGGCAAAAGAGGACTGGGCCAGGATCAAGAACCCCGCCACCAGCATGATGGAAGTCACCACCAGCGCCATCCCGACGGTAGAAAAGGCATAACGAACGGCGTCGGCGCCGTTGGAATGTCTTTCCCGCCGCCCCCGCAGGTACTTGCTCATGAAATGCACCGTGTCATCCACGATGATACCGAGCGTCATGCCCGCGACGATGGATACCGCCACGTTCACCGTGCCCACGGTAATAGCCCAGATTCCAAAGGCAATTCCCGCGGGAATGAAATTCGGGATCATGCTGAGCATGCCGAGTCGAAAACTGCGGAACGCGATGATCAGGGAGGCAGAAATCAACAGCATCGCGAACACGGTCCCCGCCAGCATGCTGCGGATGTTGCGCGCTGATATGTGGGCGAACATCACGCCGGTCCCCACGCCCTGGGCTCGCATGTAGTCAGGGGCGTTGTTCTCCAGCCATCGCTCGCCCGCGGCGACTTTTTCCAGCATCTCATTGGTGGTCATGTGACCGAAGGTCACCGTCACCTTGACCGCGGATTTGTCGATGTTGATGGTGTTGTTGAGATCCAGACCGAAGGGCAGGGACATCTCATAGAGCAACAGGTATTGTGCCGCCAGCGGGCGCTCCCCGGGGAGGCGGTACCAGCTGCGGTCGTCTCCGTGCATGTTCATGTTCAGCCGCTTCATGGTATCGCTGAAAGTGGCCACATGCGCCACCCCCGGCTGCGACCGGTACCAGGACGCGAAGCCGTCCAGCGCTTCCAGGTACACCGGATCGGCAATGCCCTCGGGACCATCGGCGCTTACCGAGAAATGCACCTGGTACAAACCGGTGAGATTTTCCACGGTGAACTCGGAGTCCCGCCGGAACTCGATGCGCTCGCTGAAATACTCCAGAAACTGGTCGTCCAGTTTCATCGTGGGCACGAAGCTGAGAAGCACCAGCGCCACCAGGGTACACACCACCAGGAGTCGCTTGCGATGTTCGATGACCCAGTCCGCCAGCTTCTCCATCAACTTCGTGCCCGAGTGAACCGCCTTGCGCGGGTGCACCGGCAACACCGCCATGACCGCCGGCAACAACAGCACCGAGTAGAAGAACGCCGCCACCACACCCATGGCCGTAATGTTTCCCAAGTCCCGGAACGGCGGCGCGTCGGAGAAATTCATGCTCAGGAACCCGATTACCGTCGTCAGACTGGTAAGGAATACCGGTTGCATGTTGACGCGCATGCTCTCCACCAGGGCGTCGTGCTTGTTCGCGCCGCGCTGCATGCCGATAAGCATCGTGACGAGAATATGCACCGAGTCCGCCACCGCCAGGGTCGTGATGATGACCGGCGCCGAAGCTGACGGGGGTGAAAGCACGATGCCCAGCCACCCGGCCATCCCCATCGCCGTGACGATGGACAGGCTAACCACGATCACGGCGCCCGCCGTGGCCGCGCCCGACCGCAGCAACAACATCATCATCACCACGATGCCCAGGTACATGATGGGCACGAGTGTTTTCTGGTCGTCGAGGCTGGCCTCGACGAAGGCGTTGTTGAGCATGGCCACGCCGGCAAGACGCACATCCAGGCCGGGGTGATCCGATTCGACCTGCCCGGCCAGCGCCCGGGCCGCCGCCACCGCCGCCGGGACCTCCGCGGAGGACTCTTCCGGAAACTGCAAGGTGACATTGATCCCGGTAACGTGCGCCCGGTCCGACACCAGTTGGTTGCGGAGAAACGGCTCGTTCAGCGCCACGTCCCGGATCGCCGCCAATTGCTCCGCGCTCAGTTCGGCGGCTCCGGTGACCAGGTCTTCCACTACGAGGTCGTCGGCTTGCGCATAGGTGTGCTGAAAATTGCTCAGGGAGTCCACGCGAATGGCGTAGGGCAAGCGCCAGGCGGCCTCGGTGAGTTGCTCCACGGCCGCGAGCGTATCGTTGCTGAACACCTGGCCATCCGCCGGCGCCAGCACGAACAGCAGATTGTCGTTTTTGGTGTAGACGTTCTGGACTGCCTCGAAGGCGAGCAGTTGCGGGTTCTCTTTGGAAAAGAACACGCGGTAGTTGGTGGAGAACTCGATTCCTCCATAGGCCCCCGCGGCGGCGGCTATCGCGGCCAGCAAGGACACTCCGATGACCCACCAGCGGAAACGCAACACGAACTGCGCGTAAGCCACTGTCCGGTGATCCCAGGTGGTCCAGTTGCTGGTGTCCATGTCTTGCCGCGTTTCCATGTCGATGGGCCCCCCCGGCGGTCAGATCCTGAACGAGGCGCTATAGCCGCCCGGCGCAGCAGTCTGAGGCTCTTTTGGCGGCGGGCGCTGATCCACGGGCAACTCCCTGAACCAGCGGGTGGCCAGCCACTTCTCGCCGCTGCGTACCGGCGCTCCCGCGTGGCGGGACAGGCGATCGATTTCACCGTTGGGCAGGGTGTTGAAAAACATCAGCGCCGTGCCCGCCCGGGGAGGGACCGTGAGATCCACTTCGGGAAAAACTGTCTCACCACCGGCTGTCGGTTGATTGAGATAGGTCAATATCGTCATCAGGCGTTGACCGCCGGCCTCCAAACCTTTTTGGCGACCCGGAATGGACGGGTCGAAGTAATCCACGTGGGTCTGGTACTCATCACCTGGGGCGTAGTGCAACATCACCAGCGGTTCACCGTGAGCAAGCGGGAGCATGGCCAGGCTCGAAAGACGCTCTTCGATGTGGTGAACCACGACATCACGCAGGGGGTTCATGAACGACATCTCGCCGCTGGTTCTCCCTTCATCGGAAACGATCTCACCGCTGCCACGTTGCAGCACTTTTGACGGTCGCAAATGGGGCATGGCAGCGCTGATAAGATGCGCGCATTCCATCGGGTCCAGGAAACCACGCACCACAAAGGCGCGCGGCGCCCAGGACAAGGTCCTTGTAACGAGCGGCCGGGGCCCGGGGTCATCGTTTGTGACCTCGACCTCGAGTTCGCCCTGGGCCATCTTTTCGGCAGCGCTTCTCGCCCGGGTGTTGAGTTCGGATGCCAGATGCTCCACAGCAGCATCAGCAACAGGGTGACCGGTTCCGGCCGCCTTCAGATACCACGCCAGCGCGCGAACCGGATCCTTTGCCGTGCCCCGGCCGGTTTCGCAGCGCCAAGCGAGAGCAAGCTGCGCGGGTGGCCCTTCACTCATCTCGAGCCAGGCCCGGGTCGCCGCCGCCGTGTCGCGCTCCCCGCCGATACCGTGATCCAGGCAATAGGCCAACTGGCAACCGGCGGCAGGGTGGCCC
>SMVA01119011.1_pt1 | contig 10162 bp, 6 predicted proteins | sample 2456451 | NCBI WGS metagenome assembly SMVA01 (sample SAMN11095933, study PRJNA526329) | marine sediment metagenome | biome: Marine sediment; feature: Surficial sediment; material: Deep marine sediment; isolation source: Hadal surficial sediment | place: Pacific Ocean | collected 2014-05 | depth 0-1...
CTTTCCCTCTTTCCTTTCTCCAATTTTGGCGAAAAATGTTTTCGCCAAAATTAAGGCCAAGATAAGAGTATGTAGTACCTCTAAAACCGTGAATTGATAAAACCGATACTAAGCCTACCCAATCCCTTCTAGAATTCTGAACGCCATACAAGTCTGATCCCCTCTCTTGCGCCTCAGTAGTACATATGTATATCATTGCAGTGGGATGCTGTACGCTAGGGGTAAATAAAAAAACCCGCCGAATCGAGTTTGGTTGTTACTCGACTAAATGAAGAAGTAAACCATGGATATAATGCTTTTTTTCGTTAACAAGACTAAAAGGGGAAATGAAATTCTCATTGATTAGGTTAGCACTCGTATCGATTTTCGTATTTGTATCTTCTGATGCAATTTCAGCAGAAACTGGCAGATCATACATGGGTATATCAGAGTATCCCTCACATACTTGTTCAGCACCTTCAAAACTAATTGAACCTGACTCATTCAATGAACAGGGAGAGGTAGATAAGTATAATGTCAAAGTGGATAACTATAATTCCCAAATACGGACGTATATTGATTGCATAGAGGAATATATCGATGTCGCAGAGAATGATATTAAGAAGATTAGGAAAAAAATGACCGAGGCAATAAATGAAGCAAACTCGCAATAATGCAATTTAAGCAATCCAAACGTTGTTAACAAGTTCATCACTGTTGAACGTCTGCATAGGTAGCGAATATTAATGAAACAAATAATATTAAAGAAGGCGCAACGCGGCCTTAGCCTACTCATGACGATGGGTGTGGTTGCAATTATCGGTATTTTGGCAGAAGTGGCACTCTCGGCTTACCAGGATTATGTTTCCCAAGAGTAAGTCACTGAACAATGATTTCGCTAACGCATTACCATCGTGAGATAAGTTAAATTCTGGCGTATTGGGTAAAGCGGTATTACGATGTTACCACGTTGCTAAAAGGCCGAGATTATTTGACGGTTTTAATGCTTTATTCGCTCGTAAGGTAGCAATAGGGTAATAATGAAAAGAAAAAGACCTAGGAGGTTAAACCTAAGTCTTTGTTATAATGATGCCGGAACCAAGAATCGAACTCGGGCCTCCTGATTACAAATCAGTTATAGTCAACAAACTACAACACGTAGCAACAAACTAGAACAATTCAATCAATGAGTTAATCTGCTCTGTTTATTGTGGTGTATTGCCATTTTTGCTGGTTATTTATCTGTAAGTGTCCCACCAGTGTACCATGACATTGTCATATTAGGAGTAGTAGAGATGTGCCTAGTCTGGAACCACCCCACCCCCTTGTCGGAAAAGAACGAATATTATCTACTCAGTTGAATGTCTGCTTTATGCCAAAAGGGGACATTCAGCGAAAACTAATTAATATAGGTTTAAATCAGGACTAGAAGTGATATTCCGACTACAGTTTGTATTTGGGAATGAAGTAATGTGAAGGCAATCAAAGCATGTACGCACAACTATAAACGGGTTCCTAATCGACACCCCACCTGCCGCTTAATCCATCACCCTAGATTACCGTGAATATTGATGACACCATGGCATAAAAAAGATTAAAAGAACTAATGCTATTGTGACACGCCATTAACATTAACCCATTAATAGCTCATAGATAGAACTTCTATATACTTTATTGGGTGAATAAGATATCAAAATTTCCTGCTGACCAAACAAAGATTAGCGGTAAGAACTGCGGTAAAAACTAATGCAAGATATATATAATAATAAACATATAATCAGTATATTACATCTGATAAATGGCGGAGAGAGCGGGATTCGAACCCGCGGTACGGTTGAAGCCATACGCACGCTTTCCAAGCGTGTACCTTAAACCACTCGGCCACCTCTCCTTGAAGGAATCCGGCAGCGCAAAATCAACTAGGGAGCAAAGGATAAACTAGAACAAACTTTCTGGCAACTTTTCAAGATGTTACCAAAATGTATGCGCGCGCAAGGACTACCTTGCAGTGCCTCTATATTCATGCACTCGGAAAAGCCTTCAAGTTTTCGTAATTTTAAAATTATTCACGCGGGTAGCACCATCGAACCCGCTTTCTCAACTATTGCTTACTAGGTAATTCGAGCCAGCTTTCCAGGCCTCGAGCATTGAGGTCGATATCCATACTCAACAAGTCATAAATTTTTTCCTGCGGCAATGTGCATCCATGAACTGTTATCCGTTGTAAAAGCAGTTCTCCAAGCTCTCTTGCCAACAAAACATGTCTGCCGGTTGCGTGATTGCGATTCTTCCTAGCTATTGTTACATAAGCATCAATTAAATCATGCAACACGCTGGCATGGCGAATCAAATTGCCGATACGAGAGTAATGGGTAAGAAAGGCGTACAGTGGGTTATAACTCATGAGTCTGTCTAGAGAAATATGAGCTGCAACTGGGTCAAATTGCACCGGTGTGGTGGTCGGAAAAACGAACTCCATTCCGTCCACATCGAATTCCCGATAGGAGATACCAAAAGTATCACCAGTGAAAAATGATCGGCTTTGTTCGTCGAATATGCAGTAGTGGTGACGCGCGTGGCCTGGCGTATCAAGAAACAACAGCAATCTGCCATTCAGTTCAACGCTGAATCTGTCTGATGCCTCAATAATACGACTTGCTTCCACCGGACGAATCTCGCCGTACATGTGCCTAAACTCTGCTTCACCATAAACCGCCATAGCGCTTTCAATGAGTCTAGTAGGGTCGACCATGTGACGCGCACCACGCGGGTGTACGACTAATTTAGCATTGGGAAAACGATGCATAAATTCTCCAGCGCCGCCAGCATGATCAAGATGTACGTGAGTAAGAAACACATAGGCAACACTCTCAGGTGCAAGATTTCTTTGGCATAATGTTTCCATCACTCCAGGAACGGAAAATGAGGTTCCTGTGTCCACTAATGCTGCCGTGTCGCCCTCAACAATCAGGTGAATCGCTGCGAATCTTGGACGATAATATTCTGCGTCGATAGCGCTGATGCCATGATCGTAATCGGTAATATGGGGTAGGGTCATGGGCGCTGCTGAAAGATAGAAAACCTGTGTCCGCGTGGTATCGGTGTTTGTCTGTTAGCTTATGTTGTTGATTGCTTCAACTGTTCAAGTATTGCTGGGTTCTCCAGAGTGGAAACATCCTGAGTAATTTCCTCTCCCCTAGCTATAGCACGTAATAAACGACGCATAATTTTTCCAGAACGAGTTTTGGGCAGATTGTCACCAAAGCGTATCTCTTCAGGCTTTGCGATCGGACCGATTTCTTTCGATACCCAGTTACGTAATTCGGCGGCGATTTTCTTAATATCATCTTCTTGAGGACGCGAGCCTTTCAGCACTACGAATGCAACTACTACTTCACCTTTGATCTCGTGAGGTTTACCAACTACCGCAGCTTCCGCAACTAACGGATTAGCCACTAGTGCTGACTCGATCTCCATGGTACCCAAACGGTGGCCGGAGATATTCAACACATCATCAATACGTCCCATAATCCAAAAATAACCGTCCAGATCGCGGTTTGCAGAATCGCCGGATAGATAATATTTGCTTCCAAGACCCTCGGGGAAATAGGTCTTCTTGAAGCGCTCTGGGTCGCCCCAGATAGTGCGTGCCAGTGAAGGAAAAGGGCGTTTGATGACCAGGAGCCCACCTTTTCCATTTTCTAACTCATGGCCAACCTCATCCACAATTGCCGCCATAATGCCGGGTAGTGGAAAAGTGCAGGAACCGGGTTTGAGTGGTACCACACCCGGTACTGGAGCAATCATGTGACAACCTGTTTCAGTCTGCCACCAGGTATCCACAATGGGACAGCGAGACTGACCAACTGCCTTGTAATACCACATCCAGGATTCTGGGTTGATCGGCTCACCTACAGAGCCCAGCAAGCGTAGCGAGGAGAGGTCATATTGCCTAGGCAATTCCGGGCCTAACTTAATTAGTGAGCGAATCACCGTTGGTGCGGTGTAGAAAGTGGTAACTTGGTGATCCTGAATTATTTTCCAAAAACGCCCCGCGTCGGGGTAGGTGGGAATACCCTCAAACACGATTTGAGTAGCACCCATTGCCAGCGGACCATAGGCAACATAACTGTGACCGGTAATCCAGCCCACGTCAGCAGTACACCAGAAAATGTCGGTTGGTGTATGATCAAAAATCCACTTCATACTCACCATCGTACCCAGTAAATAACCGGCAGAAGAATGTTGTATGCCCTTGGGCTTGCCAGTTGAACCGGAGGTATAGAGAATAAACAGGGGATGCTCGGCGTTAACCCATTCAGGCTCACAGTAGTCAGATTTATTAATAACAAGATCGTGCCACCAAACATCGCGCGAGGTATGCCACTGTATGTTTTTGCCAGTACGCTGGTATACCACCACAGACTTGATTGAGTCGGCACCCCCCATGTCGATCGCCGTATCTACTACCGATTTCAGGAAGATTCCTTTACCGCCACGCTTTTGTTCGTCTGCAGTAATGACGGCTACTGCAGCGGTATCGACTATACGTTCGTGCAGGCTTTTGGCCGAGAAACCACCAAACACCACCGAATGAATTGCTCCAATACGAGCGCAAGCTTGCATCGCCACCACCGCCTCAATACTCATAGGCAGGTAAATAATAAGGCGATCACCCTTTTTGATGTTAAGCGATCTAAGTCCGTTGGCAAATTGACATACACGTAGATGAAGGTCGCGATATGTAGCCTGAGTTACCTTGCCGTCGTCTGCCTCAAAAATGATGGCAATTTTGTCCGGATTGGACTCGAGATGCCGATCGAGACAGTTGAAAGAAACATTCAATTCACCATCATCAAACCACTTAAAGAAGGGATAATTATTTTCATCTAGCACTCGGGTGAAGGGCTTGTGCCACAGAATGTGCTCTTGTGCAAGCTTGCCCCAGAAACCCAAGTAATCTTCTTCTGCTTCCCTGCAAAGTGCATGATAGGCCTCAGTACTTGATAAGTTAGCTTGGCTAGCAAAAGTACCGTCTGGAGCGAAAAGACGGGTTTCATGCAAAACTGATTCAATCGTCGCCACTGAATACCTCCAGAAAATTTCTCCCTTTGAGATCAAGTTGACTGCCGAGAAATTGTATCACCTACATCAGTTGAACCAAGCCTACGTTTAGATCCAACATGGAGAAACGTTTATTAAATTTGCACTATTAAAATAATAAATTGGAAACAAGTATTATGATTCTGCTTATGGTTCCATCTATGCTTGTAAAACTATTTTAGAAAAAGATATGCTGCCAATAAGAATTTTAATGTTCACAAAATATCTATTTCATTAATTACAAATTTTTGCTACTATATCATGGAATTTTTGTGGGCTATTTAGCCCATTTTTTGTTTCTGTCGAGGCTATGGAGCTGGATGAGTTATTGGATTCAACCCTAACTGGCATGGGGTATGAACTAGTTGAAGTGGAACGATCCGCACGCGGGAAATTGTTAAGAATATTCATTGATAAGCCCTGCGGTGTTAGTGTAGATGACTGTGTTTCCGTAAGTCATCATTTGAGCCGATTGCTTACGGTCGAAAATATTGTTTATGATAGGTTAGAGATATCCTCACCTGGCCTGGATAGACCATTAAGGAAAGCCTCTGATTTCACCCGTTTTACGGGAAAATTGGTCAAGTTAAAGTTGCGTGTAGCATTGCAGGGACAAAGAAATTTCGTTGGTATTTTACATGAAGTGAGTGGTGGAGTGTTAAAGTTGGAAGTAGACGAAAAAATGCTTAATTTTGAGTTGAGAAACCTTGAAAAAACTCACCTGGTTCCAAAATATAAATAGCAGAGAATTTGGATGAAGGTGACATGAGCCGAGAAATTATACTGTTGGTAGACGCGCTAGCGCGCGAAAAGAATGTCGAAAAGAACGTAGTTTTTGATGCGTTGGAATTGGCATTAGGATCGGCCACAAAGAAGCGCTTTCGTGAAGACGCTGGCATACGCGTATCTATAGATCACGAGACTGGAAACTATCAATCTTTCCGTCGTTGGCAAGTAGTAGCCGACGACACCGTCGAAGATCCCGCACGTCAAATCCCCTTAAGCGAGGCGTTGCAACGTGATGCCGAAATCCAGTTGGAAGAATTCATAGAAGAACTGTTGGAACCTATAGAGTTTGGCCGTATTGGTGCACAGGCGGCAAAGCAGGTCATATTTCAGAAAATACGTGATGCTGAGCGCGAACAAATTCTGAATGATTTTCTAGAACGCAAAGAATACATGGTAACCGGTACCATAAAACGCATGGAGCGTGGCAATGCCATCATTGAATCCGGTAAAGTTGAGGCTGCGTTACTACGAGACCAGATGATTCCCAAAGAAAATTTGCGAACTGGTGACCGTGTACGTGCCTATTTGTCTAGGGTCGACCGCACAGCCATGGGTCCGCAGTTGATATTGTCGAGAATAGCCCCAGAGTTTCTGATAAAACTATTTGAATTAGAAGTGCCAGAGATTGAAGAAGGCTTGCTAGAAATCAAAGGCGCAGCCAGAGACCCCGGTTCACGTGCAAAGATTGCGGTAAAATCAAATAATCAGCAAGTAGACCCGATCGGTACTTGCGTGGGCATGCGCGGTTCCAGGGTACAAGCTGTGACAGGCGAGCTGGCAGGAGAGCGTGTAGACATCATTTTGTGGTCGAATGATCCAGCCACTTTCGTCATCAATGCGCTAGCACCTGCTGAAATCAGCAGCATCGTAGTCGATGAAGAGAAACACTGTATGGACATCGTTGTCGATGAGGATAATCTCGCCCAGGCGATAGGTCGTGGTGGTCAGAATGTGCGACTTGCATCAGAGTTGACTGGCTGGGAACTCAATATTATGTCAATGGAAGAAGCACAGGCAAAAAATGAAGAGGAATTTTCTATAGTACGCAAACTCTTTATGGAAAAACTGGATGTGGATGAAGAAGTAGCAGACATCCTTGCACAGGAAAACTTTACCACCTTGGAAGAAGTGGCCTACGTGCCACTCAGTGAAATGTTGGAAATCGAATCGTTCGACGAGAAAACTGTCAACGAATTGCGCAACCGAGCTCGCAACACGCTTTTGACTGAGGCTATCGTGAGCGAGGAAAATGTAGAGAATATGGCGGAAGACCTGCGCTCCTTGGAGGGCATGGATAGTGAAACTGCGCGCGAACTGGCAGAGAAGGGCATCAAAACACAGGAGAACCTCGCAGACTTGGCTGTGGATGACCTAGTGGAAATGATCAAGATAGATACTGAGCGCGCCAAACAATTGATCATGACAGCGCGAGCACCGTGGTTTACCTAATCTCACCAAAATAGTATAAATTAAGAGTTCTATATTTAATGGCTCAAACGAAGGTGGAACAATTCGCTAATGAACTGGGGCTGTTACCAGCAGCATTGCTGGAGCAACTCCAGGCTGCTGGCGTGAATAAACAACTAGCCAAAGATAGTTTGACTGAGAAGGACAAAGCTCTGCTTCTCGACTATCTCCGCAAGGTCCATGGTACTAAAATGGGAAAGAGTAAGATTACCCTGACTCGTCGACAAACTTCCGAAATCAGAAAATCTGACAGCACTGGAAGAGCTCACACAATTCAGGTAGAAGTACGTAAGAAACGCGTATTTGTGCAACGTGATCTGTCAGAAAGCGCAACAAGGAAGAGTGATTTCGATAAGCCTGCATCATCACCTGCACCTAAACTTTTCCCTGTGCCGTCGGTAGATGCTGCACAGCAAGCATTACGTCAGGAAGAAGCTAAAAAACAAGCTGAATTGATCGCGCGGCAGACTGCAGAAATCAAGGAAAAGAAACAACGCGAGAAGAAATCCGTGGCAGTCAATGTTAAAGAATTTGAGTCGGCTGCTATTGCACCTACCGGAACCCCAACTATAGTTGTAGAAGCAGGAGCGCCCCAACCTTCTCCGACGGAAGGCACCTTGCATAAACCAGTGGTGAAGCCAGAAGACAAGGCAGCCAAAGCCGAAAAGAAAAAGAAAAAAACCAAACAAGTTATTTGGAAAGACGATATCTCCGGAAAACGTGGGTATAAGACGCGCGGTGATCTATATGGAGGAAAAGGATGGCGTACACGCAGAGACAAACACAGCAAAACCCCTAGCGAAGGTCAAAAGACTCATGCTTTCTCTGCCCCAACAGAACCTGTCGTACGTGAGGTAATGGTACCTGAGACCATCTCCGTCGGGACGCTTGCGCAGAAAATGACGGTTAAGGCCGCAGAGGTTATCAAGACTCTGATGAAAATGGGTAGCATGGTCACCATTAACCAAATGTTGGACCAAGAAACCGCAATGATAGTTGTAGAAGAAATGGGACACATTGCAAAATATGCTGCTTTGGATAACCCTGAATCTTTTCTATCAGATGCCGAGCTACCCACAACAGAATTCAAAACAGAGCCGCGTGCTCCAGTAGTCACAGTAATGGGCCATGTCGATCACGGCAAAACCTCACTGTTAGACTATGTACGCCGCACACGTGTAGCGAGCAGTGAAACAGGTGGTATTACACAGCATATTGGTGCCTACCACGTCGAAACGGAAAGAGGCATGATCACTTTCCTGGATACACCTGGTCACGAAGCATTTACCGCTATGCGTGCTCGTGGTGCTAAGGTTACTGACTTAGTTGTACTTGTGGTAGCAGCTGATGATGGCGTGATGCCCCAGACCATCGAGGCAATACATCATGCCAAGGCTGCCAAAGTACCAGTCATAGTGGCTATCAACAAGATAGACAAACCAGAAGCAAATTCAGAACGCATTAGGCAAGAATTGATAACGCAAGAAGTGGTACCAGAAGACTGGGGCGGTGACACTATGTTCATTGAAGTTTCAGCTAAAACTGGCCAGGGTGTCAATACATTACTGGAGAGTGTGCTGCTTCATGCCGAAGTGCTGGAACTCAGGGCGGCAAAAGACGGGCCCGCCAAGGGTATTGTCATTGAATCACGCATAGACAAGGGACGCGGCCCTGTAGCAACAATCTTAGTGCAATCTGGGACCTTGAAGCGAGGTGATATTTTGCTCGCGGGAGCGGTATTTGGTCGTATTCGAGCGATGTGGAACGAAAATGGGAAAACGATAGTAGAGGCAGGGCCTTCCATCCCAGTGGAAATTCAGGGCTTGTCAGAAGTGCCGATGGCGGGAGAAGTGGTAATAACGCTGACAGACGAGCGCAAAGCGCGTGAAATAGCACTATTTCGTCAAGGCAAGTTCCGCGACATTAAGCTTGCTAAGCTACAAGCCACTAAACTAGCGAACGTGTTCGAGCAGAAAGGTGAGATCAAAGTGCTTGCACTTATCATCAAATCCGATGTGCAGGGTTCCTTCGAAGCATTGACGCATGCACTGGAAAAACTCTCAACTGATGAAGTCAGAGTTAACATCATCCACAGCGGCGTAGGTGAAATTACGGAGTCTGATATCAACTTGGCACTAGCTTCTAAAGCTGTAGTGATAGGCTTCAACAGTAGAGCAGATGCGATTGCACGAAAGTTAATTGGATCAACCGGAATTGATGTGCGTTACTACAGTATTATCTACGAGGCAGTAGATGAAATCAAAACAGCACTATCAGGCATGATGGCCCCAGACCGTAAGGAAAACATTGTAGGCATTGTGGAAATTCGCGAAATATTCCGTATTTCCAAAATTGGCGTTGTAGCTGGTTGTTATGTGCTAGACGGTTCCATCAAACGCAGTTCTCTAGTACGATTAAGGCGAAACAATGAATTGATTCATACTAGCGAGCTGGATTCTTTGAAGCGCTTTAAGGACGATGTAAAAGAAGTCAGGTCAAGTTTCGAATGTGGTTTATCACTAAAAAACTTTAACGATCTCCAAGTAGGCGATCAACTTGAGGTCTACGAAATCATCGAAGTTGCTCGAGGTCTGTAATTTGGAAGCGAGTTTTGCCTGTACTGGAGTATCATGCCCAAAGATTATTGCCGCACTATGCGGATTGCAGACCAAATTCAACGCGAACTCGCCGATCTGATCCGCAACGAACTCAAAGACCGACGTGTTGGTATGATCACCTTAACGGATGTTGAGGTAAGCCAAGATTATGCACACGCCAAAATTTTCTACACCACACTTGGGAATGAAGAAGATGATTTCTTGAC
>SMVA01356595.1_pt1 | contig 10160 bp, 8 predicted proteins | sample 2456451 | NCBI WGS metagenome assembly SMVA01 (sample SAMN11095933, study PRJNA526329) | marine sediment metagenome | biome: Marine sediment; feature: Surficial sediment; material: Deep marine sediment; isolation source: Hadal surficial sediment | place: Pacific Ocean | collected 2014-05 | depth 0-1...
GGAATTAGGATGTTGGTGCTGTCGAGGCGACCTCCCAATCCAACCTCAACTACGGCGATATCTACTTTTCTTCTTCGGAACTCATCGAACGCCAAACCCACGGTCATCTCAAAAAATGATAATTGATCAGCCTCAAAAAAAGATAGGTTCTTAGTCACAAAATCAGTAACCGATCGCTTGGAGATCATTTCTCCATCAATTTTAATACGTTCCCGAAAATCCTTCAAGTGGGGGGAGGTATACAGGCCAACCTTATAACCCGCCTCTTGCATTATCGACGCCAACATATGGCATGTAGAACCTTTGCCATTGGTTCCCGCTACATGAATACTTTTAAATCCTTTTTCCGGGTGGTTGAGATATTTGGCGAGCTTCCGGGTGTTGGAAAGATCTGTTTTGTACGCAGCCATCCCTACCCTTTGGTACATGGGTAATTTCGCGAACAACCAATCCAAAGTTTCTTGATAGTTTATGGCCTGTAATTTTAGATTATTTAATGATAAGTTTTTTTACCACACTTCTTTTCGCGACATAAATTTTCAGGTAGTAAACACCTGAAGCAATTCCTGAAATATTGATCTTGATCCTATTTTCTTCGGAAGTGACCTTATCGATAACTATTCTACCCATAGTATCATACAATTCCACCGAAACATTTTCAGCGGAATCAGACAGCACAATATTTACATGATCTGTTGCCGGATTGGGATAGACCGAAATATCTTCTGCAATAACAGAAGTTTCTGTACTCAAAGGATTACTGGAAAGATCGAGCTTGTATGCCGAACGCCCATAGGTCGCTGCATACAATAATTCATCACTCTCATGAATATGCATATCTGTTACCACTACGGCTGGCATATTATCACCTAATACTTCCCATGTAGCCCCATCATCAAGTGAAGCAAGTACGCCTATATCGGTGGCAAGATACAGGTTGGCAAATCGATCCATTATGATATCATTCACGGGAATATCAGGCAAGCCAGTTCCTATATCTACCCAGGATGTCCCGGCATTTTCGCTCATATAAACATGACCGCTGTCTTCCCCATATCGATAGCCGGACAAAGTAATATACACAACATCGGTATCAATAGGTGAGGCATACACACTGGTCACCCATCTATCCGGTAACCCGGAGGAAACATTATTCCAATTGGTGCCACCATCGGGTGTAACCCATACATTTCCATCATCGGTACCCACATAAATTCGTTGACTATCAAAAGGTGAGACACTTATTGAAATAATCGTCCCAAAGGTAAGGTTACCTCCTCCCGAACCGTTCGTAAGATCGGGGCTGATCGCAGTCCAGTTTCCCGCGGCATTGGTCGTTTTAAATAGTCTCTGCGTTCCATAATACAAAACCTGAGAATCATTAGGATCAAAAGCTATGGGAGTATCCCAATTATTTCTATCGGCTCCGGGAATTCCATTTAATGCCGAAGAAAACGACGAACCATTGTTTGTAGATTTACCCAAATTCCCATTTTGAGATAGGGCATAGATCACATTGGTATTGTCCGCATCCACCAACGGTTGAAATCCATCACCACCAAAAATAGCCGACCAATCATTTAAGCCACCTGTGGTGGTGCGTATGGTGTTGTTATCTTGTGTACCCCCATAGATCTTATCTCCATTTTGAGGATCCACATAAAAACGGTAAAACTGAGTGATAGGTAACGAATTATCTTTAACCGAAGAAGATCCGTTGTTCGTACTTTTATAGAAACCTCCATCGTTGCCCAACAGCACCTCTCCTGAAACGCTTGCGTTAAACGCCATCGCATGTTGGTCCACATGAACATTTGGAAATGTGCTCGACCAGCTATTTCCCCCGTTCGTTGATTTTTGAACCACAAAATCTACATTGTATATAATATCTTCATTGGTTGGGTCTACATAAATTCCACGAAACCACCAGTGAAATCCAACATTGGTTAACTGACTCGAGTTCATCTCCGTCCATGTATCGCCTCCATTGGCTGTCCTATAGACCCCTTGAATGCTCCCATTGGCATCGGCATAGCGGGCATACAAGACATTGGGATTGGAGAGCGAAATATCGATGCTAATCCGCCCTTTATCCGAAGGGTTACTCGGTAAGCCCGTTGTCATTTCATTCCAGGTATCACCGCCGTCCAACGAACGATGCAATCCGGAAGTGGCACCTCCATATAGTCGCATTTCGGGTCTCCGGATACGCTCCCAGCTGGCAGCGTAAACGATATCCCCATTATTCGGGTGAATGGCCATATCTATAACTCCCGTTATCGGGCTTACGAACAAAACCTGATCCCAGGTATCCCCACCGTCGGTAGAGCGATAGACACCTCTGTTGGTATCATCCCTGAAAAGGGGTCCCATGGCACCCACGAACAGGGTGTTATCATCGTTTGGGTCGATCACTATCTTTCCTATGCTTCCCACATCCGGGAGTCCTTTGGTTTCCCAGGTGATACCACCATCGCCGCTACGGTAGATCCCATCGCCATCATAGGCCAATGAGCCACCTCCTGCATTTACTTCCCCGGTTCCCACCCAAAGGATATCCGTATCATTTTTTGAAATTTCAATATCTCCTATTGACAACATTTCCTGATCGTCAAAAATAGGTGTCCAATTGGCCCCGGCATCTGTGGTTTTAAATATTCCACCTGAAGCGGAACCCACGAAGTAGGTTTGTGCCTGATCAACAGGTATTTCAATATCGGTGATTCGACCGCCTATATTCGTTGGTCCAATGAATTCCCACAAGATATTGCTTGAACTGCGTTGTAACTGTTCTCTTTTCCAGGCAATAGCTTCGGCATAGGCTTCTGTTCTAATTTCTCCGGAAGGATACGCACGCTGCATGAACATAAAGTCATGTGGGGTGTCTTGAGGTTTGATCTTTGAAATTTTACCTTGCGCCTTAGCTGAAGCTTCGGGTGGCACCAGGGTTGAAGGATTTTCACAAGCAAACACCATTAGTGCAAGCAACGACAGGACGAAAAATCTTTTCATAACCAACTAATTTTGGTTAAAGATACTGAAAAATGAAAACGAAGATATTAATTGGAAAGGGTAAAGTTGTAGATAATTTTCCCGATCTGTTTTGCCGGGGCATCAGCATCTGAATTAAAACGAGTGGCCAAAGCAGATTTCTTCGCCGGATCCAACAAACACCTTGTATTATTGGTTGTCCCCCGCACTCCGGGTCGGGCGCTGATTACCTTCCCGCTACGGTCCACTTCAATGCTCACTACCACCCTGCCTGCCTCATTGCATTTTTGAATTTCTTTGGCTTTGTTCAGCGCCTTCCTACCCCCTAAACGATAATTCCCATCACCATCCAGACCTATACCATTGCCGTAGTAACTTTTTGCATTAAGATCGCCTTCAGGGTCTCCTTTGTCACCTGCCTTATCATCATCTCCTTCGCTGCCCCCGGTAGTGCCATTGTTCTTAGGACCGTTAATAAGACTTGAAAGGGCGTCTGTAGTAGATTTATCGGGTTTGGGTTCCACTTTTTTCGGAATCACTTTCCTGGGTTCTTCCTTAGGTGTTTCCACAACCTCTTCTTTCTTATCTTCTTTTTTGATCACCGGGGCCTCTTCGTTGTCTTGAGTGACCACTTCCTCTTTCACCTCGGTTTTGATTTCTGGAATGGGTTCGGGGCTGGCTTGCTTTGGGGCTGTTTTGACAGGCTGGGCAGGCTGTATGTCACCTTTGCCATAGTCTGTAGTTCCAAAGTTCACCGCAATGCCATTTTCGGGAGGTGGGTCAAGGTAGGTAAGTCCAAAAAAGAATAACAAAATAAGGATGATCACGTGTAGAATTACAGTGATGGTCATGCTTTTCTTTTTATGTTTGGTGTCTACCAGGCTCAAGGTTATGGGTTAAAGGTATTATCTCCCAGTGGTATTGTAAATTGTTATTGTTTCCACTGCAAGAGGGATTGAGGCTTTGTTGAAGCTCTCCCCCTTAGTTACGAACTATGGAGGAAGCGACTGCCGAAAGCCCGACCCTCCAAAGCCTTTGGCGCAGGAGGGGCTTGCCCAAATAAAACTAATGCGGCCTAACGGCTAATATCACCTTATAGTTATTTTTATTGGCGATGTCCATTACGAAAACCGCATCTTCGATGGGGACACCTTCTTCTGCCCGTATGATGATGGTGGGATTTTCCTGTCCATCCAATACCGCTTTCAATTCTTTTGCTATGTTGAATTCACTCACCCGTTCTTTATTGACGTAATACGCGCCATCTTTCGTGATACTCACAGATGCATTATGCTGGTTAGTAGATTTCCCCTTCGCCTTGGGTAAAATGAGATCCAAAGCATCCGGAGTGATCGCCGGAGAGGTAAGCAGGAAAAAGACGAGTAACAGAAAAACTATATCAGTCATCGAACTCATACTGAACTCCGGGCTTATTTTATTTCTTCCACGTAAGTTCATTGAGCAGGCTCGTTTAACAGGTCCAAAAACTCGACCGCTGTGGCTTCCATTTGATGTACTATTTTATCTGTTTTTACCACCAAATGGTTGTACCCTATATATGCGATAATCCCTACGATCAATCCGGCCACCGTTGTGGTCATCGCTAAGTAAATTCCTTCGGCCAGGCTTCCCATTTCTGCTTGCCCGCTACTGCTAGCCAACTGGTGAAAGGCCAGGACCATCCCTATCACTGTCCCCAAGAAACCAATCATAGGCCCGGCTCCTGCGATAGTGGCAAGGACACTCACGTTCTTTTCGAGCTTGTACACCTCTAAACGGCCTGCATTTTCAATAGCGGTGTTGATATCATTCAACGGACTTCCAATTCGGGAAATTCCTTTTTCGGTGAGTCTTGATACCGGGCTATCCTGTTGAATGCATAGTGATTTGGCGCCTTTGATATTGCCAGTAGAAACGTGATCTTTAATTTGATTCATAAAATTACTGTCCATCTTTGAAGCTGCTTTAATAGCAAAAAGGCGTTCAAAATAAATGTACACGGCCACGAAAAGTAAAACAAAAAGGACCCCAATTATTATCTGGCCTCCTACTCCGCCTTTCATAAGAAGTTCCATAATGGAGAGGGTCTTTTCGGTAGCTTCGGTTTCCAATCCTTCCAAAACTTCCTCAGCCCCATCCTGAAAAAAGATGTTTAACATATGAATTTGTTATTTACGTCCTCCTACACCGTAAAACAAGGCTTCAACTACTAATTATGAAGTGATTTCGGTAGTGGAGCAGTTATAGATTACAGGGTATTATAGTTGTTTAATTATTTTATGAATTTGAATATCTTTTTCTCCGGTCATCTTAATTAACGGACTAAGTCGTTAGAAATTGTGAAGTTCTAGAAAACATAATATTTGAATACCAAGAAAACGGCAGCTCCTCCGAGAAAACCTAATAAGGCGAGCCAAGTAATTTTTCTCATATACCAGATAAAGTCTATTCTTTCCATTCCCATGGCAGCTACTCCGGCTGCAGAACCGATGATGAGCATACTTCCTCCGGTACCGGCAGAGTAGGCTATAAAATGCCACAGTGCCGAATCCATTGGTGATTCGTACATTCCTATAGAAGCCGCAACAAGAGGTACATTGTCTATCACTGCTGAAATAACTCCCAGTAGCATCACGACGATATCCTGATTGGGAATAGCGCTTTGTAATACTTCGGCCAAGTAGCGAAGAGTTCCCACAGGATCACCGTTTTCGGTTACACCATATACCAGGCTTTCCAATCCGGCCACTGCCATTAAAATTCCGAGGAAAAACAGAATACTGGAGATCTCAATTCTGGATAATGCTTTATGAGTCGAATATAAGTGCCTGCGTTCCTGGCTGAAATCTTCCTCGGGGTGGATGTATTCTGAAACTAACCACACAACACCTAAGGCAAACATCATCCCCATATAGGGTGGAAGATGCGTTAAAGTCTTAAATATCGGAACCGATACGATCATCCCCAAACCTAAAAATAACATGGTCTTGCTGCTCAATAATTTTTCGGCTACTACATCTTCTTTAGTATCCACCTCAATATTACCCCTGAAAGGTTTAAGGAAACCCGCGATATAGAAAGGAATTATAAAACAGGCGATGGATGGTAGAATCACGAACTTGATCAGGCCCATGGCCGATACTTTATTAGCTATCCATAACATGGTAGTCGTCACATCTCCGATGGGTGACCAGGCCCCTCCTGCATTGGCCGCGATCACTATCATAGCCGTAAACCAAAGGCGCTCATTCTTATTCTGAATGAGCTTACGCAAGAGGGTTACCAAAACGATCGTTGCCGTAAGATTGTCAATAATTGCCGAAAGGACAAAGCCCAAGATCCCGATGATCCAAAGTAGTTTCTTTTTGCTTTTAGTACGTACGGCCCCTTTTAAAACTTCAAACCCTCTGTGCAGGTCGATAATCTCAACAATGGTCATCGCCCCTATCAAAAATATAAGGATCTCGGCTGTTTTACCTAAGTGATGAAGTAAAGTATTATCAAAACCATGATGTGCTTCCTCACCTTCCAAAAAGCTAAATACTCGTTCATGAGTATCGATCACATCGAACCAACCCTGGTAGAATCCTACTGCCAAAACAGCCCAAATGAGGGCGGCCATAATTAAAGCGGGAACAGTTTTATCTAATTTTAAGGGATGTTCCAAGGTAATTGTTAAATACCCGATAACGAAAATTAAGATAATAATTGATACCATATAATGGCGAGATTAGTGAATTTTTTTGAAATTTAAAAATATAATAAATAGCTCATATAACCATAAGAAAATAGCGTCATTCGGTTAGATTCCCATAAACTGCATAACAATACAATGGTTGCCTTGTAATTTATAAGTCATTTTTTTTAGATCAATTGCTTTAACGCGATCTCAAAAGCCGTCTTACTGATGTGTGTTTTAGATTTACGGCTATCGTAAGTATCTTGAATTGCCTTTCGAATGGTCTTGGAAATATCGTTGAAAATAGCCTCATCGGTCATTTGTACTTTGCGTTCCATAAAGTATGCGAAGACCCTGGCCATTCCACAATTCGAAATAAAGTCGGGGATCAAACTCACTCGCTCATCGGTAAACTCCATAATAGGCCCAAAGAATATTTCTTTATCGGCAAATGGCACATTGGCACCACAGCTTATCACTTCAAGTCCTGTGTCTATCAATGCCGAGATCTGTTCTTTGGTGATTAGACGGGAAGCGGCGCAAGGCATAAATATTTCCGTTTGCAGGGTCCAAATTTGCTCGTTTATCTCGTCGAAGGGAATCAAGGTATCCACTTCTATATAGTTATCTTTCTTTTGCAGAAATAAGGTTTTGATCTCTTCAATGTTAAAACCATTTTCTTTGATCACGCCTCCCTTGCGGTCGATAATTCCAACTATTTTGGCTCCCATTTGCGCCAAGTAATATGCGGCAGAAGCCCCTACATTTCCAAAACCTTGAACGATGGCGCGTTTCCCTTCGATGTTTCCTCCATAGATATCGTAATAGTGATGTACCGCTTCGGCAACACCATAGCCGGTGATCATATCTGCAACGGTATATTTTCTCGTAACATCGGGTGAGAAGGCGGTATTTTCGATTACCTTGATCACTCCTTGACGCAACTGCCCTATACGGTTTATCTTATCGGCTTCGGTTGGCGTGAAGTGACCGTTAAAGACCCCTTCCTGTGGATGCCAAACGCCGCTCTGCTCTGTAAATGGGATCACTTCCTGGATCTCATCCACGTTGAGGTCGCCACCTGTTCCGTAGTATGCCTTTAATAATGGAGATACCACCTTATACCAACGTTCCAGCACCCCTTTTTTACGTGGGTCACTGGGATCGAAGTTGATCCCCGATTTCGCCCCGCCGATTGCCGGGCCAGAAACCGTAAATTTCACTTCCATGGTTTTGGCAAGTGACAGTACTTCGTTTTGATCCAAACCCAAACGCATACGTGTTCCTCCTCCTGCGGCACCACCTCTTAGAGAGTTGATCACCGTCCATCCTTCCGCTTCGGTTTCAGGATCATTCCAATGGAAAACTATTTCGGGTTCTTTATTTTCAAACTTAGAAAGTAGTTCTTTCATTTTCATAATCTTCCGTAGTTTTAATTTGATGTAAGAGTGCAAATATAGAAAAGTTGGATTTGGTACGGATGCGGTATGGTGGGAAAGATTTTGTAGATTTGGGTTAAAGTAGCGATCAAAATAAAGTTATTGATCCACGTACATATGAGTTTTATACTCTGCTATAGATCGCATATAAATTAAAATGGAGCCCGGAGGCCATTCAAAAAAACGGGGCGGAACCGAAAAGCCATATGAGTAGGAAATTAAAAAATAAATAGTATGCCAAAGTATGTAATTGAAAGAGAAATTCCCGGGGCCGGTAAATTGACCACCGAACAATTGAAAGGTATCTCACAAACTTCTTGCGGGGTATTGAGTAAAATGGGTCCTCAAATCCAATGGGTGCATAGTTATGTAACTGAAGACAAGCTTTATTGTGTCTATATCGCACCTGATAAGGAAATGGTGCGTGAACACGCAAAACAAGGTGGATTTCCTGCTAATTCGGTCAGTTTGGTCTCTACTATAATTGATCCCACAACTTCTGAATGACCGTTATAGTTAACAATTCAGCATACTTGTAAACCGATTTAGGATACCCACCTAAAAGTATCAACTAAGGCACTAGGATCACTCCGCTCGAGTGATCTTCTTTCGCCCCGGTAACACTTGCCAGACAGTTTATTTCTTCGCGTAATTTCAATATACCCAACAACCCAAATACCAGAGCCTCCTTATATTCTAAAAGCACAGGATCCGGTATCTTCATACTAATGTCTTTATAATCGTCAACACGCTCCAACAAATAAGCATTGTAAGCCCCACCACCGGTCACTAAAATCGAACTGCCTTCGTGAAACTGCCCTGTCAATTGAATCGCCACATGCTCGGTAAAGGTGTGAAGTATATTTTCCGGCAAATTTTCCGAAGCGTTAAGCAATGGAAATATTTCCTTCTGTACCCACTCCAGGCCTAAAGACTTTGGCGATGCTTTCTTATAATAGGACAATGCATTCAATTGTTCTAATAGTGAGTTGTCAAGACTCCCCCCGGCTGCTAGTTTCCCACCATCATCAAAGGGTACTCCCAACTTTTCAGCATAATAGTTTAAAACGATATTCACCGGGCAGATATCATAAGCGATTCTTTGGCCCTCCTTTTCGAATGAGCAGTTTGCAAATCCGCCGAGATTCAAACAATAATCGTAGTCACCGAACAACAATCGGTCCCCAATGGGCACCAAAGGCGCTCCTTGCCCACCCATTTCCACATCTTGCACCCGAAAATCGCAGACCACAATTTGTCGAACGAGGGAAGCAATATGAGGTAGATTTCCAATTTGAAGGGTGATCCTCTTCTCAGGCCGATGCAAAATAGTATGCCCATGACTACACACCGCATCCAGATCCACAATGCTATGTTTGTTGATAAAAGCAGAAATAATTTCTCCCAAATATTGTGTATATTCCTCATTCAAAGTTCGCAATCTACCTTCGGAAAAGTGAATCGCATCCTGAAGTCGGGTTGTCCATTCGGTGGGATATGGGACGGTTTCAACTTTCCGTATTTTGAAATTCCATATATCATTTTCAGAAATAGTAAAAAAGCATTCAGCCAGATCGATCCCATCGAGGGAAGTTCCACTCATCACGCCTATTACTTTATAACTACTTTTATTCATTCCAGTAAAATTAACAGGAATTATCGAAAAACTGCTATCAAAAAATTATCTTTGCACCCCAAGCGAAAACGTTTTAGAAACAGAATTTTATGATAGATTTCAGTCTTTCCGAAGAACACTTAATGATACGCAACGCAGCGCGCGATTTTGCCAAAACCGAATTGCTCCCCGGTGTTATTGAACGCGATAACAAACAAGAATTCCCAACCGAGCAGGTGAAAAAATTGGCGGAACTTGGTTTTCTAGGAATGATGGTAGACCCGAAATACGGCGGTGGCGGTATGGATACCATTTCTTATGTGTTGGCCATAGAAGAAATCTCAAAGGTAGAAGCGGCATGTGGAGTAGTCATGTCTGTGAATAATTCATTGGTTTGCTGGGGGCTAGAGAAATATGCCACAGAAGAGCAGAAAGA
>SMVA01067481.1_pt1 | contig 10159 bp, 7 predicted proteins | sample 2456451 | NCBI WGS metagenome assembly SMVA01 (sample SAMN11095933, study PRJNA526329) | marine sediment metagenome | biome: Marine sediment; feature: Surficial sediment; material: Deep marine sediment; isolation source: Hadal surficial sediment | place: Pacific Ocean | collected 2014-05 | depth 0-1...
AGTTATCCCTCCAATGTCTGGTTGTCTCAGCTCAATTTTGGTGGCGACGAGGAGTTGAAAAAGACCTTCCTGCTCAACTGTGCGTTCTGCCACCAACAGGCCTCCCCCTTTATGCGCAGTGAGCGCACGCAGCAGCAGTGGATCAACGTGATAGAACGTATGAATACCTACGGTTCCCGCCTACCCAACGATGACCATGAACAGGTGGCGATGCTGCTGCAAAAAGAATATCGGCAGCTGCGGGAGCATCCTGAAGTCGTGCCGGCGCCCCGTGCATGGGAGCCGCACCTGTCCGCTATTGAGATGACCGAGTGGCCTATCGGCGACGGTTTTTCCCAGATGCACGATTTCCTGCTGCACCCCAATGGCTATATCTACATAGGCGACAACCTGTTCGACCGCGTTTACGAACTGGACCCAAACACCGGTGACTACACCGTGTACAAGGTGCCCCACGAAGAGGGCGCGCGCCTGGGCGGCATTATGGGCAATCGCTTCAAGGTATTCCCCAAGATGTACAACTACCAGGGCGTCCATTCTTTCGCCTATTCGAAGAAGGACGGCAACATCTTCATCACCCCTTCCATGCAGCAGGCGCTGCTGGAATTTGATGTCAAAACGAAGAAATTTACCATCCATAAGATGGGCGAGGGATTTTATCCACACACCATTCGTACCGATGAGCAGGACCGGGTGTGGTTCACCATGGCCCTGTCGTCACAGGTCGCCATGTTCGACCGCGGTAGTAAGACCTTCACAATGTACGACCTGCCCGCGCGCGGTATTGTGGAGTGGCTGGTACTCAAGTCGCTGCCCCTGCTATTCAGCATAGACCCTGAAAATCGACCCACGCCCTCCCCCGACCCGGAGTCCACCGGCCTGCCCATGCCCTACGGCATTGATGTGGCACCCGATGGCATCGTCTGGGTAACCCGCCTGTACGCCAATGACCTCGCCAGGATAGACCCGGAGACTGACGAGATCAGCATGATCGATTTCCCCTACAACGGACCCCGTCGATTGCGCATCGACGCAGACGGCAACTTGTGGATTGTGGCTTTTCAGGACTCCCTGTTGGTGAAGTACGATCCTCAAGCAAAGGTTTTCAGCAGCTATGAACTACCGGTTGTCAACGAAGTGCCCTACGCTCTCAACGTGGACAGGCAGCGCGGCATGGTGTGGGTTAACGGCAACCAGTCCGACACCATTTTGAGATTTGATATAGCGAGCGAAAGTTGGCGGGTATACCCGATGCCAAGACAGCGTTTCTTCAGCCGCGATATCGAAATCTCGGAGCAGGACGGCGCTGTCTACACCACCAACTCACACTTCCCCACCTGGCAGTCCGAGGGCGGGATTCCCACCTTGCTGCGTATTAGCCCGTCAGTCGATTAAGGTGGCGGTGAGGCGATCCATGGCGAGCCCCCGGTTACTGTCCGTCCTGTTAGTTCTGGCTGCCGGGCACGGCCTGGCCGATGCACCGGACTGGCTGTACTACGGCGGCGACCAGGGCGGTCGTCATTACTCAAATGCGGTACAGATCAACACTGACACGGTAGCCGACCTGGAAGTCGCCTGGGTATCTCGCAGCGGCGATATGGAGACCTACGGCCAGGAGATGGCAAAAACCTCCACCCAGAGTACGCCCATCCTGCTACCTGAAGCGGCCGGGGAATCCCTGGTGTACTGCACACCATTCAATCGGGTTATTGCCCTTGATCCAGGCACTGGCGAATTGCGCTGGGAGTTTGATCCCGAAATAGACCGGCGCGGCGACCGCCCCTTTCGCTGTCGTGGGGTGAGCTACGCCGAAGAGTCCCGTGTCGACACACAGGCGCAGTGCCGTCATCGTGTGTACCTGGGTACCCATGATAGAAAACTGTGGGCAATAGATGCCATCACCGGCAAACCCTGCGATGATTTTGGCGACCGGGGCAAAGTGCTGTTATACGGCAAAGAGGCTTACGTTCCCGGAGACCTTAGCAATTCATCAGCCCCTGTGGTGGCCAATGGTGTGGTGGTAATCGGTTCCACTGTTATCGATTTTGTACGTTCCCACACTCCGCGTGGAACCGTTAAGGCCTTTGACAGTTTCAGCGGCGCAAGCCGGTGGCACTTCGACCCGCTGCAGGGCCATGAAAACAGCGGCAGCGCCAACGTGTGGGCACCCATGTCGGTAGATGAAGAGCATGGGCTCCTGTATTTGCCTACCAGTGCCGCCTCGCCGGATTACTACGGCGTTGATCGCACCGGCGACGGCCTCTACGCCAACAGCATTGTCGCTGTAGATTTGCAAACCGGTGCAGTTCGCTGGCACTTCCAGCACGTGCGCCACGACCTCTGGGATTACGACACCCCGGCCCAGCCAATACTTTTCCAATGGAACAAGAATGGCAACAGCGTCCCTGCACTGGCCCAGCTGACCAAGCAGGGTTTTGTGTTTGTGTTCAACCGGCTCACCGGGGAGTCACTGTGGGAGATTACCCAACAGCCTGTACCACCATCGCAAATTCCCGGCGAACGCGCGGCACCCACGCAACCCAAACCCATGGCGCCGCCGCAACTACTGGATCCCTTTCTGATGCCCTCCCAGGCCTGGGGTCTCACCCCCTGGGATCGGGGTAAATGTGCCCAGCAGCTGGCGTCTTTACACAACCTTGGCCTGTTCACGCCGATCAGTGAGAAACTCACCTTGATGTACCCGGGCAGTCTGGGTGGTCCAAACTGGGGCGGCGGCGCCCTGCTGGGCAGCTCCGGCATACTGATAACCAACGTCAACAATGTGGCCTTTACCGGACGCTTGATTCCCACACCAAAAAACATCGACCCGGACACAAAAAAGCGCGATCACCCGGCAGCGGGACACCGCATGCAGGTGACCATGGATGGCACACCCTATAATATTGAGATCGGCAGTCTGCAATCGCCGCTGGGCATCCCCTGTAACGCGCCGCCCTGGGGCAAGCTGGTGGCGGTGGACCTGCAGGCAGGCACCATTCTGTGGGAAACCGCCCTGGGCTCCGTCCACGAAATGGGCCCCATTGCAGCGCCCTTCCATATTGAATGGGGCACACCCAACCTGGGTGGAGGCATAGGCACCGCCGGCGGCCTGTTCTTTATCGGCGCCACCATGGACAGGCAGATTCGAGCGTTTGATAGCACCAGCGGTGACACACTGTGGCAGTACACTTTGCCGGTAGACGCCACCGCCACGCCCATGACCTATCAATACCGCGGACGCCAGTATGTTGTGATCAATGCCGGCGGGCACCACATGTTCCAGCGGGGTCAGGGCGATTACCTCTACGCCTTCGCCCTGCCCCAATAACAAAAGCTACGAGTCTCCGCTATGAAAAAGATTTTGCTGGTTATCGCTTTCCTCCTGCTGGCGACGGTCGTGTTGATCGGGGGCGGGCTGCTGCTGAGTGATTCGCCAATGAAAACCCTGGAGTCTTTCGCTATTCGCCATGCGGACAAACTGCCGCTGGAATACCTGGGCGGCAAACTCTTCGACAAGCATTGTGCCAGCTGCCATGACAATCCGGCCATGCACGCGCCTTCCCGTGAAGCGCTGTCAGGTTTTTCCAAGGAAACGGTAATGATCGCCCTGGAGTTCGGCAAGATGCAGCCCATGGCGGCTCACCTGAGCAAACAGGAGCGCGGCCTGATTGCCATGTACCTGGCGGGCTCGGCACCCGTGAATGAGTGGGTGGAGGACAATCTCTGTGCCGCGCCGGCGACTGAAGACCGCACAGAATATGTCGCCAACTGGGGCCTTGGTGCACACAACCAACGCTTCGTGCCTGATCAACTGGCGGGCATCAATCGGGACAATGTTGCCAGTCTCGAACTGGCCTGGAGCCTGGCGTTTCCACGGGTAACCGATATGCGTTCGCAGCCAGCCATTATTGGGGACACCCTGTATTTCGGCGACAAGACTGGCAAATTGTACGCCATCGATCGCCTTAGTGGCTGTATTCGCGCCCATACCAAGGTGCTCAGCGGCATTCGTTCTGCCATTACTGTGGCAACCCTCAACAACGGTAAGAAGATGCTGGTGTTCGCCGATTCCATGGCCTCCATTTTCGCGGTGGATCCCAACACCCTGGATATCATCTGGCAAGCGGCGGCAAGAATTTACCAGACATCGGTCATCACCGGTTCCATCAGCTACCACGACGATCGTTTGTTCGTGCCGGTGTCTTCCTACGAGGTCGCGGTTTCCGGCAGCCCCACTCATATCTGCTGTAAATCACACGGTGGAGTTATTGCCCTGGATGCGGTTAGCGGCAAACGCCTGTGGGAGTGGCACGGCACCGCAGACGCTAGCCTGCAGGGGAAAAATGCCGATGGCATGAACCTGTACGGCCCCTCGGGTGTGAGCGTCTGGAGCACACCCACCATCGATGCCAAACGCAACCGGCTCTATATTGGTACCGGTGAAAACCTGTCGCACCCGGCCACTGACACGTCGGACGCCATCATCGCCCTGGACATGGACAACGGCGAATTGGCCTGGCGCTTCCAGGCTATTGCAGACGATGTTTGGAATGCCGCCTGCCTCAACAATGGCGCCAACTGCCCGGAAAACGCCGGCGGCGATTTTGACTTTGGCGCATCGCTTATCATCGGCCAACTACCCGGCGGCGGCGACATATTGCTGGCGGGACAGAAATCCGGCGACGTCTTTGCCCTCGATCCGGACCCGGCCGGCACTGATGGCCGGGTACTGTGGAGCAGGCGTATCAGCAACGCCGCGATAGGACCTTCATTGGCACAGACTACAACCAACGGCGGTATTCACTGGGGAATGGCCCTGTCTGGCGAACGGCTGATTGTGGCGGCATCGGATCCCGAGCGACAGCGCCCACAATATGTACCCAAGCCAGGCTTGCACGCCTTGAACCTGAGGGATGGTGAGGTGCTGTGGAATCATCCGGTAGAACGGGGTTGTGTCATAGAGGAAGCCAACAAACCGATGATCGGTCTGCTGAATATGCGCGCCGGTAAAAAACCGGCGCTTGAGGAACTCTACCGCTGCTCTTTCTACTACGGCTTATCAGCGGCCATCACCGCCACATCGGAACTGGCTTTCAGCGCCGGACTGGATGGCAAAGTCCGTGCCTTCGACATCGTCAGCGGGGAAATCCTCTGGCAAACCGAAACCGCAAGAGCCTTCGCTACTACCAACGGGGTCAAGGGTCACGGCGGTGCCATCGATGTTGGCGGGCAGGTAGTAGCCGATGGTTGGTTATATGTGCAGTCTGGCTACTCCATGTTCGGACAGTTGCCGGGCAACGTATTGTTGGCCTACAAGGTCCGCTAGGGTCGAATTTATTCGACCCTACAAGAGGACGCGTGAGATCGAATCAGCGTACCCCATGACCGCAGGGAATGCTTTGGGTGTCGTGCGTACATCGTCAAACTACAGGTCTGTCATTCCCCTGCGGAACCGTCTAACCTGATTCCGCAAGCCCTGTGGAGAGCACATGAGCCAACAACACTACGACGTAATCGTTCTCGGTACGGGTGGCGTGGGCAGTGCCGCCCTTTACCAGTTGGCCAGCCGTGGCCTGAATGTTCTGGGGCTGGACCGTTTTCCCCCGGGCCATGACCGCGGCAGCTCCCACGGCGAGACCCGCATGATTCGCCTGTCTTATTTCGAGCACGCTGACTATGTGCCCCTGCTCCGGCGTGCCTACAACTTATGGGACGAACTGGATCCCTCGCTGTTGCTACGCAGCGGCGTCTACTATGTGGGAAACGAACAGGGCGAAGTGATCCAGGGCGTTCGCCAATCTGCCACTCAACATGATCTGCTGCTCGAGGAGAAGGACGCGCCGCCACCGGGCGGATTCCTGATCCCCGGGCAAGCCACCACCCTGTTTGAACCCGACGCCGGACTCCTGCCGGTGGAACACTGCATTGAATTGCAGCTGGCAAAAGCTGTGGCACTGGGGGCGGAACATCGCTGGGGAGACGCAGTTCTGGGCTGGCAAGAGACCGGCGACTCTGTATCCGTCACCACGGATGCGGGACGTGTCGAAGCCGACCGCTTGATTATCGCCGCGGGCAGTTGGGCGGGCGAAATGCTTGCGGAATTGGGCTTGCCCCTGCGTGTACTGCGCAAGCATCTGCACTGGTTTGAAACGGGAGACGTCCACAGTGACAGCGGTTTCTTCTACGCACTGGATCACGGCCAGTTCTATGGTTTTCCCACCCAGGATGGTCTCATCAAGCTGGGCGAGCACAGCGGTGGCGAGGTCATCGAAGACCCCCTGTTGGCATCCGCGGACCCGGACCCGGAGGACACCGCTCGGGTAACGGATTTCGCCCGCGAATATCTACCTGGCGTCGGGCAAGAGCAGCGACACGCAGTGTGCTTCTACACCATGACACCCGATGGCCAGTTCATTGTAGATCGCGTACCCGGCAGCCGGCGAGTAGCCTTCGCCGCCGGCTTGTCTGGCCACGGTTTCAAGTTCACCCCGGTGCTGGGAGAAATCCTGGCAGACCTGGTGCTGGAAGGACGCTCGCACTTTGAACTCGATTTTCTCGGCCTCAATCGCTTCGGCAGCTGAGCGATGATGAATCACCGATATTGCGCTATCCTTAAAGTATAGCCAGCGGATTGCGCCAATGATCAGAACCCTGGGTACTATTTTTCTGTTGTTTTGCCTGCCCTGTGCAGCGGCAACCATCTACAAGTCGGTGGATGCCCAGGGCCGGGTTACTTACTCGGACCAACCACCGGTTGAAAGCACGGTGGTTGATATCCTGGAATACACCGAAACCGCCCCCACCCTCGCCGCCGATGACGCCGCACGCCTGGCGGAGATGCGTGATACCACGGATCGTATGGCGGCAGACCGCAGGGAACGCGAGGCCGGCCGGGCCAGGGTTCGGCAGCAGCGAGTCACAACACAAATCGTACAGGTACAACAAGAGCCCTACTACTATCCCGTCTACGTCAGGCGCCGGCACCACGGCATTTTCCGACCACCGATCCATCGGCCACTGCCCGTGGGCCACTCCGCAATTCGCTCACAGTACCCCGCCAGCCTGATCAGACAACACTACACCAGCGCCGCCGCGCGTGTATTTAATCCTCAACCCCATTATTCTGTGCGTTGGTAATCTGGCTAACTGCCGCCAAAAGGAAACCTGGATGACGGAAAAATCCGTTGCCACAGGATTGGGATTGACTGCATTTGTTGGCTCAGCAGCGCCTGAGAGTCGGTGCATCACGCCAGGGCATTTTCAAACAGCACCAATAATCGTGCCCAGGCGCGCTCTGCCTGCTGTTCGTTATACACCCGTGAATCCGGTGGGCACCAACCGTGCATGGCGCCCTCATAGACTTCAATTTCCGCGGCCAGGCCGGCTTCGTCATAGGTTTCACGCAATACTTTCTTGACGTTTGGCTCACGCTCATCATCATTGGCTGCAATAGCAAACAGAAATTGTGCACTCATGGTCGGCACCAACAGGTGTGGGCTGTCTGGCTTGTCAGTTACCAATCTGCCTCCGTGAAAAGAGGCGCCAGCACCAATTCGATCTGGTACAGCCGCCGCGGTTCGCATTGTCATCGGACCACCCATGCAGTAACCGGTTGTACCCATCTTACGACGGGTATCTACCGGGCTTTGTGTATCGAGAAAATCCACAAACGCCCTGGCATCGGTCATATTTGTTTTGGCAGAGAGCGATCGTGCCATCGGCAGCACCGTGTTGCGCGTGGACTCATCCTGGAAGCTGGCGCCCTCTGCAATGACCGGTGAGCTGGCGCTGCGATAATAGGGGTTAACCACCAGCACCGAATATCCGGATGCCGCCAGTCGCTTTCCCATTAAGCGAAAAGCTGGCCGCAAACCCAGGATGTCAGGCCAGATAATCACACCAGGATATTTACCGGTGGCGGGGTGAACAAACAGGCAATCGGCCATGCCATCGGGTGTTTGCACCACGACATCAGTTTCAATCACCTCCAGGGCGTTGGCCGCGCGGGGCACCAGCAGTGCAAGCGCCGCGCCGGTTGTGAGGGCGTTAAAGCTTCTGCGAGATAGATAGCCTGAATGGCGCAAGTATTTTTTATTGTCTTCAACAGTGTCTTCATCACACATGGAGTGTCTTTCCTTCGCTACTTGTTAATCCCCCCGCAGTATAGGACAGACTCATTTACTGTCCAGACACACAGGTGCTGTCACGCCTGTCTCCATCAAATCATGTCCACTTGACCTGATTCAGGCTTTATCGAGCTTGATAGACGCCGAATTGATGCAATAGCGCAGTCCTGTGGGCTGCGGGCCATCTTCGAACACATGCCCCAGGTGCGCTCCGCAGTTATCACACAGTACCTCGGTACGAGTCATACCCTGTGTGTTGTCGCTCTCTTCGCGAACGAGTTTGTTGTCGGCTGGTTGAAAAAAGCTGGGCCAGCCACAACCGGAGTCGTACTTGCTGTCGGAGAGGAACAACTGCTCACCGCAACATCGGCAATTGTAGACACCGACATCTTTGGTGTTCCAGTACTCTCCGCTGAAAGCCCGCTCTGTGCCTTTTTCCCGGGCAACGCGGAACTCCTCGGGCGTCAGCTGCTCTCGCCATTTTTCGTTGTCTTCCTGATCTTTAGTCATCTGCGGTACACTAGGCTCCGTTTCCATTTCACAATAACAACCCATGGCTGATCTGAATATAGACGATTTTTATCGCGACTGCGCGGTGATCATGTTGCAACTTTACTCAAGCTTCCCTCGCAAAACCGTCCTCTACGTCGACGACATCTGCGGTGCCGATACGCCGGATGAATTCGGCCTGCACTCGGAACGGCACCAGGCAGCATTCAGCGCCATGGTATGGCTGGCCGAAGTTGGCTACATAAGCTTTGCCGATACTATTCGCCAGGAAGCCCTGGACCAGGCGGTACTCAGTCAGCGTGGCTTTTTGTTGCTGTCTTCACGCTCGGAGATCGAACTGGGCACCGTTGATGAGACCGACGAGTCCCTGCCACCTTCAGTCATGGAGCGCTCATTGATTAACGTCATGCAAATACGCCGGGCTCTGAAGGAAGGATCATCTATTTTTATCCACCAGGTCATGCACTCCCTGTTATCAAGTTAAGGCACCTCTGATCAATTCCACGACACTGCAGCGTGGAATTGCCTCAGTCCCCGATCGGTGAGCCGGGCGGCGGCTTTACACTCGCTATCGGTGGCAGCGCAGCCACATTGTCTTGCAATGCTGCGATCTGTGCCCGGGCAAAGCGATAGTGCGCGCGCCAGTTCGAATCCTGCGGTGATTGCCCGGCCAACCAGGCATCCAGTTCCAACAGGCCATCCAGTGCCACCGCACGCACCTGCGGCGGCGCCTCCGCGGATGACACCTGGGCTATCAGGCCCTGCAAAATCGTGAAATCAATGCTGCGTTGCAGCGCGGCATGTGCCGATGGTGCAGGCCGACGCCAACTGGTAGCCACCAGTTCTTCAACCAGGTCAGCATAACCGGGCTGCTTGTCATCCCGGTCGTGACTGCGATTCATTCTGGCGGCTCGTTGGGGGTTGAGGAGTACTTCCAGGGTCAGGGTGGCCGCTGCCTCTGCGGCGGCCAGGGGATCAAATGTCCCACCGGTGCGCCGTGGGAAAAGCTCACGGTTGGCTGGCAAGCCCGGTGGCCGAGGCGGTATCAGCGCGGTGATACCGTCGGCCAAGGCCAGAAATTCCGGGTCCAGGGTAGCAAGCAGCGCAGCCAGGGCGCGACGTTGTTCCCGGGCAGGTACTTCGGCGGTAATCAACTGCCCATCACCGCGATTGGCATAGCTGAAATACTGGCCGCCCAGGATTTTCCCGGCGGCTTGCAACTGGTAGCGATGCAACAAATACACCGGCACCAGGGCTTCCTCCAGGGTGGCCATTGGCCGACCGTAACGAATCACCCGTGGCGTAAAATTGTCCAATACCAGCCTGCGTACCTTGATGATGTGCGCCAGTTCATTGATGGCATTGCCGGCGTTGTCCCAAAGACTCCCCCGTGGGTGTGCGGTACCGGCGCCGCGGCCATCCCGGTCGGCGATGTAATACAGGCCCGAGGCCAGGGTCTGTTTGAGAATATCAGCCCGGGCAGCCAGTGCGTCCACACTATCGGGGAATTCCCGGTAGCCATA
>SMVA01109560.1_pt1 | contig 10158 bp, 8 predicted proteins | sample 2456451 | NCBI WGS metagenome assembly SMVA01 (sample SAMN11095933, study PRJNA526329) | marine sediment metagenome | biome: Marine sediment; feature: Surficial sediment; material: Deep marine sediment; isolation source: Hadal surficial sediment | place: Pacific Ocean | collected 2014-05 | depth 0-1...
AAAATCCTCAACGTGGGCTTTGCTACGCCTGCGGTTTTGCTCATTCAGATCGACCCAGTCTGGCCCAAATCTGGGAGGGAATTCTATGAAATTATTCTTTCGCGAGCCCTTATTAGATCATGCCATCTTTGTTCAGTCCATTGTGTGGAGGGGAGGTTCAGGTTGTAGTGTGAAAAAAGAAGAAATGGCTCTTTTATTCACCTCCGTTCTTTCTAGGCATTACAGTGTAGAGGGTCAATATTCGATACTTGGACTTCACCATTTCATGGTAGACTGAGCCGTAATGAATGCAAAGAAATATTAAACTACCAAAGGGTGGATTGCTCACTCCGTCATTTTTTACAGATGCAGATTTGCAAAATTTGATGGGTACGAGAAAATGGTCTATTTGGAAAATCAAACAAAGTTGCCTTGGAGATGATTCTTGAATAAGACGACACATTCCCTTCGTGTTCGAGTGGCGATAAGAAGCATGTGTCTGCTGCTGGTCCTTTGCTTGATTCCCCTTGGTGACAGCATTGCGCGGCGAACGCATGTCTCTCCCGAGCAACATCGACAATTATCCTCCGTTGACACCGTCTATCTTTCGACGGTTTTGATCTCGGCTGAGGATATAGAGACACCGCTTGTTATTCAAAATGTGGTAGCCAAACGTTTACGTGAAATCGGGTTGAAGGTAGTGTTGGACGTGACGGAACCGCATGATGCTGAAATTCGGGTGACGTGTGAAGCGGAAAAGAAGGAAACCGCCACTACCCGTGATGGCGGAGATGCCGAACTGGCTTTTGCTCCGGATCGTTTGTGGCATGGAGCGGCATGTCTCTTGGGCTATCGCTTACAGGGCAAGGATTTGGGTTGGTATAAAGAAGTCCGGGCGGCAAGTGATCAATGGTCTACAACCGCCAAGGTTGAGGAACGACGTGCGCACCTTGTTCAACAATTGGCGGAAGAATTGGAACAGTTTGATTTTCCCGTGTTCTTGTTGAGCGAATGGGGACAAGTTGAGCGTTGAGTTGTCCTGTTGCGTTCTGAGCAGACGGCACTCCAACGGAAGCAACGTATTCTTGAAGAATTTCGTTTTCTTCCAGCGCCGGATGCACAGGCCCTGTTTCTCGACTTAGTCGAACACAACAAGGCCTTAAGGGAATTTGCTATTGGGGCTTTGTCTGGACTGGGTAGCCCGGCCATTCCCGCTTTGCGCGACCTCTTTGAGGATGCCACACACCGTGATTCTGTCAGGGCAGCTGCAGCAAAAGGGCTTGGTCATGTGGGCCTCTCGACAGGTGATTTCCAGGCCCTTGAACCATTATTGCTCTACCTTCAACTTGCCTTAAAGAATCTTCGGACCTCAACTGATATAGAATTTCCCGTCCTGACCGAAGTGGTGTGGGCTGTAGGGCAGATCCATCATGACGAGACCGTTCATCTCATTGAAGATCTGGAAGCCAAACTCTGGATCATGTACGACACCTCTGCCGAGATGCGAACACTCAGGGAGATGGTCAGTGTCGTCTACAAATATGTGGACCTTCGTTCCCGCATCTTGTAGCAGGTTCTTTAGGTTGATGGTTGTTCAAGCTCGACGCCGAAGTTTTTTCCGATTCGCTGAATAAAGTTTCCGGCAGCGACGACAAATGCAATCTCTGCCACTTGGTTTAAGGGAAACGCTTTCTGCAATTCTTCTATGGCATCATCCGTAGCTGTCACATTCTTGGTGGTTTCCGATGCATAGCGGAAGACAGCTTGCTCGCCTTCCGAAAAGTGAGAGCTGGCAATTCCCGCTTCCTCTAGCAACGCGATTTCTTCATCAGTCATCCCGGCTTGTTTGGCAAACATCGTATGATGGCCAATGCAATAGGTGCATTGGTTGGACCGTGACACGGTGAGATACGCGATTTCCCGAATGCGTGAGTCTAAAGATAACTGATGAAAATAGGTGTCTAAGATTCCGCCCATGGCTTGCGTTGCGGGGCCGGAATGTCCGAGCACTTTCAGTAAATTAGGCACCATGCCGAATTGGGCTTCTAATTTGGCATATACTGCTGTGGCTCCTTCGGCTTCTGTGCCTTTTTCAGCATAAGGAATTCTGGGCATTTCTTCTCCTTTCGGTTATTCAGACAGATTGAGTTTGAGCCATAACGGAATGTGGTGGTGAGCTCTATAACAAATAGGGTTAAGAGTTTCCAGTTCCAACTTCGGTTGTTCGAAATCTCTCGTATCTGGATGTCCACCATCCCACCAAGTTGGTGGTCAAGCTCTATACCCCATGGCTATGTCGCAATGATGGCTTGTTAGTTAATTAGGCACATGATGACAAGATGGAAATTCAACATGCTGTTCATGCGAAGGATATTCCGAAACAGGCCTTGGCCTATCTGAGTCTCCGCCGGACGGCGATATTTGTTCATGCGACGGAACCCCCCACGATGGCGTTCAATCGTCGACGTTCTCGACAGAGAAAGCCTTCAGGCAAAGTTCCTGGCGCACCAATTTGTTAACAATTATCTCATCGTGTACACGTTGGGGAGTTTGGCGGAAGGTTTCCGAGCGCGTTCTTTGGCTTCCTGGGCCACATTATCCAGGCTCATCCGAATATCCGTATTGATGCGCCCCTTCAGGTAATAGCTATGTTCCATGAGCCCGTCCACAATGTCGGAGCAATCAATTTGCGAAACTTTTGGATGTAGGTGTGAAGGGTCGGCAGTTCCATTCGTTCCCAGCCGGTCAGGGTTGCCTTTGGTAATGTCTGAACCTCGAAGGGCGAGATCGCCGCGATTATAATAGATACTGATATTCCGGCAAATTTCAGGTAAGCGGTTTAAGGGTTGGTCGGTCTCCAGCACATTATCATCGACGTCTGGAGAACAAAGGAATACGTTATCAAAAATTCGTGGTAATCGACGGGTCGTGGATTGTTCGATCATGCGTTGAAGCGCATGCTCGAACACATAATTGCCCATTGAATGGCAAAGTACGTTAATATTTTGTAAGCAGGGTTCCCACTTCTTGCCATTCTTGTTCTTGCTTTCTTGTTCGGTTGGTGGCCGGGTGGCTTCTGCAAGAAAGTCTCGTAACTTGAGGAATCCCCGTCCCAACGCAAATCCTGACCCAATGGCTTCTGTTCGATCTGAGCGATAGGCGGCAAATGGCAGTGCGGACCCGTCCGATGGCCAGGAAAATAAGACCACAAGCACGTCTTTGTTCTTTTGCGCCGAATTTTTCTGATGGTTCAACATCGCTTTGAGTGCCAAGGCCGATCCGACGGCGTCCCACCACGACACATTGAACCCATGAACATAGATCAGTACGTCCCGCCCTTGACGAAGGGTTGTTTGAATTTCGGCAAACATCTCTTCCGAACCCAGTCTTTTCCCTTCCTGTGTGGCTTCCGCACGTCCGGGGTCAGGGATATGCTCTTGATAGGCCACAATCTTGGCCTGCTTCTTGGCGCGTTCCTTAAAAAAAGCACTTAAGGCCACTCCATCTCCTTTCCCCGCACCGGTCTTACTGCCAAACCATTTATTCAACGACTCCTTACCGGTATCCACTGTCACTTTTCCCAATCGTAGATTTTCAATGCCGCTGGCACTGGGGTGAATCCCATACCCCTCTGGAGCAAATTGGTTGTCCCCAAGATGATTGCGATTGGTGGCATAGTACAGTTTCAGTTTCATGAAACTCCTCCTTCATGTATAAAATAACCGAACCATTTTTACTGTATGTCCATTTAAAGAACATAAACAAATCTTACAGATGTTTTTTCTCACCTTCTGAGATTTTGACATGCTTTTCATATTTTGCTTTTCCCTGCGAGTTCAGGCAGACCCTGAAGGAGAAGAGGCACGAGTGTGATCACTGCGGGAAGGGCTGCGCGAAGTTCTTCTTGTGTGGCAATTAAGAACAGCAAGATGGTCCCAAAGCCTAGCCCCATGGGCCACTTCAAGGTTCCCCAGAGACTGTTCCCTTTCTGGGCCTCTTGATCTTGTAAGGCATCGCGTTCCCCTACCACTCGGACAAATTCCCGAAAGCTGTCATTGAGCAGACGCAAATCCGGATCAAAGCGGATCAGGCCTTTTCGGAGTAAGGGTTCTAAGCCCGGATGTTCTACGTGAATAAACTGGTTTTTAGATATATGAAACAAGGCTAATTGTTCGTCGGTTGTCAGCGATTGCCAAATGTTCTCGTAATAGGCTCTGGCCAATTGAAGGATGGCACGACTTACCGTCGTTTCCGAAGGGGTTTCAATGTTGGCTCCTTCGTTGCGTGCAAAGGCTGTTGTATACGTCAATCCCAAATTCCTCAGAGCAGGGGTCCAGCGGCATTCGTCGTCAACGAGGTCCTCCAAGGTATCCCCTGGTTTTTGAGAATGTACCTCATCCTGAGGAGTTCTTGATTCCTGGGATTGAGCGTGAAAATGCACCATGCCAAACCTTCCCAAAAGAGCATGCCATTGAGCTTCCTGGAGTTTGACTGTGGATTCTTTCGAGTGAAGGGGAAACGAAAACGGGTCCACATTCGATAGAATTGTCGTGGAAAGATTGGCCATAAGAATGGGTTCCTTAAGATGATTTTGGAGAAAGAAATTTGGTCAGGACTTTTATCATAAGATCTCCAAGTTGAAACTTTTGTTATGGCGCTTGATCGGGAGAGGATGTCATATCGGGAACGCCAGTTGTATGGTGTGTTCGATTAAGAAGCCACTCCAAAAATTTCAGTTTTTGGCGATTGACCTCAGGGTCGTTCCACTGTTGTTCAAGGTGATCTATGGTGACATGTAGAGAATGGTGGTCTTGAATGTGCAAGGCAGAAATATTGTTGGATAGCGCATCTTCCCATTGTTCCGGTGGAATGGCTCTGAGATCAAAATAGAGACCACGAGCATTCGTGTTGTTCTGATGAATCTCTTGCTCTTTGTGATAGTGATGGGCCATGGATGTTTTGCCTTGTCCTGGAAAGCCAAGGATCAATCGATTCATAGATGGCGGAGTCTGGTTGGTAGAGTCAAATAGTCTATTGATGGAAATCCGGCGTGGAATTGGATAGCCAAGAAACACAGTACGGGAGGCAATAAACTTTGGAATGTTGTAAAGCCAGGCTATCAGAAGACTCACGAGAACAAGAAGGAATAGAGAGAAGTGGACGTTGCCAAATGTGAGTGAACGGAGATCAGGTAAGTTGCCGGTCAAGAACCATGGTCGCAGAGGTAAGGGCGCACTCGCTTGGGTTTGGTCATCCTTAAAAAACATGGTGACGCCTGCTTTATCATTTTTCCAGCCGGTTATGGGGGCGGTGGTCTGTAAGGGCCAAGATTCACGAAAAAATTCCCGAAGCGGTACGTTTTTCAAGAGAGGCAAAAACGGTTGACTCACGAGTGCAAACAACTGGTCAAACATTTCCAGTTCATGCGTGACCGCCGTATCCCCTCTGTGGTTACAAACGGTCCATGTGGTTTCAAGGAAAAAATCCGGATAGAAACCATATGGTTTGGCCTGAGGTGACTCTATGGTTGATGTTCCGCAATCTGTGGGAAACGAAATATTTTTTAACGTCCAAGTCTGTTGTTTCCCTGAATCTTGAAATGTTTTGAATGTTTCCAGGAGTTGATATTGTGTTAATAAGGTCATGTCTTTGTGGAATACACTGGTGAAACAACCAAAAGCGGGGATGACGGCAAAGACGAGTAAAAAAGACGAGGCTAAATACGCATAGGAATTTGGGAATGTGAACATAGAAGTCTTTTGTGGTAGAGGAAACTTTTTCACAAGGAAACGAGCACTGAGGAGACATGAGCCAGGGATGATGACGAGTCCTGTCAAAAGTTGCCAGCCTGGTTGTCCCGATAACAACCACATACCGACAAGCCCTACAAAGAACATGGCTAGATTGTTCTTGATGAGATTGACATAATGATGATGGTATTCGGGTTTTGGCCACAGACAAATGGCTTTTCGATGTTCCGGAGTTCGTAGGAGAAGGAGCCAGGCTATACCATATACCAAAATGGACCAGAGCCCGTAGAGGCTTCCAGTCACCAGGAGTCCCAAAAGGTTCACTGATCGAAGAATTTCTCTGTCACGGAAAACCACGAGAGCCCATGGCAACGGGCCGAGGGGCAGCGTATAAAAGCTTGTAGATTTTCCCTGATATGATCCATCGGCATGCCCGGCGGTCTTGGAGGCGAAGAGGTTTCGCAGTTTCGGATTATGATCTGTTTCAACTAAAAATGCTTCTCGAAGGTTACGTTTTTCCTTGGAGTGAAAAAGGACGTTATGATTGGAATCAATGACGGCGAAACCTATTCCAGGCGGTAGAACCACATGGTCCATGAGTGACAAAAACTGAAATTCCATGGCCGCCACCCAGGGCGTGGTTGGTTCTGTTGTGATTTGGCTGGGCATGGATGCGACGACGGTATTGAGTCCTGTCGTCCATGACATAATCGGCTCAAGAAAAAATTGATAATGTTTAGATCCCGTCCTGTCAGAAATTTGCCAAAGATTCTCAGGGTTTTTTAATACCCTTTTGACGTATTCCCTACCTTGTAACGAAAGATTTGTCGTTACCCCTAAAGCTTGTTCTTTGGCCCAGTTAATTCGTAATGATCCATCTTGATCCATCCAAAAAGCCAGCCGGAAGTCTGAGTAGCAAGGTTGTGCTTTTTTTTCTTCTTGAGAAGGGCACAGACTCTTCATCAGGTTCCCAGGGTTTCCCTGGTCTTCTAACACTTCGAACAAGACTGATCGTCGGCCGACCTTCAGTTTTTCTTCCCCTCTTCTTGAGAATGGCACATACCCTCCGTTAACTCCGTCTCTATCTTCTTTTAAGAAATAACTTTGATCGAATAGATCTAGTGTAAAGAGAATGCTTTTTAATTCTTGATCCAAGTTTTTTTTAATAGCTTGAGCCGATGATTCCATGCTTTTATGTAATGTTGTTTTTCCCTCACCATAAATAGCGACATCCAGGATCACAACTGTGAACAAGCCGGCTCCCAAAAAGGCAGCCAGGATGACGGTCAGAACATGAGTGATGCGAAGAGGATCTGCTGCCCCCATCGTCTTCAGGTAAAGAAGAGGAATGGCTAAGACGAACCCGAGAATCAAAAACATGATCCCTAGCAAGAGAATGGAGGAGATCGCTAAGTAACTATTTTGAAACGTATCATGATCGATCATTCCCACAATCCTCCAGTCTGTATCCTTGTATTGAGGAAGGATCACGGGAAGAGTGAAGACATTGATTGTTTTGCCTGGTACGTCGATGAGGAACTGGTGTGGCGAATTATTGTGGATGAACGATTCATTTTCCAATTGAGAAGATTCTTGTGGATTGCCGAGTAGACTTCCCCAAAATGTTGTTGCTGGTGATAATCGGTCGATAATTTCTTGAAAGTCTGTCCAGGAAAATTCTTGTGAGCCTGAATGAAAGATGAGTGGCTGATCGTTGCCATTCCCTTTTACAGATTCGAAAAGAAGGGCTTCGTCGAATATTGGCTCATTGGTTAGAGTTTGTAAAAAGTGGCCGAGCGTAATCTCTCCAACGATTTGAATATTTTCTTTTAAGCCGTGCATCTTAATAGAAGTCGAATAGGACAACCGGATAATTGGTGGGTTCTGGTATTGAGTAACCGATAGCTGAAAAATTTTGGTGCTCGTTGGAGTTCTTTCTGGAATCGTCAGAGTAATGGTTGTTAACCCTTCCACTTCGCACATTCCGATGAGGTGTCGCTTTAAATCTTGAATTCTTTCGCTCTGAGTAGATTTTGAGGCAGGTGCTGCTCCATTTTTGGAGGGGCAAGGCCAAGGGGAAATTTTGTTCAAGAGCTTAAGATGCTCTTCGTGAGTGTTGCCGGTAGCGTTTTGAGTGTCCTCATACGTTCGTAAAAAGCGCTTTCTTCCTCCCCTGTCCTCGAATTGATCGAAATTAGAATCAGAATGCAATGCCCCCAGAATCCCTTTGGCAGCAAATTCAAAAACTTTCTGGGAACTTTCAATTTTAGAAGCGATGTCCTGACTCCACTGTTTTAATAATCGGAAATTGCGTTGGACTAAATATTCCTCTTTTTCCGAAATCATGATCCAACCCATGCCTCCCAACAACATCAGGGCGATGAGCATGAATAGGGTCATTCGTTTCGGTGTAATGGATGCCATATTGACCTTTTTCAAAATGCCTGACATATTTGAGAATCCGGTTGTCATGGTGGTAATGGGGCACCAATAATGTTGAATGCGCGTGTTTTACATAGCTGCAAATGCTATTCCGCTATAAGGGATTTCTCCTAGGAGAGGGGAAAACAGGGAAGTGTGAGTCTGTTGGATAAAGCAGATGTGTGAAAATGTGGAACAAAAGCATCATTGGGAATGTGTGCCTTTTAGAAGTTAGCGTTTGGATATGATCGAGGACTTCGCCCATACTAACATCTCGGATTATCGTGTTCCTATGGTTATCTAATAAGATACAGAGGTGTATCTTATTAGATACGAATTTCTCTGAAGTAACGATGTGGGTTCAAAGACGGGTGGAAACGGGGGAGGGTTCTTCTGATTCAGTATGATCGGGAGATGAGGATGGTTCTTTGGGCGGGGTTTTTCTGGATGAACTGAGGGCACGTTCTGAATCCAAGAGGATGCCGATCCAATGGGTGGATGGACTGCTTTCTAAGGCAATCTTCACCACCATAGTCATTGGCACGGATAACAACATGCCCACTGGTCCCCAGACCCATCCCCAGAAAACTAAGGAAAGAAAGACGACTAAGGTGGAGAGCCCGAGTTTGCGCCCCATGAGCTTGGGTTCTACGACGTTTCCGAACAACAGATTCACGACAGCAAAGCCGACTCCAACCAACAAGGCACGTCCGAGGCCGAATTGAATATACCCCAACAGGACCGGCGGGACGGCGGCGATAATGGAGCCGAGGTTGGGAATGAAATTTAAGAGAAATGCCAACAGTCCCCAAATGACGGGAAAGTCGATTCCCAGTACCGCCATCCATATGGCGACAATGATGCCCGTACCCAAACTCACGATTGTCTTAATGGCCAAATAATTATTGACGGCGTCAGTGATTTTGTTGAATTGAGCGAATGTCCCTTTCGGGTCGCCGAAGGCGGCGCGGATTTTCTGCTGAAAACTTGACGCTTCCAGCAAAATGAAAATGACGGTCAAGATGATTAAAAAGGAGTTGGTAAGAATCCCGCCCAATCCAGAGAGCATGCGACCGACCAAGCGCATGGACGCGCCGGGATCGATGGATTTGAGGAGCAGATCTTCATTGAGTTGAAAGCCCATCTCTTGTATCCAATGAAGGAGTGGGCCTATTTCTTGGGTGAGCCGTGTTTGATATCGAGGGATGGCATCGGAAAAATCTTCTAAGGATGTTCCAATGATGAGGATAAACCCCAAGCCCAGGCTGAGGACTCCCAGAATCACGAAAAATACGGCGGCTGACGCTGGAATCCCTTTTTCTCTGAGCCAAAATACGGGGGAGGTACTAATTATGGCTAAAAAGCCGGCTATCAACAGCGGAACTAAAATAGGTTCGGCAGCACGCATCCCGGCCACCACAATGACAAAGCTTGCTGCTGTCAATAAAAGGCGACTGTTAGAAATTTGAGAGGACTGAGATGATGGCGACATGTGTGGGCTAGAGCTGACTATAGACTGTGAGCCAAGGTTTCAAAGAGATAACGCTATGTGTGTGCGTATGTCTCTATGATAACGGCTTTTTGTGTTTCTGTCTTAAAAGAGAAAACTATAAAAATGCTCCTGAGTAAGGAGGGCAACCGGGAATGGGAGAAGGAGTTTCACCAAAAAACGATGGCGTAATTTTGCGGTCGACTTTTTGCACTATTCCCTAATAGCCTTGTGCCGTTGTTGAAGGTAGCCGTTACGGATGGCCCCATATAAATCCAGCGTTCCTTCCTCAACGCCTTGAAATTTTTCCAAAGTTAAAGCACGGAGATTAATGTTTTCTGCTGCGGTCATACCCAATCGGGCATAGGTAATGGTGGGATCATGTTGAACAAGCCGAGGGGCATCAGCAATTTCAATAATGGGAAGGACCAGCCAATTAAAGGGATCGAGAAACGAATCCCCAATAAAACCAAATCCATCTCGAAGGGTGAACGGTCCATAAAAAGGAACCACGAGATA
>SMVA01468299.1_pt1 | contig 10157 bp, 7 predicted proteins | sample 2456451 | NCBI WGS metagenome assembly SMVA01 (sample SAMN11095933, study PRJNA526329) | marine sediment metagenome | biome: Marine sediment; feature: Surficial sediment; material: Deep marine sediment; isolation source: Hadal surficial sediment | place: Pacific Ocean | collected 2014-05 | depth 0-1...
CCGCAAGCATATCGAGGAAATTGTTCTCATCGAAGACCAGGATATGATTGCCGCGATGAAGGTCATTTTTGAAGAGGTCAATATCGCGGTTGAACCGGGGGCGGCCGCTGCGGTGGCTGCTTTGATCGGCCCCTTGAATGAGCGCCTTCGCGGCCAACGGGTTGGCCTCCTGATCTGTGGCTCGAACATTTCACCCGAAGATTTTTCCACAATAATGAAGACCTGACACCTTAAAAATAAATCAACGCCTGGGTCGCCCGGCAGGAATAATCGTCGCTCGGTGTTTGGTAATTGGCATAGACCTGAACCGTATCGGATTTTCCCGGAGCCAGTCTTTGGACATACCCTGTTACCACCGAGACCGGATCGCCCGAAAAAGTGAAAACACATTTGAAATTGATCTGGTCAAGGATCTGCGTGCCCCGGTTAGTGATTGTCACCAGAACATAGGTGTTGCCGCCCTGAACCGGCAGGCTTTTGGCCGACATTTCCAGAATGGAATCTGCGGGTTGCGCCTGCGCTGAAAAAGCAAGGGGAAGGGCGATGACGCCAGCAAGGATTAAAGTTTTTTTAAATGTCATGAGGGGTCACTCCGTTAATATAAGGAGCCTACCTTAAGACTTTTAATGGGACGCTTTTGCGGTGACAATGTGCCGAAATTCAGGCCAGGTTATTTTTTCCGGTGGACCCGCACAGAAAAGCCACCATGGTCCGGCTTGACAAAAAAACTGTCCATGGTGCCGCGTTTGATACGGGCCGAAAAGGGCGGCTTGGGGTAAAGCGGCGTCTTTTTGTTATCGGTTTGCTGCCAGACCTGGCCGTCTTCGGTGTAATAAAGCATCCGGCCCAGCAAGCTTTCGCCCAGCTTAACGATAACGACATCAATAGAATCCGGTTCAGTCGGGCGGCGCTCCTTAACGCCAAAGCGTTCGCGTTCGGTATCAACTGGCTCAATCACCGGGGCCGGGGTGGAGGCCGGGGCTGGAGTGGATTGTGGTGAAGGCGGCGGCGCATTGCTTTCTCCCGGGCGCAGCACCCGATCATAACAGCGAAAACGTTCGGTCTCGTCATCTATCAGCGCGCAGCGGCGTAATTCTTCGTTGGTGTCGGCCTGCTGAGCCGCGGCGTTTAGCGGCGTCACCATAAACCAAACAAGTATGAGTAGCGGGTAAAATAAATTTTTCATAATTTAAGACATCCCTTACAAGATCGACTCACCCTACAATATTTGGAAAACCAGTTCAATCAGGCCCGCCCACCCAAAGCTGCCTTAAATCCCTTGTCTAAAGAAACCGTTTGCGCTATGTTTTTTGTATCAATATTACATTTTGTTGCGCCGACTTTGTAATATTGTTTGTAACTGTTAAAGTAAACAGAGCCCAATTCGGGGGAAAGGCTTGGTGCTATATGAATTTTCGACAGATTATTCTGTCCAAAAGTTTAATTATCCAGACACTTTATAACTACGCCTGACGTAAATTCATAACGTCTGGCCAATATATTAACCGGCCGTGTCAGCCTCTCCAAACCTGACATGGCGTCAGAATTCAACAGGGGGAGACTACAATGGATACCATTCACGGTCGAAATTTCCGAAAATTTCTAAAAGGAAGCGCATCGGCGCTGATCCTCGGGGCGGCCCTTGCAATATCCGCACCGGCTTTTGCTCAGGATCAGGATGATGCCGCGGATGATGCCGATGCTGAACTGGTAACAATTACAGGCTCGCGCATTAGACGCGACGAATTTACCAGTGCGGCGCCGATCCAGGTTTTCAATACCGAAGATGCGCGCCAGATTGGCGTATCGTCGATTGCTGATTTGTTGCAGCGGTCCACAATAGCAAGCGGCCAGCAAATCAACGCCACACTTAATACCAATGCCGGCAATTCAAATGCATCAGAACCGCCACCTCTTGGCGGTGTTGGCTCATCCAACATTTCCCTGCGCGGCCTCGGGCCCGAGCGGACCCTGATTTTGATCAATGGCAAGCGGCTCGGTTCGTCCGGCGTTCGCGGTGCCCCGGCACAGCCCGATCTGAACCTGATCCCGTTTGCCCTGGTGGAGCGCATTGAGGTGATCACCGAAGGTGCATCATCGGTTTACGGCGCCGATGCTGTGGCTGGTGTTGTTAACCTTATTCTCCGGAATGATTTTGAGGGCATGGAAGTTTCGGCAAATTTTGAAATACCATTTGATGGCGGTGGTGAGGTTAAACAATTTTCATTCATAACCGGCAACCAGACCAGCAATTCCAGCTTTGTGCTGGCCGGTGAATTTTATGAACGCAAGAGGATAGCCGTAAACCAACGCCGCGAATGTGTTGAAAACATTGACCGTGATGCGGCCACTGGCGAGCTGCTTCCGTCGTTCTGCTCGCTCGGGTTCTTTGACAACATTATTGGTACCCTGGGCCCTAACCAACAACCAATTGTCCCAGGGACAAGCCAGCCTTTGGATAGTATCTGGTGGTTTGCCACACCGGGCACCACGGATGCAGGTATTCCCGGGTTTAGCTCGGCGCTGTCTTTGCCAGATCCCTCGTCTCTTGGCGAAGACTGTCTTCGCACCGACCTAAGGTGCAAGGGCCTGGGACCGATTCCGTATTACAGCGGCCAGGATGATCGTTTGCTGAACGACCTGGTTCAACCGTCTACCCAGTTTTCTGTGGTTGCCCTGGCAACCTATCAGCCGGACTGGTTTGGCGGCGGGGAAGAGTTCTATTTTGAATCCTATTACCTGAACCGCCACGCCTTTGTTCGCAGCGGGGTAGAACAAATATTCCCGACAATTCAAGGAGAGATTCCCGAAACGGAACACATATTTGATGGGTCTGGCAATATCATTGGCCAGCGGGTTCTTGTTGATGCCTCGGACAATCCGATCCTGGTTGACAACCCGTTGAATCCCTTTATCGGCGATTCCATTCCGATCATCACGCTGGATAACTTAAGGCAAGACAAGGATATTGAATTAGCACATTTCCGTTTTGTCGGCGGTTTCCGCGGCGATTTCTCAGGGGGAATGTTTGAGGAAAAAAACTGGGCCTACGACGTGTTCATGACTTACGATCGCGGCGTTGGCGCTGTTGAGCAACCGCTATTGAGCGAACCCCAGCTGATCCTGGCAACCCAGACCACGTTTGTTGATGGCTCTGGTAATGTTCGGTGCGGCATAGACATCAACGACCAGTTTGGCTTTCTCACTCCACAGACCTGTGTGCCGGTTGATTTCTTTGCGGCGAATATTTACGCCCCAGGACCGGACGGTGATGGTTCAACCACAACCGGATTCCTGAGCGACGAAGAAGCGGCGTTTTTGATTGGCTCGCGGGTCAACCGGACAGTGGTTGAACAATTCATCGTCGGGTTCGCGATGACCGGTGATTTGTTTTCGACTGCCGCCGGGAATGCCGGGGTTGCCATTGGTGCAGAATTCCGCAGGGATTCGATCAGTTCGTTTGCTGATTTCCTCAGCGCCAATGCACTCAACGCTGGTGAAAATCCGCTGGCTGAAGGGGCTACCAAGGGCTCACGTGATATTTGGGACATTTATGCCGAAGTGAACGTGCCACTGGTTCGTGGCAAACGCGGAATGGAGTACCTGGGCATTGAAGGGGCTATTCGTTATACCGATGAAGAAATTTTCGGGAGCGAAGTGACATACCGTGCCCGGGGAACCTGGCGGCCGAACGGCTGGATCCAGATTTCCGGATCGTACGGCACCTCTTTCCGGGCGCCAAATCTTCGGGAAACCTTCCTGGCTCAGCAGTTCCAGGGGATTTCGTCAACCGCTGATCCGTGCGGCGTACCGCCACCTGCCAATAATTCGGGTGTGTATGTTCCGTCACTTGATACCCGGTCGGCTACAACCTTGGCGAACTGTATCTTGAACGGGGCAGACCCGACCGCGCTTGGTCTGGTGGCCAACATCAATATTCCGGTTATCATTTCCGGCAACGCACAGGATCTGCTACCTGAAACCTCAAAGACCTTTACCGCTGTGGTTCAGTTCAGCCCACCGATCAGCGATCGCTTCACCGTCGATTTCGGGTTTAGCTTCTGGGATATCGACCTGAAGAATGCTATCCGGTCTATTAACGCGGCGATTATCCTGAGCCGGTGTTTTGATACCGAACCACTTTTGGCGAGCCCGTTCTGTTCACGTGTTGAGCGTATCCTGACAGGCAACCCGGCATTTGACTTCGTGACTGCGGTTGATGCATCGTTTGTCAATGTCGGCAGCGAAAAAGCCCAGGGTATTGATATCAATGCCCGTTTCCGCACCACCCTGGAAATGAATTCCGGGGACGTTGCTGTTAACTGGGCCGGTGCGTTGAGCATTACCACCAAGCGGACCGAGCAAATCTTCTCGACTGACCCGGTCGAAGACATTCTTGGCACTTTCGGTTTTGCCGAACGCCGGTTAACTTCGACCCTGTCGCTGACCAAGGGAAGGTTGGAATTCCTCTGGGTAGTCCGGCACCTGTCCGGCGGCAGAACAGATGATGACGTTCGCCTGGCAAACGATTGTGATGTTGCTGATCAGGATAACCGCCGTACCGCAGGTAACGTGGTTGTTCAAGTGTGCGATGCACCGGGTGCGTGGTACCACGATTTATCCTTTACCTATCGGTTGGATACGGTCGTGTTCTCCCTTGGTCTCAGGAATGCCCTGGACAAGACGCCGCCACTGGTTTCGATCTCGGCGGGGACAAACCGGGCCAACCGGGTAACGTCTTCGGGTTATGACCAGATTGGCCGCACGGTCTTCTTTAACGCAACCGCTGCGTTCTAGACACGGCTAAAATAAGTTTCCAAGGCGGGCCTGCGGGCCCGCCTTTTTTTTGCTTGTGCTTGCATCAGGGCGGGTTAAAATATTCGCGACCCTGTAAATGAAAGGAAAACAAATGTACAAATTCCTTCTCGGCATAGTCCTGTTCGCCCTTCTCGGCACCCCTTTAGCCAATGCCAACGACCCGGTAACCAGTGATCTGGAACGACTGATTGGCGCGGTATTGGGGGATACTCCGATGATTGACGACCTAAAAAGCCTGACCGATGGCATTGGTGGCCGCGCGACCGGGTCCGAGGCCAACCTGAGGGCCGTGGAATGGGGGCTCGAGCGCTTTGAAAGCGCCGGCGTTTTGGCAAATAAAGAAGCCTTTACAATGCCAAGGGCCTGGTTGGAAGTGAGTGCCACCGGCAGCGTTTCAGGCATTGCCACTTTTCCAGTGGCTGTGGCGACACGGCCGTTCTCAACGGCCACGCCTGATGGCGGCCTAGCTGCCCCGCTGGTGGATGCTGGTTTTGGCACCGGGCAGGACTTTGCCCGGCTCGGCGAGGCCGCCCTGGGAGCCTGGGTTTTGATCGAAACGCCGGTGCTGGATGACGAGGCTGGTTTGGCCGGGTTGTTCCAGGAATATGGCGATGCAGCCGTGATTGAGCCCCGGGCGATTGGCGCTGGCGCTGTCGGGATTATTTTCATGTCATCGCGGCCCAAGGGATTGCTATACCGTCACAACGCCGCGCTGGGTGTGGCCAACATCCACCCGCAATTGACCATGGAACGGGAAGGCGCCAAACGGGCGCTGAGGCTTTTGCGCGGCGGCGGCGCATTAAACTTTACCGCCAGGATACAAATTTCAGGCGGCGGGTCATATCAGGCCTATAATGTGATTGGTGAAATTCCCGGTTCTACCCGGGCCGATGAAATAGTTATTTTCGGGGCGCATCTGGACTCGCACGACATGGGAACCGGGGCGCTTGATAACGGCGCCAACGTTGCCATGCTGATCGATATCGCCCGGCAAATCACCCGGCTTGGACTGAAACCCAAACGGACGATCCGCTTTGCCCTCTGGAATGGTGAAGAGATGGGCATTATGGGTTCGCTTGGCTATACCCGCAGCCACCGGGACGAGCTTGACAATCATATCGTCGCCGCCGCCTTCGATATCGGCACCGGCCGGATAACAGGGTTTTTCACCAACGGCATGGCCGCCCTGATCCCCCCGGTAGAGCGGTATCTTATTCCGGTCGCCGGGCTTGGACCGTTTGTCCATGTCAACGCGCCAATCGTCGGCACCGATAATCTGGATTTTATGCTTGAGGGTGTCCCCAACCTTGTCGCCAACCAGGAAGACGCTAACTATGCCTCAAACTATCACGCCAGTTCGGATACCTTCGACAAGGTAGACCAGAGCCAGTTGCGCCTTAACGCCGCTGTGGCCGCGGCAATTATCTGGGGCTTCGCCAACGATGAGGGGAGGGTCCCGCGCCAGTCACGGGCCGAAGTTGAAGCGCTGATAGAAAACACCGCGCTGGGCCAGCAGCTACGTAATATGGGTTTTTGGAATGACTGGGAGGAGGGGGCCCGGGGCCGCCAATAACCACCATCGCTTCCCCGGGTTATGAAAAGTGGTGAGACGGTTGGGTTATTATTCCGCGCCAATATGTTTTGCCAGGAACGCTTCCATTTCCTTTAGGAAGATCATCCGGTTTTTTTCCCATTCGAGATAATGGCTGTCATCTTTCAATGTAACAAACCGATAGTCCTTTTTATATTTTTTGAGCTGTTGGGCCATGCTTACGGATTGGTGATAGCGAACATTGCGGTCTTTTGTGGTATGCAGCAATAACACCGGAACTTGGATTTCCTTGGCCCGGTGATACGGCGAAAAGTTCTTGAGGTCCCTTTTTTTCCGATCTCCCACAATAATATCGTCAATGCCTTTTGTATTTTGAAACCGTTTGTAAAAATTCACCAGTGCGACAGGATCACTTACACCATTCAAACTGATGGCGCATTTATAAAATTCCTGGGATTGAATGATACTCATCAAGGCCGCGTAGCCGCCATAGGACCCACCCACGATGCACATCCTGTCCGGGTCTGCTATACCCTGGCTGACCAACCATTTTGCGCCATCCTCAATGTCATTGGTGGCGGTCCCACCCCAGGTTGCCAAAGCATCGGCCTGGAAATCTTCGCCAAACCCGGATGATCCCCGGAAATTTGGTTTGAAAACCAGATAGCCCCGGTTGGCCAGGAATTGAGCCCAAAAGTCAAATGACGCCGTATCCCGTGATGCAGGCCCGCCATGGGGCATAACAATCGTGGGCAGATTTTCACGCTTGCCGCCCTGGGGGTAAATTAAATAGCCGGGAATTTCCACCCCATCCCGGGATTGGAAAGACACCGGGGTACTCGGCATCATATCTTCCCCTTTCAATTCCGGGTAGGCCTCTGCCCAAAGCGAAATACTGCCAGCCTCCAAATCGTAATAATAATATTGTGTCGGCTGTTGTGAGGTGCCGACACGAATAATCCAATACCGCTGGTCCGCACTGCTGGTTGATAAACCTACACCCAGCCCGGGAAACGTAGCTTGCAGCTGGGCTTGAATAGTTGCATAGGGTTCTTCAAAATATATCGTTTTGACAGCATTTTCAATATAACTGACGCCAACAAGACAGTTGTCCCGCTTTCCAAAAATTGCCCGGGAGATGTCATATTTTGAATGCAGGAAAATCTTTTCAATAATCTCGTTTTCATCCATGTCATAAAGATATAAACCTAAATTTCCATTCTCATGGGAGGAATATACGTAAAACCGTGAGGGATTTGTGCAATCAAGACCTGCCGGCGAAAAGGTTATACCTTTTTTCGGATCTTTCCCAATCAGCCTTTCAAGGTTGGCATCTGCAGACCGGCGCGCCACAATATAAGAAATTAAAAGTTTGGGATCGCCTCCATATCCTAAGCGGACATTTCCATCGCCATCGGTCATCCAGTTTCTGATATTAGGCTCGGGCCTTTCAACCATTTTCAGGATTCCCGTGTTAGTATCCATGGAATATACCGCGTGATCGTCAGGGCCATCCTTGTCCAAGACGATCAATACATGCCGGTCATCTTCGGGCAGAAAATCAATTACACGATCTTGAGACATCGGGATCCACCGTAAATTGCGATCAAACAACCTGAAAACTTTCAGGTTTTTGCCATCCCTGTCGATACCAAACAAACGGGTTTCAGTGGTATCAATGCCAAAAGTTGTATTTGCAATGACCACGCTGCCAATCAGGCGGTCATTATTGACCCATCTCACCCAATTAAATTCAGCACCCTTCATCGGTAAAATTTTAGGTTTTTCTTTCAGACTTGGGTGAATGGCCAAGACCGCCAGCGATAATCTACCCTCGTACTCGATGAAAGTAGCGACCCGCATGCCGTCCGGCGATAAGGCCGGCCTGCCGACCGAAGGCAGGTGACCAAAACTCTCAAGCGGGATCAACCCTTTCTCTGCCGCAGCTGCGGGCTGATTGACAATTGTCAACAGAAGTGTCCCGGCCGCAAAAGCAATTATTAGTGTCAGTGTTTTCCAAAGTTTTATCACAAGCCACCTCCTAGTAACTTATAAAAACAAACCATCTAATCATATTCTGACCCGGAAGTTAATATAGGATTTTCCCGCTGTCCATAGTGTTTTTTGAATTGATTTCCGCGGTTCAGCCGTTCAAGGTGTTCGTGAATTTTTTCAGGGGGATTTATGATTACCAATGACGCTTTTTTGTTCGGCATTCTCGCAATCATGCTCGGCGGAATATTTTACACGGCAGGGTTGGATCGTCCCTTCTGGAAAAAGTTTTATCGCATCTTCCCTATCATCCTGGTGTGCTATTTCCTGCCCTCGCTATTAAATTCTTTTGGCTTGGTAAACGCTGAGGAATCACAACTTTATTTTGTCGCCTCACGGTATTTGTTGCCGGCCAGCTTGCTGCTTTTAACATTGAGTATGGATTTCAAGCGCATTTTGGCGCTGGGACCCAAGGCCCTGATTATGTTTGCCACCGGCACCATTGGCGTGGTGATCGGCGGGCCAATTGCCATCCTGATTTTTTCAGTGATTGACCCAGCCACCGTAGGCGGCCAGGGGCCTGAGGCAGTCTGGCGCGGCATGACCACGATTGCCGGCAGCTGGATTGGCGGCGGGGCTAACCAGGCCGCCATGAAGGAGGTCTACGGGGTTGGTGACCAGGTTTTTTCGGTTATGGTTACAGTCGATGTTATTGTTGCCAATATCTGGATGGCGGTGCTGTTATATCTGGCGGCAAATTCCAAAGCGATAGATGCCCGGAATGGGGCAGATACCAGCGCCATTGATGACCTGAAGATAACCGTTGAAGCATTCCAGAAAAAATACGCACGGATTCCCGACCTGAAAGACATGATGGTCCTTTTAGCGGTGGCCTTCGGGACGGTTGGCCTGGCCCATTTCGCCGCCGATACCCTGTCCGCGACCTTCGGCGCCATGGCGGGGTATGAGACCTCCAACTTTGCCAGCCAGTTTTTCTGGCTGGTGGTTCTGGTGACCACAGTAGGTCTTGTTCTTTCCTTTACCAAAGCCCGCAAACTGGAGGGGATCGGGGCGTCCCGGATGGGCTCGGTGTTTATCTTTATCCTGGTCGCCACCATCGGCCTCAAGATGAATGTCCTGGCAATCCTGGACAACCCGCGGATCTTCATGGTCGGGGCGGTCTGGATCGGGGTCCATATTATTTTGCTGCTGATTGTTCGAAGACTAATCAAGGCGCCGATTTTCTTTCTCGCGGTCGGCAGCCAGGCCAATATCGGCGGCGCGGCCTCGGCTCCAGTGGTGGCGGCGGCGTTCCACCCGTCATTGGCCCCGGTTGGGGTATTGCTGGCGGTTTTGGGATACGCAATTGGCACCTACGCAGCTCTCTTTACCGGCACCCTGATGCAGGCCGTTGCCCCTTAGAGGCATAAAGACGCATTTTGAAATAATAGATGGTATGAGGGCAGGGGCTTAAAACCCTTTTTGGGTTTTATGGGTTTGTAGAATTAATAGTTGTTGCAACCAGATCAAAAATAACATTCAGAGAATCACCCAGGGCTAAAAAGGAAACCAAACCAGCCACCGAAATCAAACCGGCAATAAGACCATACTCAACAGCGGTGGTGCCTTTTTCTTCCTGGCACAGCTTATTAAACACCTTGTACATCGGCTTCGCTCCCATCAACATTTTTTTAACGATTGCACAATTTCAGGTTCCAGACAAGCCGGTTTTAAGCCCCTAAAACCTGAGATATTAATAGCAAAAATATAAGAGTTAATGGCCAAGAAATTCAAC
>SMVA01130560.1_pt1 | contig 10156 bp, 8 predicted proteins | sample 2456451 | NCBI WGS metagenome assembly SMVA01 (sample SAMN11095933, study PRJNA526329) | marine sediment metagenome | biome: Marine sediment; feature: Surficial sediment; material: Deep marine sediment; isolation source: Hadal surficial sediment | place: Pacific Ocean | collected 2014-05 | depth 0-1...
CTGGAACATCTGGGCCGCGTCGATATCTCGTCCGACATGACCGCCCATGACGAGGAGCGGCTGGTCATGCTGATCCAGAACCATGTTCATTATACCGGCTCGGAGCGCGGCCGGCGGATCCTGGAAAACTGGACGGATTACCGGCCGAAATTCGTCAAGATCATGCCGGTGGAATATCGCCGCGCCTTGCTGGAAATGGAGCAGGCGCGCATGGCTGCGGCGGCGGAATAGGGGGCGGCGGAAGCAAGAATGGGCAATGTAACGGGCTTCCTGGAAATCGACCGCCAGGACCGCAGATGCCGGCCGGCATCGGACCGCATCCGCAATTACCGGGAATTCTACCTGCCGCTCAGCGAGGCGGGCTGCAAGGATCAGGCCGCCCGCTGCATGGATTGCGGCATCCCCTATTGTCACACCGGCTGCCCGGTCAACAACCAGATCCCGGACTGGAACGATCTCGTCTATCGCGGCGACTGGGCCGAGGCCTGCCGCAACCTGCACTCGACCAACAATTTTCCCGAATTCACCGGCCGCATCTGCCCGGCGCCGTGCGAGGCCTCATGTACGCTGAACATCATCGATGCTCCGGTGACGATCAAAACCATTGAATGCGCCATTGTCGATCGCGGCTGGCGGGAAGGCTGGATCCAGCCGGAAATTTCAGCTGCAAAAACCGGCAAGAGGGTGGCGATCATCGGCGCCGGCCCGGCCGGCATGGCCTGCGCCCAGCAACTGGCCCGCGCCGGGCATGATGCCCATCTGTTCGACAAGTTCGACAAGCCCGGCGGTCTGCTGCGCTACGGCATTCCCGATTTCAAGATGGAAAAGCACCACATCGACCGGCGCACCGCCCAGATGCAGGCCGAGGGCGTCACCTTCCACGCCAATGTTCATGTCGGCCACGATGTCAGCGCCAAAGAGCTCGTCGAGACCCATGATGCGATAGTGCTGGCGGGCGGTGCGGAACAGCCACGCGGTCTGCCGATCGAAGGCTGCGACCTGGACGGCGTTCACTTCGCTATGGATTTTCTGCCGCAACAGAACCGCCGCGTCTCTGGTGAGCCGCTTGGCGATGTTGAACCCATCCTGGCCGGCGGCAAACATGTCGTGGTGATCGGCGGCGGCGACACCGGGTCCGACTGTATTGGCACGTCGGTGCGTCAGGGCGCGCTTTCCGTCACCCAGCTTGAGATCATGGCGCAGCCGCCGCTGCATGAAGACAAGATGCTAACCTGGCCGGATTGGCCGCTGATATTGCGTACATCATCAAGCCAGGAGGAAGGCGCCGAGCGCGAATTCGCCGTCTTGACACAGCGCTTTTCCGGCAAGAACGGCGCGGTCAGGAGACTGCATTGCGTGCGCGTCGATGAAAAGTTTCAGCCCATCGACGGCAGTGAGTTCGAATTGCGCGCCGATCTTGTTCTGCTCGCCATGGGCTTCGTTCATCCGGTGCTCGATGGCATGGTGAACGAGCTTGGCTTGGACCTCGACCCGCGCAAGAACGTTTTGGCCAACACCGAGGATTACGCGACATCCATGGACAAGGTTTTTACCGCCGGCGACATGCGCCGCGGCCAGTCGCTCGTCGTCTGGGCGATCCGCGAAGGCCGCCAGGCGGCCCGCGCCGTCGATGAATTTCTGATGGGCTCGTCGATCCTGCCGCGCTAAGGCTGGATCGACGCCGGTTATTGCGGTTCTTGCCAGCGGAAATCGTCAGCCCGGCCCGGCGGCGGCCAAAGCGGGACGATCGCGGCCGGTTCCGCACCGGCCCCCTCTGCCGGCAAACCCGATACAATCGTCTCAATGGCTGCCCCGGACTGGATCTGCGGCGCTGTTCCAAAGGTTGAGAGGTCGGAATTGCCGGCAAGCGACACGGCACCAACGGGCACCATCGGCCCGATCAGAATTCGCTGCGGTTTTATCGCACCCCGCGCCCCGTCCGGCGCCCCATCCGGCGTAAGCGCTGCCAGCACCGGAATAGCGTCGCTTTTCAGCAACCGCAGCACGTCACGCTCAATGAAAAACGCCAGTTTGCGCCGCCCGGCCTTGGTGAAATTCAGGCCATCCTTGGTGCGCAGGCCGCGCTGTTGTCCGTTGATATCGGGTCCGCTGGTCACATAGCGGCCCTTATCGTCGGCAAATCCATTCCAGGCCTCAACGAAGGGGACGCCGGCGGCGTCTGTCTTTTCACGATAAATGCTGTTGAAAACGCTGTAATCACGCGACAGGGTATTCGATTTGACCGGCACGAGCCCGGCCCAGAGCGCCAGCTTGCCGGCTTTCGCGATGGTCTGGATGAACTCCGCGACCCGCGCCGAATAGGCTATCGACCATTGCGGCGCGCGCCTGGCGATCCGGCCGGACGCTGAGCGGATATCCTGGCGGTCATTGGCGCCAATCATCACCACCACCAGTTCGGCATTCTCGGCGCTGACGATCTCCGGCAGACGGGCGTTCCAGTCGTAGAAATCGTCACGCACCAGACCCGACGAGCCATTGCTGGCATCGATGACGACGATGCCTGCATTTTCCGCAAACGCCTCGCCAAGACCCTTGGCCAGCGCCTTGGCCATGAAATCGCCAACCACGACGACGCGCTTGGCGTCCGCGGCCTTTTCCACCGCTATAACGGCTTTCGGCGCTCTTGCGACAGCCTTGCGCCGGCGGACGGTTGCCGAGCCGGTTGTCCGCCGCTTCTTGATAATCTCCCCAGGTTCACCCTTCCCGCCGGTCTGCCGGTCGCGCCTCTGGCGACCGCCACCGAACAGGAAGCGAAACAGACCCGGCTGCCGCCGTTCCTCAGCGTCGGTCTGGGCAAGGATAATCGGCGCATCGGTCCCTTGCGCGAACGCCATGGAGGACCACCCGGTCGGCGGTACGGCAATCACGACGGCAAGGATGAAACAGGTAAGTTTCAGCGCGGCACGCAAACTGCGGCTCCTTTCGCAGCGCCGATACTAGCGCCTTTTCCTGTCAGATGGGATCAATTCTGTTTCTACAATTGCCGGATTGCGCATTAGCTGCCGCGGAGCCGAACCAAAAGCGTGAAACCGGCATAGCCATCGGCTGTCAGCCCGGCATGCACCTGAAAGGCCCGGATGGCCGCGCGCGATTTCGGCCCGATTTTCCCATCGATTCTGCCCTTGTAATGTCCGGCTCGGGCAAGCTCTGCCTGCAACTCGCGGATTTCGATCTTGCTCAGGGGCCGCTCTGAGCGCGGCCAGGCCTGCGCGAAGGCGCCGCCGCCGCCAAGCCGGTCGGCGAGATGGCCGATCGCCAGGGCATAGCTGGTGGCGTTGTTATAACGCTTGATGATGAAGTGATTGCGCAGAAGCAGAAAAGCCGGTCCCTTGGCGCCGCTGGGCAGCAGCAATTCGGCCCGGTCGTTCGGGCGTGGAAATTTCCTGCCGCCGGTACGGGCGATACCGAGCTTTCGCCACTGCGCCACCGTCCGCGTCGTATTGCTATCGGCGAGCGAATAGTTGAACCGGCGCGGCAGCACGACCTCATAGCCCCAGGTTTTGCCGCTGACCCAGCCAACTTTCTTCAGATAATTGGCGGCCGAGGCCAACGCATCGGCCGGTGAAGTCCAGATATTGCGCCGTCCATCGCCATCGAAATCAACCGCATAGGCGTTGTAGGTCGTCGGGATGAACTGGGTATGGCCCATCGCTCCAGCCCAGGAACCCGTCAGCCCGGACGGCGAAATGTCCCCGCGTTGCAGAATTTTTAGCGCCGCCAGGAGCTGCCGGCGGCCGAACCGCGCCCGTTTCCGATCGGCATAGGCAAGCGTTGCCAGCGACTGGACGACGCTTTTGACGATCTTCGGATCGTCCAGCACCTCGCCATAGGAGGATTCCATCCCCCAGATCGCCACCAGGATATGGCGGTCAACGTTGTAGGTTCGTTCCAGCGCATCCAGCAGCGCGCGGTATTTGCGCAGCATCTTCTTGCCGTTTGCCAAGCGCTTTTTCGATACCGCTCTGTCGACATAGTCCCATAACGGCTTGACGAATTCGGGCTGATAGCGCGCCTTTTCCAGGACCGCCGGATCGAGCCTGACGCCTCGAAAGCCGCGCTCATAGGTCGATCGGGAAATGCCGGCCGCATGCGCTGTCGGCCAGAAGTTGGCGACCCAGCGCTGAAAGCCGGCCTGGCTCTGCGCCTGCGCCGGAAAGGCAAGGCTGGCAAGGAACAGAAGCGTTGCCACGAGGCTAAAAATTCGCCGCATTGGTAAATCCTCCTGTCGCGAATCTCGCCGCATGACATTACTATGACCTTAACGGCAGGTTTATAAAGCATGATCAATTTGCCTGATTCGATGCCTGCGCCTTCAGGCCCGGACCGGCGATCCAGACGTTCAATGCCGTTTTTGGCAAGGAGGGCCCGTGGCAAGACCGATCCGCAAAGCCGTTTTCCCGGTTGCCGGCCTTGGAACACGTTTTCTGCCGGCCACCAAGGCGATGCCCAAGGAAATGCTGACCATCGTCGACCGTCCGGTGATCCAATATGCCGTGGACGAGGCCCGCGCCGCCGGCATCGAGCATTTCGTCTTCGTCACCGGCCGCAACAAATCGGTCATCGAGGACCATTTCGACAGCCAGGTCGAGCTGGAGATGGCGCTTGCCGAACGCGGCAAGACCGTCGAGCTGAATGCCCTGCGCGATGGATTGCCGCCGGCCGGTGCAACCAGTTTTACCCGCCAGCAATCGCCGCTCGGACTTGGCCACGCTGTCTGGTGCGCCCGCGAAATCGTCGGCGACGAGCCGTTTGCGCTGCTCCTGCCCGACATGGTCGCCCAGGCCGAGACCGGCTGCCTCAGCCAGATGTTGGCCGCGTATGAAAAACATGGCGGCAACGTCATCGCCGTGGAGGAAGTGCCAGCGGATCAGGTCCACCGCTACGGCGTCGTCGGCGTTGGAGAAAAGGACGAAACCGGCTTTGAGATTACCGCAATGGTGGAAAAGCCGGACCGCGACGACGCCCCCTCGAACCTGATCATTTCCGGACGCTACATCCTGCAACCGGAGGTTTTCGCCATTTTGGAGAACCAGACGAGCGGCGCCGGCGGCGAGATCCAGATCACCGACGCCATGATCACTCTGTCGCGCTCGCAGCGCTTTACCGGTGTCCGTTTCAACGGCCGAACCTTCGATTGTGGTTCCAAGGTCGGATTTCTCGCCGCCAATGTCGCCTTCGCCCTTGCCCGTCCCGATATTGCGCCGGAATTCCGGGCCGAACTCGACAAGATCCTTGGCGCCGCCAGCGCGGCCCGCAACGAAGCCGCCGAATAAACCGACGGCAGCCGGGCGTCGCCCGGTGCCTTCCTCCCTCGCCGGCTTGGCTGCGGTATGGTCAGGGCAGGGCGGACTTTGAACCCAGCTCGACCCAGTTATACCAAAGGTCCTTGACGATTGGTATTGTGAGCACAGGTCTGTTTGTTCCGACGGCGCACACTTGGTTCCCTGCTCAGTTCGCCCCCAGAACAGCCTGAATGAGATCAAGCGAGGGCGCGGTCAAAATGGGTGCAAAGCTCGCTGCGACACCGGCGAGCATATCCTTCAGCCCTATGCCCAATCCGTGCTGCTCCCGCCATTCACGGCGTTCTTTGAAACTGCCATCGGGCAGCGCGGCTTCCGAGCCCAGCTGGCTGTCTCGTGCGATTGAGATCGTCGCCGGCAACGCAACGACAATCAACACGGTCGTGTAGACCGCCCCCCAATATGTCGAGCCGGCTGAGGCGAGTTGCCCGAGCGGAACGCCGAACGTCGGCTGCATGAACGAGGATGCGAGATGGTAAAAGCCGTGCGTCGTCGCCACCGAAAAGACAAGGACCAGCCCGGCAATTACCAGAGCAGCCTCCAGGCTTCTGCGTCGAATTAGCAAATGGGCGGGATCCAGCCCTTGCGGGCCCGCTGATCGGGCGAGGAAAAAAAAGCAGAATCCAAGCAGAAAAATCGCTGCGACGCTGATGATCGAATTGAAATCGGTCAGAAAGCGAATTTGGCTAAGCGTCTCCATGGTGAATGATGAACCAGGAAGTCCGCGAATCACTGCCTGGTCGAGGGGACAGAAATCCATTGTCCCGCCCGGTGGGCAGTCGGCGACAGCCATCCGGATCGCGTTGTTGTATTGTTCGGTAAATCCGATGAACGCGCCTGCTGGAAGGGCCGCTGCGCCGCAGGCCAGCGCGCCACGTCCAAACCGCGGCAGTATGAATCCGAATGCAACCACAAGGGCCGCCAGAAACGAGAACGCCATCAGGACACTCGGGATCGCATGTTTGTAGCGCGCATTCAGATCTGCGCTGACCACAGTAACACGCGAGGCAGGCGCTTCGCCTTCCCAGAGGAACTGATAGGAAAAACTGTTCAGCGCCTCGATCTGCGGGTTTAGCGGATCCACAAGCGTTTTAAACAGAAGATAATAAACGAGGAGCCCGCTAAGAAACGATACAAGAGGCCAGTGAAACCCCCGCCATCGAGACGCAGTAATCCCCGCATTCAGTTTTTCGCCGGCCTTCTCGCCCATGGATACAAAATAGCAAAGAATGTGCATCCAGTCGAAGCGTCTAATGATATAAAAAACAGGATTGGACTACCGTGAGCAAAGTGGAGCCGTCCGGCACTGCCGCCCGGCAATCCAAATCTGCCTAAAGACCCGATTTTACTGCTCCGGCAGCGCCCGCGCCCGCAACGAAGCCGCCGAATAAATCAACAGCCAATTGCGCGCGCCCCTGGGCGTCTTCCCCCGTTGGTCGTCTCGCACCATCGCGTGCTGTATGCTAAGCGCGGGCGATAAGGACCGCTGATGGCGCAAGCGAATAAAAATACCGACGCTCAAACCGCCGCGATCGACAGCGCACGAAGGGCCATTGCGATCGAGACGGCCGGCTTGTCGGCGCTTTCCGCCGCGCTTGACGGCGACCTCGGCTTGGCGCTCGGCGCCGCCGTGCAGTTGATCGGCGAAGCCAAGGGCCGGGTCATCGTCACCGGCATGGGCAAAAGCGGCCATATCGGCGCCAAAATCTCCGCCACCCTGGCCTCGACCGGAACCCCGGCTTTCTTCGTGCATCCGGCCGAGGCCGGCCATGGCGATCTCGGCATGATCCAGCCCGAAGACGTGATCTTGGCCCTGTCATGGTCGGGCGAGACGAGGGAACTGAAAAACATCGTCTATTATTCCCGCCGCTTCGCCGTGCCCCTGATCGCCATCACCTCCGACGCTGGTTCGACGCTTGCCCAAGCCGCTGATATTGTGATGGTCCTGCCGCGCGTTGAAGAGGCCTGCCCGCTCGATTTGGCGCCGACCACCACGGCGCTGGTGCAACTGGCGCTCGGCGACGCGCTGGCCATCGCATTGCTGGAAAGCCGCGGCTTTTCCGCCGCCGACTTCCACGCCTTTCACCCCGGCGGCAGTCTGGGCGCCAACCTGACCCATATCCGCGACATCATGCACTCAGGCGACAAGGTGCCCTTGGCGCCCCTTGGCACAAAGATGAGCGAGGCGATCGTGCTGATGACGCAAAAAGGGTTTGGTTGCCTGGGCATCACGAACGAAAAGGACCATCTGGTCGGCATCATCACCGACGGGGACCTGCGCCGCAATCTGGATCATGGTCTGCTGGAGCGCTGCGTCGATGAAGTCATGACGCCCGGGCCGCGCTCAATCGCGCCGGATGAATTGGTGGCCAGCGCCATTGAAATGCTCAATACCGCCTCGATCACCGCCCTCATCGTGGTGGAGAACAAGCGCCCGGTCGGCATCGTTCACATGCACGATTTGCTGCGTATCGGCGCAGCCTGAAAAAGCCTTTTTTACCGGTTTCCCCATTCACGCCGGCTCAACCGTCAGCGTCATGCCGTCCGATCCCGTCACCAGGACCGTGGCGCCGGCCGGCAGATCCGGCCCGGTCACCCGCCATACCGAATCATCGACCTTCATGCGGCCGGACCCGGCCGTAATCGGTTCGGACAGCACAAAAGTCCGCCCTTTCAGCCGCGCTGTGCGGATATTGAGATCCGGATCTTCGCTTTGCACGTCGCGGTAACCGAGCAGCTTGCGGCCGATGACCGCCGAGATCACCGATAAAATTCCGAAGCCGACGATCTGCAACTGCCACGGCCAGTCGATCAACAAAGCGCTGATGCCGATCAGGATCGCGGCAACGCCGAACCACAAAAAGAAGAAGCCCGGCACCATGACCTCCACCGCCAGCAGCGCAAGGCCGAGGATCCACCAGGTCCAGCCGCCGAGCATGTCGAAAATAGCCATAATCATGAAGCATCTCCCTCCTCACCGGTGGTATCGCCGGTAGCCGGCACGCGGCCGGACCGGCGGCGACGTGCTGCGACATTTTCGCCGAAGGCCTCGCGGGCGATTTCCGCGATCCCGCCAAGCGCGCCGATGATGCCGGTCGCTTCCACCGGCATGATGAAGGTTTTCTGGTTCGGCGAGGTGGCGAAGGCTTTCAGCGCCTGCACATAGTCCTGCGCGATGAAATAGTTGATCGCCTGCACATCGCCCTTGGCGATCGCCTCGGAGACGACGGCCGTCGCCCTGGCTTCCGCTTCCGCCTCGCGTTCGCGCGCCTCGGCGTCGCGGAAGGCCGCTTCGCGCCGGCCCTCGGCTTCTAGGACCAGCGACTGCTTCTCGCCTTCCGCCTTCAGAATCGCCGATTGCCGCGATCCCTCCGCCTCCAGAATATTCGCCCGCTTTTCGCGTTCGGCTTTCATTTGCCGGGCCATGGCCTCGATCAGGTCGCGCGGCGGATCAATGTCCTTGATCTCGATGCGGGTGATTTTGATGCCCCAGGACGCCGCCGCCGCGTCGACGACATTGAGCAGCCGATCATTGATCTCGTCGCGGTTGGACAGCAATTGGTCGAGATCCATCGACCCCATGACCGTGCGGATATTGGTCATGGTCAGGTTGAGGATGGCGTTCTGCAGGTCGTTGACCTCATAGGCCGCCCGCGCCGCGTCGAGTATCTGGTAGAAGGCGACGCCATTGACCGTCACCGTCGCATTGTCGCGGGTGATGACCTCCTGATGCGGCACGTCGAGCACCGTTTCCATCATGTTCAACTTGGCGCCGACCCGCTCCATGAAAGGAATAATAAGGTTAAGTCCGGGCTTGAGTGTTTTCGTATACCTCCCGAACCGCTCTATCGTGTAATTATATCCCTGTCTCACGATTTTCACGCCAGAAAATACAACAAGAACCAGCAGAAGGAGCAGAACAATAACGGCAATATCGAATCCAGGCATGATTTTGTCTCCGGAAATTCCCCTGTTTATTGGATATGGGGAGTCATGATGCTGCAAACAATTGCGATGTGGTCGAGCAGATTAATGATTCGCCCGGAAGTCTAGCCGGACTCTGCGTCGCGATGTACCAATTTTCGCTTTGCGGGCCCGCCCGCCAACAGGTTTTTACCTAACAGCCCGTTTGCGATGCGGTGGCGGGCCCGACCAGCCGGGTCAATAGACCGGCGTAAGCCACGTGTCATTTATCGTCACAGCCCCACGAACCAAAGACCGGTACTGGCTTGCGATCCTCCCGGTAATCTTTCCCTCGGCGCCGTCGGCCACACTTAGCCCGTCAACGGTAGATATCGGCAGGATCTCCAATCCGGTGCTGCATAGAAAAGCCTCCTGGCAATCATAGAGTTCCGTGCGGTCCACAACACGCTCTGCGCAGGCAATGCCAAGATTGCCCGCGATTGCAATAATCGTGTCACGGGTGACCCCTTCCAGAATCTGGTCCGTAATGGCAGGAGTGACCAGGACATCGCGCCGCACGATGAACACGTTACTTGATGTTGCTTCGATGATTTTACCCCGGTCGTCCTGGATGATGAGATCGCTGTACCCATCCCGCTCGGCCTGGGCGAGCGCTGCGCGCGCAAACATGCGAAGGCCGACCGCTTTGACCCGCGCCGGGTGGCTGTCACCGCCACTGCGCAGCCACGAGCTGACTTGGCATTTGGCGAGAGCGGCGGCGCGAGCCGGCCTGGGCTCGGCGCTAATGACGATTCCCGATCGCGCCGATGTCCGTCCAGGGCCATCCTGATCGATCGGGTAGACAAATATCCGAATGTGAATGTCGGCGGCGAATTTGTTGGCGCGCACCACATCAAGGATCCGGTCCCTCA
>SMVA01214032.1_pt1 | contig 10154 bp, 6 predicted proteins | sample 2456451 | NCBI WGS metagenome assembly SMVA01 (sample SAMN11095933, study PRJNA526329) | marine sediment metagenome | biome: Marine sediment; feature: Surficial sediment; material: Deep marine sediment; isolation source: Hadal surficial sediment | place: Pacific Ocean | collected 2014-05 | depth 0-1...
GCACGGAATACGGTGGTGCTCAACGCGGACGATCCCCTGTGTCTGCGTATGGCCGACTACTCCGAGGCCGAACACGTCTGCTACGTGACGATGAGCTCCGAGCACCCTCTGGTCCGCGAGCACATTCGCGCCGGTGGCCGGGGCGTGGTGCTCGAAGTCGGTATGAACGGACACATGATCACCATTTACGACAAGGGCAACCACATCCCGCTCCTGTGGACCCATCTCATCCCCGCCACCGTCGAAGGCCGGGCGATGCACAACGTCCAGAACGCCATGTTCGCCGCGGCCATCGCCTACAGCATGGGCGTCAAGCTGGAGGACATCCGCCACGGGCTTCAGTCATTCGATACCACGTTCTTCCAAGCTCCCGGCCGGGGAAATTTCTTCAACGAGCACCCGTTCAAGGTCATCCTCGACTACGGTCACAACGCTCCGGCCATCCAGGCCATGGTCCAGCTGGCCGACAAACTGGAAGCCGACGGCCGTAAGATCGTGGTCATCGCCGCCCCGGGTGACCGGCGTGACGAGGACATCCGGGATATCGCCGCTGCCTGCGCCGGCCACTTCGATCACTACATTTGCCGCCGCGATGACCGGCTCAGAGGGCGCGACGGGGACGAAGTGCCCAGGCTGCAGCACCAGGCGCTGGTCGACGGCGGTGTCGATCCCGCCGCCATCGAGATCATTCCCGACGAAGTCGCCTCGGTCAATCGCGCACTCAGCATGGCACACCCCGGTGACCTGGTCCTCATCTTCGGCGACGCCATCAGCCGGACCTGGGATCAGATCACCCACTTCAGTCCCGATCTGGCCGAGACGCCGTCGCGCGACGCGGCCACCGCGCCACCGCTCGACGTCCCCAAGGTGCCCGAGCTGGGCACTTGGGACAGCCTGATACGGGACGAACGGGGCGTACGCCTGGCCCGGGAAGAGGACGACTAGGAGGGCTCAGCCCAGCCTGGTGTCCGGCCATGACGACTGCCCTGCAGGATTCCCGACGGTTGACCGGACCCAACATAGTGTGGGACAGGCCCGGAGCGGTCATCGACGTCGCCATCCCCGACGACTCGGCCGACGCCATCGTCGAGCGATGGCGGGAGGAGGGCCGGCGCATGCTCGACGCCGTCGGCTGGACCAGCGAGGACCTGCGGGTCCGCCGCGTGCCCGGTGGCGCCAGCCTGGTGATGAGCGCCCCGATCGACGCCCTGTATGCCGCCACCGAACTCAACGAATGGGCCTGGTCTGTCGCCGCCGCCTCCCTGACCGGAGAGGAACCGGAAGGGTTCGACTCCGCCGGGGACAGATTGCGGGCAACCATCGCCGGGGAGCGCCGGCCGTCGACCATCGCCCTGCAACAAGCCAGCGCCAGCCACCACGTCACCTTTCTGTCGGACGACGACCTCGTGTCCGTCGGCCTGGGACAGGGCTGCCACACCTGGCCCGTCGACCGGGTCCCCAATCCCGACACCATCGACTGGGACGAGATCCACGACGTTCCCACCGTTCTGGTCACCGGGTGCAACGGCAAGACCACCTCCGTGCGACTGTTGTCCGCCATCGCCGGTGCCGCGGGATTCCGGCCCGGAACGACCAGTACTGACGGGATCCGGGTGGGTGCCGAACTGGTGGAGGCCGGAGACTATTCAGGACCGGGAGGCGCCCGCACTGTGCTCCGCCGCAGCGAGGTCGATCTGGCCATCCTGGAGACAGCCCGCGGCGGCATGCTCCGCCGGGGACTGGCGCTCCCCCGGGCCGACGTCGCGCTGATCACCAACGTGGCCGAGGATCATCTCGGTGAGTTCGGCGTGGCGACGCTCGAAGGACTGGCCCAGGTCAAGTTGATCGTGACCCGGGTCGTTCCCGCCGAGGGCCGAGTGGTGCTCAATGCCGATGACGCGCTGTTGGTGGAGGGCGGGCGGCACGTCACCGCGCCGGTGATCTGGTACTCGCTCCACGGCAGCACCCCGTTCATTGCCGCGCACCGGGCGGCGGGGGGGGAAGCGGTGGTGCTGGAAGACGGCAACGTCGTCAGGTATCGCGGGGACCAACGGGTGGCGGTCCTTCCCGTGGACCGCATCCCCATAACCATGCGCGGCACCGCCCGCTACAACATCAGCAATGTGCTCGGCGTGGTCGGGGCGGCCGGGGCCCTGGAGATCGCTGACGATGCCATCGCCCGGGCTCTCGAACGGTTCCGTCCCTCGCGCCGGGACAATCCCGGTCGCCTCAACGTCTTCGATTTGGGTGGCGCCACGGTGATCGTCGATTTTGCCCACAACCCACACGGCGTACGTGCTTTGGGAGAAATGGCCCGGGCCATGCCCGCCGCCCGCCGGCTGTTCCTCGTTGGCCAGGCCGGAGACCGCGACGACGATTCGATTCTGGACTTGGCGCGTGCCGTGTGGAGCATGGCACCCGATTGCGTGGTGGTGAAGGAGATGCCCAAATATCTCCGCGGTCGCGAATTGGGCGTAGTGCCTGCCATGATAGAGCGCGAACTGGCCGCCGCCGGAGCGCCTCCCGAGGCCATCATCCGGGCCGAGTCCGAGCTCGCCGGCGTGAGAGCGGCTCTGGAATGGGCCCGAGTCGGCGACCTCGTGCTGCTCACGGCGCACGAAAACCGAACCGAGATGCTCGACCTGATGGCCCGCCTGGAAACCTCGGGCTGGCGGCCGGGAGAGACACTCCCTGAAGACGTGGCCCGGGAACTCAGTCTCACCGCCTGACATACCCCTGGCGGCAGGGCGCCCGTTGCTCTGCGCCGGGCACCGGCCGTCAACCTCTACCGACGTCCATCCGCGCTTGCAGGGCGTCCCCGACCTGCGTCAGCGCCACGACCACCAGGACCAGTGCCACGCCGGGGACGATCGCCACCCACGGCGCGTTCACCAGCGTGTCACGCCCCGACGCGATCATGCTGCCCCACGATGGTGTCGGTGGCTGCACCCCCAGCCCGAGAAAACTGAGCCCAGCCTCGAGCAGGATAGTGTTACCCACTCCCAGAGTGGCCGCCACCACCACCGGCGTCAGCGCGTTGGGGATCACGTGGCGCAGCAACACCGCCAGTCGCGTCGTCCCCAGGGCCGAGGCGGCTTCGACAAACGGGCGGGAACGCAGGCTCCGCACCTGGGAGTACACCAACCGGGCGATCGACATCCAACCGGTGATTCCCAGGACCACGATCACCAGCATGGCACTCGGCTGCCACAGGGAAGCCAGCAGCAGGAGCAGCACCACCCGCGGCAGCGCCAGCGCAAAGTCGGTCACGCCCAGCAATGCGTCGCGCACGACACCCGACCCCATGCCGGCGGCGGCGCCCACGAGTGTGCCGAGCACCACCGAGATGCTCATGGCCAGGATGCCGACGCCGAGCGACACGCGGGCGCCGTATAACAACCTGGTCCACACGTCGCGCCCGAACCGGTCGGTACCAAGCAGGTGAAACTGTCCCGACGGGTCGGTGGTGAGCGGTGCCAGGAAGCGCGTGGCCACCACGTCGCCCTGGATCAGCGGGTCGCCGGTCGAGAACCACGGCGCCAGGATCGCCAGGACCGCCACAATGGCGAGCACTGCAGCAGCGACAAACATCCTGCGATCGATGACGTGTCGGACGTCAGTCATTGGAGTCTCGCACGCGCGGGTCGGCCCAGGCAACGGCCAAGTCGGCCAGGAGGTTACCCAGCACCACGAGGGCCGCGCTGATCACCGTCGCCGCCATGACCACCGGATAGTCTCTCGCCTGCACCGCCCCTACCAGCACCCGGCCGACCCCCGGCCAGGCGAACACGGTCTCTATGAACACGGCCCCTGAGAACAGCGCCGGCAGGGATAATCCCAACAGGGTGATCAGCGGGATCGAGGCATTGCGGAGCGCGTGACGCAACAGCACGCGACGTTCGGCCAGTCCCCGGGCCCGGGCAACCACGATGTGCGGCTCCGCCAGCGCGTCGGCCATGGTGCCGCGAACGAACCGGGCCGTCCCGCCGAACCCGATCAACACCAGGGTGGTAACCGGGAGGATGAGGTGTCGAACGCGATCCACCAGACGGTCCCAGCCGGTGAGGAAGTCGGCGTCCAACCCCGAGGCGCCGAAGGCCGGGAGGACCTTGAGCCAATAGGTGAATACCATGATCAGCATCAATCCCAGCCAGTAGCCGGGGACGGCGAACAGGGTGACCGTTGAGATCGAGAGGGCCGTGTCCAGCTTGGTCCCTGTTCGCACCGCCTGTATCGTGCCCACCAGAATGCCGAACAGGTAGCTGAGCACGAGCGACAGGCCAACCAGCAGCACGGTGGCCGGCCAGGCGTGTCCGATCATCCAGCGCACCTCACGGCCGGTGGCAATGCTGACCCCCCAGTTGCCGGACGCGAAAGCCGCCAGCCAACGCGCGTACTGCACCACCAGCGGCTGATCCAACCCCAGGGCCCGTCGCTGGGCTTCGATTTGTTCCCCGGTAGCCGTGGGGCCCAGCAGGCGGACCACCGGGTCGCCGGGAGCCAGGTGCAGCAGGAGGAAGGTGAGCGACACCACGCCCAGCACCACAAGGGCACCGACCAGGAGCCGGCGGCTCAGGAAGCGGATCATGGCGCAATGTTGCGGCAGATAGTGGAGGACGCCAGGGACGCTGTATCTTCCGTGTCCATGCTGCGATTCTGCACGATGGTCCTGCTGGCGGGCGCGGTGGCGTGCTCGGAGGCTCCCGAACGGGGCAACACCATCCTGTTTGCCTCCGGTGCCGACCTCCAGAGCATGAACCCACTCGTCACCGTGCATCCGCTCGCCAAACAGGTGCAGCGGTACGCCCTGCTCACCACGCTGGTACGGTACGATGCCGACCTTTCGCTGCAGCCGTATCTGGCGTCGAGCTGGCAATGGTCGGACGACCACCGAGCGCTCACGTTCACCATCTACGCTCCTCTACTGTGGGACGACGGCACGCCGACCACGGCCATTGACGTCGCCTGGACGTTGAACGCCGCCCGCGACCCGCTCGCCGGCTACCCGCGATGGTCAGACCTGGCGAGCGTCACCAAGATAGAGGTCGGTAGCGACAGCACCGTCACGGTCACGTTCGATCACCCGCTGTACGCCGTTCCCGACGTGTTCACCGACCTTGCCATACTCCCGGCGCACCACTTCTCCGATGTGCGGTTGGAAGATCTGCGGCAGGCGCCGTGGAATCGACACCCAATAGGTAACGGGCCGTTCCGGTTCATCGCCCACGAACCCAACCGGCGCTGGATCTTCCAGGCCAAGCCGGACTTTCCGGAGGCCCTCGGCGGGCCGCCGGCGATGGACCGCTTCATCGTCGTGGTGGTCGACGAGCCGACCACCAAGCTGGCGGCGCTCACCGCGGGAGAACTCGACTTCGCCGGGATCTCACCGGCCCACGCCGAGTTCGTGCGCCGCGACGCCCGCCTCGAGGTGGTCGACTACCCGTTGTTGTTCACCTACGGCATGGTGTTCAATACCCGCCGGCCCCCGTTGGACGATCCATCGATCCGGCGAGCCGTATCCCTGGCTCTCGATCGGCGGCAGATCGTTGATGGCTATCTGTTCGGCTTCGGTGAGCCCACTTGGGATGCGGTTCCGGAGGGCGTCCCGGGTCGGCTGCCGCCGTCCCCCGGCGTGCACGACCCCGATTCGGCCCGCGCCCTCCTCGACGGTCGCTCGGTGGCCCTCGAGTTGTTGACGGTGGGCAGCGGGGAAGCCCCACTCGAGCAGATGATTCAGGCCCAGCTCGCCGCCGTCGGCTTCCGCGTATCCATTCGTCAGCTCGAACTGGGAGCGTTCCTCGATCGGGTATACAGCCCAGCACACGAGTTCGACGTGGCCGTCATGGGCATCCCCGGCGATCTGGCGCTTGGCTTCCTGCGGCCGTTGATTGAACTCACCGGCGTCGAGGCACCATCGTCCCCCGCCGAGGCGCAGGAACTGCTGCGAGTCAGCGCTCCCGTCGTGTTCCTTTATCATGCGCGAGGGGTGTCGGGCCGGAACCGTCGCGTGCGCCACGTCGTCATGGATCTTCGCGGAGAATTACCGACTCTCAGCCGGTGGGACGCTTCACCTATGAACAGTGGATCGCATCGTGAGTGACCGTGTGTGTGTCGAAGCGCCAGTCCGGCTGGATTTTGCCGGAGGCTGGACCGACGTGCCGCCGTTCGTAGACCGGGAAGGGGGCCTGGTCATCAACGCAGCCATCGACCGGCACGTCCGCGTGGAAGTCAGCCGCCGGCCTTCCGGTATTCTCCTCCACGCCGAGGACATCGACGAGACTCTGGAAGTAGCCTCCGTGAGTGACCTGGCACCGACCGGCGTCCTGGCACTGCTCCAGGCCGCCGTGATGCGGTTCGTGCCCGAAGGGGGCGTCGAGCTGCGCACCCGCACCGCCGCGCCGCTGGGCTCGGGCCTCGGGGCGTCAGGTGCGCTGGGAACCGCGCTGGCCTTCGCCTGTCAGCTACTGCAGGGCCACGACATCGCCCCGGAAGAAGCCGCCAGGCTCGGATGGCAACTCGAGGTCGGCGACTGCGGCCTGGCCGGAGGCCGCCAGGATCAGTACGCCGCCGCCCTGGGTGGTTTCAACCTCTTCGATTTTTCCGCTGACCGGGTCGAGACCACGGCGATCTCCGTTCCGGCCAACGTCCGCGCCCGGCTGGAGGACCACTTGGTGCTTTGTTACCTGGGAGAATCACGGGCATCCAGCGACACCATCACCCGGGTCATGAACGCCTACACCGAGGGGGTCGACCGGGTCGTTCGGGCTCTCAGCGAAATGAAGGATATCGCCCGGCGCATGGCGCAGGCGCTGCCCGAGGGGGACCTCGAGCACATCGGGCACCTGGTGGCCCGCAACTGGGAGTGCCAAATGACCCTGGACGATGGCATGCAAACCGACGCCATGCGTCAGGTCGAGGCGGACGCGGCAGCGGCCGGGGCGCTTGGCGGGAAAGCCGTCGGGGCCGGAGGCGGCGGCTGTATGGTCTTCGTGGCCGGTGGCGATCCTCAGGCGGTCAAGCGAGCCGCGATCAACGCCGGCGCCACGGTGCTTCCCCTGCACCTGGAAGCTGTCGGAGTGCACCAGTGCTGACGGCGGACGAGCTGTCGCACCGCCGCACCGAAATGCCCGGTGCGGCCGATCTGGCCGGGGGGGTGACCGCCATGGAGCGTCGTTTGGCACGCCTCCTGGAGGAAGCGCCACCCATGCCGGTCGCCAAGGCGATGCTCTCGGTCGACGGTGGTATCTGTCCCGACGATGCCACGGCGCTGATATTCGATCCATGGAGCCCTCGGGACCACCGCTGTCCCACCTGCAACCAATCCTGGTCCGGAGACCGGCACCACAGCGCCTGGGCTCGGTGGCAACATCTGTGGCTTGCCGAGCGGGCGGGAGAGCTGGCCGCCCTCGCCGTCCTCACCGACGACGACACAGCCCGGGCGCGGGCCGGCGACATTCTCACCTGGTACGGTGAGCACTACGCCGGGTTCCCCAACGTCGACAACGTCCTCGGTCCGGCCCGGGTGTTCTTTTCGACCTACCTAGAGTCGATCTGGTTGGAGAATCTGATGGCTGCCGGTTTTCTGCTGGCTGAGGCCGGCAAACTCGACCAAGCCGCCAACGATGCCGTCTCGACCATCGCCGACCAGGCGGCAACCATCATCGGAGAGTACGACGAGCGGTTATCCAACCGGCAAACCTGGAACAACGCTGCACTGTTGAGTATCGCCGTGTGGTTCGAGGACGAGGAACTGGCCCACCGGTGCATCGAGGGTACCACCGGACTGATCGCCCACCTGCTGCACGGCTTCGGCGCTGAGGGGCTGTGGTACGAAGGTGAGAACTACCACTTCTTTGCGCTCCAGGGGCTGCTGCGCGGCGCGGGGTGGGCTCGCCTTGCCGGCGTCGACATTTTCATGGAGCCCGACCTCACCGAACCGATCCGCCGAGCCCTCCTCGCCGCCCGGGAAACGGCACTTCCCGATTTGACCTTTCCGGCGCGAAAAGATGCCCGCTACGGAGTGGCGCTGTCACAACCGATGTTTCTCGAATCGTGTGAAATCGGTCTGGCGCGATCGGAGCGCGTGCCGGCAGGCGCGCCGCCGGGACTGAGCGCCTGGCTGACGGCCCTTCACCGCCACCCGGCGGGAAAAGCCGAACTGTTCGACAGCTATCTGTACGAGGTGGGGCCAGCAACACACGAACCGCGGACCCGAAGCGACTTGTCATGGCGCGCGCTGTTGGAGATGCTGCCTGCCTTGCCGGCAGAGGAAGACGAACACGTCGGCCAGAGCGTGTTTCTCGAATCGCACGGACTGGCCCTGCTTCGGTCGGACGACCGTTACCTGAGCATGGAGTGCGGGGCTCCCGGAGCGGTAGGCGGACACGGGCATCCCGACCGGCTCAACCTCACGCTCCACTCCGCCGGTGTGCACTGGCTGCCTGATCCCGGGACCGGGTCCTACGTCGCGTCCGATCTGTCCTACTACCGGTCCACCATCGCCCACAACGCGCCGCTGGTCGACGGCCGGTCACAGGTCCCGGGCCCGGCACAGTGCCTGGCGTTCGATACCAACGGCGCCTTCGGCTGGATCCGAGCGTCCTTTGCCGGTGTGCGGCGCACGGTGGTCGCCGGGCACAATCACCTGGTGGATGTCGTCGAATCGGATGCCGAAGACGACCACCTCCTCGAAATCCCCTGGCACTTCCACGGCGACATCGAGGTGACCTCACCCGGCTCGTGGGCTGCGGCGCCGCTCGACCACCCGGGCACCAAAGATCACCAGCGCTTCGAGCCTAATGAACCGGGGCCCGTCAAGGTTCTGGTTCGCCACGGAGAGCCGGTGCTGTCCGTCCAATTCGATGGCGGCACCCTGTGGCGCATGCGGGGCCCCGGGCTGCCGACGGAAGGGAAGTCGAGGGAGTTCCTTCTGGTGCGGGCGAGCGGTCGCCATGTCCGGTGCACGGCGCTGGTGGGGTGGCACGACGACGTCGAACTCACTGAGGTTAGTGGGGACACGATCCATGTCCGGGTAGGTGACGGGATGGCAATGCACCGGGCCGTTACCGAAGGCTGGGTCTTCGATGACGGCGGGGAGCGGCGACTCACTCTGGGCGGATTGCGTTCCGCCCGCGCGGAACACCAACCACTGGTAACGCGCGATCGTCCGATGGTCGTGCAGGCCACCGCGTCGTGGCGGTCAGTCCCCCCAGACATCGAGAACGGTCTGGCCGGGTTCGGCGACATCAGCCCGTTGCACCTCGATCACGCGGACCAGTATCGCCGGGCGGAGCACGATTACGCCGGGCCCGACGAATTTTCCGTCCAGGCATTTCCTGGGTGGGATCACGACGGATTCTATCTGGCGGTGGAGGTGCACAAGCACGACGTATTTTTTCGGGCTCCCGATGCACTGCCGCTGATGCTGGACAACGAACCGGACGATATCCACTGCGACGGCGTGCAGGTCTATCTCCAGCAGCCGGAAGACGGCGCCGTGTTCGGGGTCGTTGCCGTGCCCAACCCGGATACCGACGGGGTCACCGTCCGGAAGATCTCGGGCGAAGGCGTCGTCCACGGCCGCTGGCGCCGCTCCGACACGGGCTACGTCGTCGTGCTGTCCCTGACGCCTTCCTGGTGGGATGAGGTGGTCCAGGGAGATCGAATCGGATTCGACCTCCTGGTCAACGAGGCCCGGCCGGGACGGCAACGACGGGCCGGCCAACTGGTGTGGAGCGGCGGCGGTGGGTGGGTATGGCTCCGGGGCGACCGGCAACAGCCGGACACCTTCGGCACCCTGGAATTGCACTGAGCAGGCTGCCATGACCTCGCCCCATATCCCCGGCGGCACGTCCACCGGATCCAAGCGACCCTCGGCGTTTCTCGGCACCATGGATCCGGGATCGTTCCCCGGCACGATGGTCAAGGCGCGGGGCGCTCGAGTGTGGGATACGGCCGGAAGGGATTATCTCGACTACGTGATGGGATTGGGGGCGGTGACCCTGGGCTACGCCCACCCGGAGGTGGTGCGGGCCGCCCAGGCCGCCGTGGCCGACGGGGTCGTCGGACCGGTGGCTCCCGCCGCGGAGGACGAGCTGGCCGGCGTCCTGGTCGAGTCCATCCCCTGGATCGAGCAGGTGCGGTTTCTCAAGACC
>SMVA01229266.1_pt1 | contig 10152 bp, 7 predicted proteins | sample 2456451 | NCBI WGS metagenome assembly SMVA01 (sample SAMN11095933, study PRJNA526329) | marine sediment metagenome | biome: Marine sediment; feature: Surficial sediment; material: Deep marine sediment; isolation source: Hadal surficial sediment | place: Pacific Ocean | collected 2014-05 | depth 0-1...
AAGGTTTAGAGAATTCAATCGATTACATCCAGCATCTCATTGATGGATGTGTATTTTTCCCTCGGTTTGCCTTTAGGCAAACCTCTTTCAATTTCACTGTGATTTATTTTTTTCCAATCAGATAAACTTACATAGCGAACACTTGCTTCGTTTAACAGATTTTCCGCGCCTTCGGAACCTGATTTTTCCTCATCAGGATCAAGCATGTCAATATCTTCCAGCAATGACTTAACGGTGGCAACACTATCGGCCCTGTTAGTTCCAATAATGCCTGTCGGACCACGTTTAATCCATCCGGCCACATACAAATTTGGCAGCACATTATTGCCTTCGACAATGCGGCCGTCATGATTGGGAATAACCCCTCGATTATCATCAAAGGGCACACCAGGCATGGGTATTCCCCTGTATCCAATGCTGCGAAAGACTAATCCGGTGTCCAGTTCAATAAAATTCCCTGTGCCTCGAGCAGATTGTTCAAATGGATTTCCTGCCAAAGCATTAATTTCCAGCCTGACTTTTTCTACTTTGCCATTACCTATAAGCTCGACAGGACTTTTGAGAAAAGTAAAATGCACACTTCGTTTTTTGGATGATGTGCCGCTTGGCCGTGAATAGGCATCAAACAGATCGACCACTTTTTTACTGCTGTCATTGTTTTTGTCTGAAAGTTCTATTTCACTTTCTGGATTCAGTATCATTTCGCTTTTATCAATTAAGGCATCACATTGTTCCAGCTTGCCAAATTCTTTTAATTCTTTAGAGGTGAATTTTGCCTGTGCCGGACCGCGTCTTCCAATAACAAAGATATCACGGATATTACTTTGCGAAAGTTGGTCCAGTGCCTGTGCTGTAATATCGGTATTTTTCAGCTCGTCATTGGTCTTGGCCAGAATTCGCGCAACATCTGCAGCGACATTTCCTTGTCCAAAAATAACTGCAACTTCTTGTGATAAATCAAATGTACAGTCGCGATAATCTGGATGACCGTTATACCAACCGACAAATTCTGTGGCGGTATGGCTACCGGAGAGTTCTTCACCAGGTATTCCGAGCTTTCGATCAGACTCCGCACCACAGGTAAAAATAATTGAATGGTAGAAACGCATCAAAGAATCGACGGTTAAGTCACTTCCAATTTCGACATTACCGAAAAATCTGAAATGCGGCGATTCAGCAATCTTTTCATAGACCTTAATTACCTGCTTGAGCTTGGGATGATCCGGTGCGACTCCACTTCTAACAAGGCCGAAGGGGATTGGTAGACGGTCATACATATCCACTTGAGTTGTAACATCAGATCTGAATAGGGCTTCCGTTGCATAAAACCCACTGGGACCACTCCCAATAATGGCAATCTTTAAGGGATTTTGTTCACTACCGACTTTATTCATAAATTACCACAACCACTATAGGCAGAAGAGGGTAATTATAACTAACCTCTACCAATTTCATTTTTCTTTTTTAAAATCAGAAACCCAGCTCGTCTTTTCGCTCTTCAGCACCTGGGAGAGGATCCATCGGTGCCAACAATACAGGGAGGTCAGATGCTTTTGTTTCGTTGATTTCTATCCATTGATGCTGATCTTCTGGCAGATCATCTTCTTCGAATATCGCTTTAACTGGGCATTCTTCAATACAGGCCGCGCAATCAATACAAACCTCTGGATCAATGTAAAGCATTTCATCGTCATAATGAAAACATTCAACTGGGCAGACTGCAACGCAATCAGTAAAGCGACATTTTTGACAGTTTTCAGTTACAACAGTAGTCATCTATTTCTCCTCGAATTTGATATTAAAAATAATATGAAGACTATTTGTAATACACGTAGTGTTCAGGCCTTTTCAGTTTATTCGTACAGCATCCAGTTGTCTTATGTTCTTGTAGCAGGTCCAAATTAGCTAATTTTTATTTATGACGCCAAAAACTTTTTGATCCTTAGGTTTTTAAAATCCAAATTGTCAGATTAGTTGTTAGATTCTCGGTATAAATCACATCATTCGACTGATGATAGTCTTTGCTCGGTCTTCACTTAATTCGGTTGGTTTTTGGCAAATAGCAACGCCATCATCAAGAATGGGTTCCCGATGACCGAGGTCTGTCTTTTCCTTATTATGAAAAAACAATCCCGTGTATATAGTATCGTCCCAAATCAAGGCTTTTTCGCAAGCAGATTTCCAGTCACTGGTATCATGGTTTTCATCTTCCAGTTTACGTATTCGTTCTCTAAAGAATGGAACATCATTGTCGTGGTTATACGTGACACAGGGACTGAATACGCTGATATGTGAAAATCCTTTGTGTGCAATCCCCTGTTTTATGAGGTCTAATAAATGCTTTGTATCTGAACTGAAGGCACGGGCCACGAAGGTTGCACCATTCATAATTGCTGAAGTAATTGGATTAAACTGAAACTCGATATTCCCGAATGGCGTGCTCTTGGTCTTCATACCAAGACTGCTGGTGGGTGATACCTGACCTGTAGTCAAGCCATAAATCTGGTTATCCATTACAATATAAGTCAGGTCCACATTACGTCTCGCCGTGTGGGTGAAGTGATTTCCACCAATGCCATAGCCGTCCCCATCACCACCAGTCACTATTACATTCAACTTGTGATTAGCCATTTTTGCACCGGTGGCAAAAGCGAGCGAGCGACCATGCAGAGTATGCATTCCATAGGAATTAAAATAACCAGGGAAATTAGATGAACAACCTATACCACTGACAGTAAGAATATCGTGAGGTTTTAGTTCCAACTCTAGACAAGCTTTACGAAGGCTGTTTAAGACACCGAAATCTCCGCAGCCAGCGCACCAGTCAGGATCGACTTTGCCTTTGAAATCACTGACTTTCTCAGGATCTATAACCAATATTTTGTTTGCGAGCATATTCATTTTTATTTCCTCGTTAAACCATAATTTCCTGAGTGGGTACATAATGGGTGGTATTTTCAGTTAGTTGTTCCTTCACACCATCGACAATATGATGGGGCATGAAGGGTTCACCATCATATTTTCGTATGTGTCCATTGACATTCAAGCCAGTCTCACTACGAAGATAGCGAAAGAATTGCCCTGAGTAATTGTTTTCAATCATGATGGTGTGGCGGGCATTGTTAATAATATTGGTCACAGCTTCAGTGTGAAAAGGCACTATCCACTTAACCGATAATTGATTCGCAGTAATTCCTTGCTTTGCCAACTGCGAGACCGCTTCCTTGATAACGCCGTAGGTTGATCCCCATCCAATGAGAGTCACCTCGGCGTCCTCGGGCCCTTCCAGCTGTGGCGGCGCTATTTTATCCACTATATTGGCAAATTTTCGTGCGCGCTTTTCAACCATCTTTCGGCGTTTGATTGGATCAGTATATTCATCGCTGATTATCACACCGTTTTCATCATGTTCATCTGTCGCCACAACATGCGCGTAACCTTCAAGACCGGGAAGGGCACGCGGTGATATGCCACTTTCGGTGTTTTTATAACGTAAATAGCTGCCATCATTTGAGCCTGTCGTAATGACTTCGCCACGGTCGATTTCCGGTTGTAAGTTAATATTGTCTGGATCAACACTGAACGTACCTTCTGAAATCAACAGGTCAGTGATGACAATACCGGGACATTGATAACGATCACAAAGGTTGAAAATTTCAGGAATGGTGTTATACGCATCTAGTGCGTCAATTGGTGCGGCAATTAATCTTTCAAAATCTCCCTGACTGGCACCTAATACCTGCCAAAGGTCCCCCTGTTCAGTCTTGGTAGGTACACCAGTTGAAGGCCCTGCGCGCATCACATTAATGAATACACAGGGTATCTCCATTATTGATGCGGCTCCGATAGCTTCAGTCATAAGTGCAAAACCACCCCCTGATGTTGCACACATGGCCCTTGCACCAGTGTGGGCAGCTCCGATTACCATAGTGGCGACTGCAATTTCATCCTCTACCTGGCGCACCATGATATCCAGTTCGCGAGCATTTTTTGCCATCCAATGAAGAACACCAGTTGATGGACTCATGGGATAGGCGCAATAAAACTTGACCCCCCCTGCAGCACCACCCATAGCCAGCGCATCATTACCTGTCCAGATTGCTTTCGGTTTGCCGCTTTCGGGGAGTGTTTGAGTATGTGCTTGAAAGTTTTCCTTTGCGTACTCATAGCCAGCCCTGGCTGCACCAACATTCTCATCGACAATCTCCTGACCCTTACGTTGCAACTGCTGGGTAAGTGCCTGCGCAAGCACTTCAAAATCCATCCCTACTAGAGCTAGAATAACGCCAAGGGTAATTGTGTTCTGGATTAATTTATTGCGACTACCACCGGTCAAAGCCTTGACAGAGATTGGACACAATTGGACATTTTTTCCCATTTCACCTGCAGAGATAGAATCCGAGTTAAATATGACAATTCCTCCATCCCCCATTAGTCCCAGATGGCGATCCATAGTGTCCTGGTTCAGACAAACCAGCATATCCAGTTTGTCCCCATGAGTATAAATTTCCTCATTGCTGAAGCGGGTAGTTAGGAAAATATGCCCACCCCTTACGATTGATTGATAGGCATTATAGGCGTAGAAATGAAGGCCATGGCGGGTAAAGAGGCGTGCAAGTATATTACCTGGTGTTGCAATACCCTGGCCGGCGGCACCACCAATTGCCAAAGCAAAATCATAATTCTCGGACGGCATTATTTAATATCTCCATCTGATATAGGAAGTAACAAAGTAAAACTAATTAATAAGTTAACTGATTAATCGAAGAAATAAAAGTAGATTGATGGGAACCTACAAGTAAAAGCTCATTCCGCGACTGGATATCGGGGTTATCTCGGTGCCTCAGGTTAAAACGCTAGTAGAGCTACGCCGTATATTGAATGATTTCAGGCGAAAATCGGTAGCGCTTGTATATCGATTTTACCGATTTCATGGGACAATCATCGCTCAATGCGAGTTAATTTGTCAGTACTCGAATACGGGTTTCTCCAATGGTGATAGTGCTGAATCGGGCTTTCATATAACGACAATCGACAGTGCCTTTGATATGGAGATATCGTTTATACTTCCTATACGCTGATTCGTAATAGAAATCGAATAGGTTAGCATTTATTCTTCTTTCTCTTAAGTCTGGTTTGCTAAAACTATGCTGGAACAATCATAACAATAAGGCAGCGGCAATATAGAACGCTAATTCTGCGGTTTTTCTCGGCTTAGCTGGTTAACTTGTCAATACCGGTTGGAGAGACCTTTTGCTAAAAATTTGTTGCCCTTATTTTATATTCTGGACGGTCTTTCCAACTTCGGGTAATAGCTTGCATAGTCAGACTGCCAAACATCTCTCGGTAGCTTAGATGACTGTATGGTCGCAGCTGTATTAATATAATAGAGAGCATGTCTTCTTCGGGGTTTAGAAAAAACATGGTGCCATAGGCGCCACCCCAACTGGCTGTTCCTTTCGAGATAGGCTCCCGGCTCTTACCGACATCAGTAACGACCGTATAGCCCAGCCCGAAACCATAGCCGGGTCCCTTCAGTGTAACCAGGCTGTCACCGATGTGATTAGACAACATCAGGTTGATCGTGGTTGGGCTCAAATAGCGTTTGCCGTCCAATTCCCCACCATTCAATATCATCTGTTGTAATCGGAAATAATCGTGGATGGTGGAAGACAAGCCGCCTGAACCTGAAAAATACTGGGTTGGTGGATAATAGGCAGGAGCAATCCCTAACTGGTAATTCCCATTATCGTCAGGTTCATAAATGGCAGCAACCCTGGGCAGTTTGTCCTGTGGCACGTTGAAATGAGTGTCATTCATGCCAAGAGGTTCGAACAAGCGCTCCCGTAAGAAGTCATCCAGCGATTGGCCGGAAATTTTCTCCACCAGCACACCGACCTGGTTGGTAGCGCTTCGATAGTACCAGGCATCACCGGGATGGTCTCCAAGTGGCCGCTCAGCAATGATGTTGACCTGCTCTTCGACCGTATCCGGTCTTGGTGATACATTGTTATCAAATGCCACTGTATGGGTCATGATATGGCGGACGGTGATGGGTCGGTCTGCCGGCACCAGGTACTCATTTCCATCGGCGTCAATTTCTCTTACCTTGACATCTTTATAGGCGGGAAGCCATTTTGATATGGGGTCATTAAGATTGAAATGCCCTTCTTCATGGAGCATTAACAGAGCGATACTGGCAACTGGTTTGGTCATCGATGCCAATCTGAAAATGGCGTCTTCACGCATAGGAATATTGGCTTCCTCATGAAGCCAACCGTGGGTCTCCAGATGAACTACTTTGCCACCTCTTGCAACCAGTGTGATACCACCGGCAAAGTCTCCGTTTTCGATATTGCGGTCCATCCAGTCATTGATCCGTTCCAACCGCTCGGCCGACATATCGACATCAGCCGGGTCATTGAGAATTAGTTCATCGGCGAAAATGGACAAACCCGTACAAACGCAAATGGTGACTGTCACAATTGATTTTAAAATGTTCTGTCTCAGTTGATTCATGACCACTACCTCCATCTATAATTTTTTTGTTAATCGTTCTGCTTAATTCTTCTGTCTAATCAGGTACTTAAAACAGTCTCTAGACGCGCCTGCACAAACTTTTTGAACTACTGTCGCCAGTCAGGTTTATTCGACACCAGAAACTGCTGGACACCCTGGTTTGATACGAGCTCATCCATTTCGGGCACAATTGGGTCGATACCCTAGGGGTCGTGTTCCAAACTGAGTTGCCGAATATAAGCGCCCACCGCATCCCAATTCATAACATTCCTCTTGACCCAATGGTTCTCAGCTATTTCATTCTGCGATTAGTGAACGTTCAGTCGGTAATTGATACCGAGTCTTTTAAGTCAATGATGTCTAGGATTGAAGATGTCAGATTTCAGTTTACCAATGTTAGGTTCTGCTCCCTGCAATCTGTCCTCTGTCCTTTGCACCCTAGATCGCGTCACTGACGCTGGACAAATTGAAATTTCGCACCTTGATTGCGGGCACAACAATAGGCGTGCTTACTGAGCTGTTTTCTGATGCAGCGACACGCACTGAAGGCCCGAGCATTTCTACATTTTGCAGCATCTCTACCAGTGATTGATTAAACCGGAAATTAGTGACCGGTCGAGTGATTTTTCCGTCTTCAATGAGAAATGTACCGTCCCGTGTAAGACCGGTATACGAAATAATTCGCGGATTCAGACCACGGATATACCAGAAGCGGGTAAGCAAAACACCCCGTTGGGTAGAGGCAATCATTTCCTCGATAGAATTACTGCCGCCCTGCATAATCAAGTTGCTTGGACCAGGTAGCGGTTCCTGCCCCAAGCCGTTAGCCCAAAAGCGGGAACGGGACAGATTTTCGAGTCTGCCAGAACTGACCCAGGTTTGACTAGTCAGTGGCTGCCCAGCTCCGGTAAATGGGGCGGTTTCAGCATCGCTGTAAGCAGGATCACTGAGTATATTGATTTTATCATCGAACAGTGTCTCACCAATTCGATTACCACCATTAGGTTTGGAAAAATAGGAACGCCCCTCGTCGGCCGTTCGTTGATTGAAAGTATTCATCATCCTCAGCATTAACATGCCAACCGCCGTAGGCTCCAGGATTGCCGTGTATTGCCCCGGATCCAGGGCGGTCTTACGCCAATCGCGACATTTACTTACGGCATCGTTGGCTATTCGCTGACTTTCGATGTTATTCCAATCATTGGCCTCATCCCCGGCCCAACCCGACTGCAAGCCATCGGGTGATCTGGATGTAAGTGAGTAGGCCACACCGGTACTGGAATGAGAACCGAATAGCCCATTGGATGTGGCTACGGTGGAGGTACCAGCTCGCACGTCCATGTAGGAAGCTGCTATCTGATCGGCTTCCTGTGCCTGGCGTATAGCGATAGCCGCGGCTTCTGCCCGGGTCACCGGTTCTAATTCGCCAGTTGACTCATAATAAGCTTGATTGATCTGAAAATTTTGCTCGCCCAGTTCCGACATATATTCCGGGTTTTCAGGCGCTAACCGAGCCATCTCTTCTGAACGGCGTATCGCCATTAACAGTTCGTTGTCTTCAAGGCGGTTGGTGTTAACCGAGGCTACCCTCTGGCCGAAGACGCTGGTGATGTTAACTGAAGTACGGTCCGAGCCCCCGGCACTGGTTATGCGGTTAGTGGCGACACGGGTATAGCCACGCCAGCCAGAATTGATACTGACGCGGCATTGATCGGCTTGGGATAACTGCAATACCCGATCACTGATGGCTTTCAAATCATCTGAAGACAATCCTTTTACTTCTGCCATTAAACTGTCCCGTTTGCTTTCAACTGATTAACAGATCAACCCGTGTTGATGATATCGATGTCCCTGAACAAAGAAATGGGACAACCGTGGGATACCGCGTTTACCTGTACCGGCTGACCCTTGGCATCACTGAAAGAGGCGCCAAGATAATAGGTACCGGCTCCTCCAATTACGTCCAAGGAATTCCAGAACTCTGGAGTTCTCCCGACATAAGCTACATCTCGCAACATTCGATATTTCTGACCATTTCTGATTTCCCAAAAAACCTGACCAGCAAACTGAATATTGTAGCGCTGCTGATCAATGGAATAGGAACCCCGTCCCTCAATGAGAATGCCACGTTCAGTGGCACCAATGACATCTGCCTCGGTCAAATTTTCTTCCCCAGGTAGCAGGCTGACATTGGGCATACGTTGAAACGGCATAGCCTCCCAGTTTTGTCCATAGGAACAACCGTGACTTCGAGTGATCCCTGTATAAGGTGAAATCCAAGAGGCTTGTTCACGGGTAGTCTGGTAATCAACAAAAACGCCGTCCTCGATAATAGGCCAAGACTCTGCCGGCACACCTTCGTCATCCCAACCGGTAGTCGCAAGGCCACCGATCTCGGTTCGATTACCGATAAATTGCATGAATTCCGGTCCTAATTTTAAGTTGCCAATCACCTCTTCTGGCGGGTAAATAAACGAAGTCCCGGCATAATTGGCCTCGAATCCCAAGGCACGATCCAATTCGGTCGGGTGACCGATGGATTCATGTATGGTTAGCCATAGATTAGACGGATGCAGTACCAGGTCCCAATTGCCGGGCTCCACTGGTGTCGCCTGCAATTTCATGGCGGCCTCTTCGGCCCAGACACCGGCATTGCCGGCCAGCTCCAACCCCATTACATATTCATAGCCACGACCAGCGGGTTCTACCACTGCACTGCGGGATTGAAAGTCGCTGCCATCGGGCGAAATGGCAGTGATATTGACCGAGGGATTGATTCGAAAGAAAGTCTGATTGATTACTGAACCTTCCGAGGTCGCCAGAATTCGCTCTTCCTTCACTGAAAGTATGCTACTGGAGGCAAACCGAATATTGTTTACCCTGAGTGCTTCTTCATTGATTCTCAGCAACAATGCAGCTTTGTCTTCCAACGGCACTAAAAACGGATCAACGGAGTGGGGTGTTATCCAATCAGCGTTAGGAAATACAGCTACGGGCGCTAACTCGGTAACTGAAGGTGCCACCTGGTTATTAGCTTGTGCTATCACCACAGCTTCTCGTGCCATTGTTGCTATTGCATCCCGGGTAAGAATCTGAGTAGCCGAAAACCCCCAGGATCCACCGACCATAGCTCTCAGGTTGATGCCGAAGGAATCGGTACTTTGTACCTGGGTAATTGTCTGTTCTCTGGTGGCAATGGACTCAAACTGAGTACGGATAATACGCGCGTCGCAATAGTTAGCGCCGGCATCTCGTGCCACATCAATAGCATGCAATAGCAGTTCACGTTCGGTTGAAGTCAGGCTCTGTGCGGCCACTGGCTTATAAGTCGGTAGTAAGAGTCCAGCAGCAGCAGCGGCTGCAGAGACGCGCAGAAAATCGCGGCGGCTATGGGGCCTGGAGAATTGAATCGGCGAACCATGGCATGACAAGGAGCCACGATGGTTTTGAGGAACGGGTAAAGAGTAAGATGCAGGCATGGATTCCTTGGTTATTGACTAGCTGAACTCACCACATTATTAAAATCCAATGCAGATCCAGCGCTATCTGGACACCCAAGACCATCGAACCCTGGTCCTGAGCTGTCAGTACCACAATTTATCTCAAGCTGAATCCAATAACGGTTGCCACCGA
>SMVA01464025.1_pt1 | contig 10150 bp, 8 predicted proteins | sample 2456451 | NCBI WGS metagenome assembly SMVA01 (sample SAMN11095933, study PRJNA526329) | marine sediment metagenome | biome: Marine sediment; feature: Surficial sediment; material: Deep marine sediment; isolation source: Hadal surficial sediment | place: Pacific Ocean | collected 2014-05 | depth 0-1...
GCGGGTGCGGGCTTCGGCGAAGCGGGCGCGCAGCCCGTCCTCGACCACGAGCGCCGCCTGGCTCTCCAGCGCCACCTCAGTCTCACCGTCGAGCGCCAGCCCGGCGACCGGAAACGGCCCGCGACCGGCGCCGCTGGCCTGTGCCAGCCGTCCCACCAGATCGCGCCGCGCCGCCGCGATGGCGACCCCGTGGCGCGCCATGGTGTCCTCCAGCGCCGCCAGCCAGGCATCTTCCGCCCCGCCCAACTTGAGCAGCCGCGCACGCTCGCGCAGGGCCTGTTCATAGGCGGCCACGCGCCCGGCATGGGCCGGATCGAAGCCGTAGACCAGCCGGTCCAGAAAGCGCCGCCGCGCCGAGGCGCCGTCGCGGAACAGCCCATCCATGCGCGGGCTAAGCCAGACGATGGCCAGAATTTCGCCGAGCTCCTGCTGGCTGCGCGCCGGCGCACCATCGATCCGGACCACACGGCGCTCGCGCAGCCGCCCGGCCTCGCCAATTTCGCCCGCTGGGCCACCCGCTGGCCCGCCCGTTGACCGGCCGGTCTGTAGACCTAGCGCCGGATCCCGCCCGGTGCCCAACTCGCGCACGCCCTCCGGGGTGACCGCGGTAGCCGCGACCGCCCAAGGCCCAGCCGGCCCGGCATCCGGCGTAACCCTGCGCTCGACATCGCTCAGCCGCGCCCGGCGCAGGCCGCGTCCGGGCGCCAGGTAGGAGATCGCCTCCAAAAGATTGGTCTTACCGGCGCCGTTGGGTCCCGCCAGCACCACGGGCCGTCCATCGGGCTCTATCTCGGCGTGCGCATAACAGCGAAAATCTGTGACCGACAGCCGGGATAGCCACAGCCGCCGTGGCCCGGATTCCTCAGCCGGAAACGCCGCAACCACACCCTCCGCAGCGCCATCGGCGGCCCGCGATTGGAACGCAACGGCCCTGTTCGTCAATTGCCTGGCCAATGGTCCGTTCGGTCTCCCACAACGTTCATACGCGCATGGGCATGAGTACGTAGAGCGCGCTCGAATCGGAAACGTCGCTTACCACCGTCGGCGAAGCCGAATCGGCGAGGCTGAATTGTGCATCCTCGCCCTCGATCTGCTGGGTGATGTCGAGCAGGTATCGCGAATTGAAGCCGATCTCCAAATCCGGTCCGCTGTAGTCGATCTCGACCTCCTCGGTGGCGGTGTCGTTCTCCGGGCTGTTGGCCGAGAGCGTGATGGCGCCGTCCGAGATTTTCAGCTTCACCGCGCGGCTCTTCTCCGAGGAGATGGTGGAGACGCGATCAACCGCTTCGCGGAAGCTCTGACAGCGCACCCGGACGACTTTGTCGTTGCCGACCGGGATCACGCGCTGGTAGTCCGGGAAGGTGCCGTCGATCAGCTTGGAGGTCAGCACCGCGGCGCCGAAAGAGAACTGGATCCGGGTGTCCGACAGCGACACGCTGACCGCATCGTCGGATTCGTCGAGCAATTTGCGCAGTTCGTTCACCGTTTTGCGCGGCACGATCACGCCGGGCATGCCTGCGGCGCCCTCCGGCAGCGGCATTTCGAAGCGCGCCAGCCGATGGCCGTCCGTCGCCACCGCGCGCAGCACGTCGATGTCCCCGGTCTTGGCGGCATGCAGGTAGATCCCGTTGAGATAATACCGGGTCTCCTCGGTGGAGATGGCGAAGCGCGTGCGGTCGATCAAATTGCGCAATTCGGCCGGCTGCAGCGTGAAGGCGTGCGGCAGATCGGCCTCCCCGAGCGCCGGGAAGTCCTCGCGCGGCAGGGTCGCCAGCGTGAACACCGAACGCCCCGCCTCGACCTTGATCCGGCCGCCGTCGCCCATGGTCGATAATTCGACCTGGGCGCCCTCGGGAAGCTTTCGGACGATGTCGTAGAGCATATGCACCGGCGCCGTGGTCGCGCCCGGCTCGCCGATCTCCGCCGGCACCGAATCGACGATGGTCAGATCCATATCGGTCGCAGTCAGCAAAAGCCGTCCTTCGCCGGCGTCGATCAGGACGTTGGCGAGAATCGGGATGGTGTTGCGCCGCTCCACGGCAGATTGCACATGGGCCAGTGTCTTGAGCAGCGCAGCGCGTTCAATGGTCAGCTTCATGATGTCTCGGCGTGGTCGTTCTGAACGATGGTTGACGAAATCCCTCGGCTCGGCCGCGGTCCCCAATGGGCGCCCAGCGCCAAGGCCGTTGGTTACTCTCCGCACCGATTTCCGGGAGACAGGTGTCTGCACCCTGGATACGGTGAACCAGTATAGCGGGGAACTGCCCGGAACGTAAGCTTTAAGCGCAGAATCGCAAAGATTTTCAGGGTATTTGAGGCCCTTGCCGAAGGGTCCTTTGGCCTCAGGCCTCGAGCATGCGGCGCAGCAACTCGACGTCTTCGGCGAAGCCCGGATCGATGGATTTGAGCTCCTCGATCTTGCGCACCGCGTGCATCACCGTCGTGTGGTCGCGGCCGCCGAATTTTCGGCCGATTTCCGGCAAAGAGCGGGCGGTGAGCTGCTTGGACAAGTACATGGCGACCTGACGCGGCCGGGCCACCGCGCGGGCGCGGCGCGCCGAATGCATGTCGGTCACGCGCAGGTTGAAGTGTTCGGATACCCGCTTCTGAATCTCCTCGATGGTGACCCGGCGGTCGTTGGCGCGCAGCAGGTCGTGGAGCAGATCCTGGGTCGATTCCAGCGTGATCGGGTGTCCGATCAGGGTCGCGTTGGCCACGATCCGGTTGAGGGCGCCCTCGAGCTCGCGCACGTTCGAGGTGATTTTGTGAGCCAGGAATTCCAGCACCTTGGCTGGAATGTCCGGCTCGGACCGCTCGGCCTTGGCCTGCAATATTCCCAGGCGCAGCTCGTAGGTGGTCGGGTGGATGTCTGCGACCAAGCCCCAGCCGAGCCGGGAGCGCATGCGCTCCTCGACCCCTTCCAGGTCCGAAGGACTCTTGTCGGCGGAGATCACCACTTGGCGGTTCTGATCGACCAGCGCGTTGAAAGTATGGAAAAACTCCTCCTGGGTCGCCTCGCGCCCGCCGATGAACTGGACGTCGTCGATCATCAGCACATCGACCGAGCGGAACTGATCCTTGAAGGAGACCGTATCCTTGGTCCGGAGCGCGCGCACGAACTGATACATGAACTTCTCGGCCGAAAGATAGATGATCCGGCGCTGGGGGTAGCGGGCGCCGATCTCCCAGGCGATGGAGTGCATCAGGTGCGTCTTGCCCAGGCCCACCGGGCCGTAGAGAAACAGTGGATTGAACGGCACGCTGCTGGCCTCGGCGATGCGCCGGGCGGCTGCGTAGGCCAGCTCGTTCGGCTTGCCAACCACGAAATTCTCGAATGTAAACCGTGGATCCAAGGGCGCACTCAAGTCCCTGTAGGAACTGTCAGGTTCGCTCCGCACAACGGCTGGCGCCGCGATCGGCTTGCTGGCGGGACGGGGTCTGGTGTGCTGAGAGCTGGCGATCCGACCCGCCCCCACCTCGGCTGCGCCATCGGGGGGCGCAAAGTCGGGCTTCGGCTCCGGGCGCGGCGGCGGCTGAACCACGATCTCGACGCGCTGAATACCGACGCTCTCGTCCTGCCACAGGGATTGGATACGCTCGGCGTAGTGGCTCACGACCCAATCGCGCATGAAGCGTGTGGGTACGGACATGCGCGCGACACCGTCCTTGGCGCCGACCATGGTCAAGGGCTTCAGCCAACTCCGGAACGCCGCGTCGCCGACCTCCGCGCGCAGGCGCCCCCGCACCCGCGCCCACTCTTCGCCACTGCCCAGGCCGTCCCGCCCATCGCCGAGCATATTCATGTCCCCCATTTTAGCTCACCGCCCCCACGTCCAACGCCCGCCCCACGTCCAACGCCCTTGCGCCTAACACCCACGTAATCGGCGCGACTTTTCAATCTCCCAATCGATGGGAGTTTCACTGCAAGGATGCGGGGCAATAACATGGTCTACGACAGGACCCTCACCAACCGTGGCCAACAAACAAGCAGCTTATCGCGGATGGAAGTTTCCAACTTTCCCGCAGACTGCGCTTGTGATTATTATCTTTCCCCGTTCAGCGCTCCCAATGTCTAGAACAGCTATGAAAAAGACGTTGATATGGGTTATTTTTATTTAATATTTACTCGGATCTACTTGCTTGAGCGACCCAAGGTCCGTTCTTTGAAATGTACCCGCCGCATGGTTCCGTGACAAGCGGTCCGAACCGGGAACGCCAAATTTTTTATCGCCGACTCGGCTCTGCCAAGCCAGATCGCGCAGGTCGCGGCGACCGGCGCGATGCGAAGGCCCGCGACGAGGAACGCACGCAGGGTAGATGGCTGCCAATGTATTGATTCCGTTGCGGCGTCGCCCGCGCTGCGCTGCGGCCGGCATGCATCCCTTCACGCAATCGAACGGGACGTCGTGGTTCGAAAAAAGAAAACCCGCAAGCGAGAACGAACGGCTGCGGTCGATTTGTGAAATCGCGCGCGGGCTGTTCGCGCGATCCTATCGCACAGGCGCCTTACGCCAACGCCTTGATACGCGAAGACAGACGCGAAAGTTTCCGCGCGACGGTGTTGCGGTTCATCACGCCGACGCGGGCGCCGCGATGAAGTTCCGGTTGCGCATCCTTGAACGCGCTTTGCGCCGCAGACTTGTCACCGCTCGCGATCGCGAGTTCGACCTTCTTGACGAAGGTGCGCAAGCGACTCACGCGCGCGCCATTGATCACGGCACGGCGCGCGTTACGGCGGATCCGCTTTTTGGCGGAGGCATGGTGGGCCATTGGCTCAACCTACTGTTTCATGAATCCGTGGAAGGCCGGGTTTATAGCGCCGGGGGGCGGTGGCGTCAAGCCAGTCGGACCGCCCTGGACGGCCTCTGCAACAGCCCCCCGAGGTCTGGCGGAACGGTTTCATAACCATCTGTTATTCAACGATTTTCCCACACAGCGGCACGCTTCTCGATGAATGCGGCCATGCCTTCTTTCTGGTCCGCCGTGGCGAAGGCGGCGTGGAACAGGCGGCGCTCGAAACGGACGCCCTCGGCAAGCGTGGTTTCATAGGCGCGGTTGACCGACTCCTTAACCATCATCGCAGCGGACCGGGAGACTGCGGCGATCTTGGCCGCGGCTTCCATCGTTTCATCGAGCAGGCGTTCGGCCGGCACCACACGCGCGACCAGGCCGGCGCGCTCCGCTTCCTCCGCACCGATCATGCGTCCGGTCAGACACATGTCCATGGTCTTCGCCTTACCGATGAAACGCGCCAGGCGTTGCGTGCCGCCCGCGCCAGGCAGAATGCCGAGCGTGATTTCCGGTTGACCGAACTTCGCGGTGTCGGCGGCGATAATCATGTCGCACATCAAAGCGATCTCGCAACCACCGCCAAGTGCGAAGCCCGCGACCGCGGCAATGGTCGGTTTGCGCGTGCGCGCCAAGCGTTCCCAGTTGCGGGTGATAAAGTCGGCCTTGTAGGCGTCCATGAAGGACATGTCCTTCATCTCGCCGATGTCCGCCCCCGCGGCGAAGGCTTTCTCCGAACCGGTCACCACGATGCACCCGATGTCGTCGTTGGCCTCGAACTCGTCGAGCACTGTTTCGAGCTCGTCCATGAGCGCGCCGCAGAGCGCATTGAGCACTTTCGGACGGTTCAGCGTGATCACGCCGACTTGGTTTTTTATTTCAACAATTACATGCTCGTAGGCCATCGGCCTTTTCCTCCGATTTGGTGTTGTTTTCGGGCCGCGGGGGTCGCGTTACTATTATTGCGGCTGCAGGGTGAAACGAACGACCAACGCACCGTCGTCGCCGGAAATGTCGAGGCGAAGCTCTTCGCCCTCACGCTGGAACAAGGCCTCGGCTTTGGCGCGCCAACCCAAATTCGGCAGCGTATCGAGATAGAACGACCGCACCGCGGCGCGGCTGACTTGCCCTTGGGCGTAGGCCTCGACGATGCGTCCCGAGGGTTGGTCGAAGACCCATCCGGCCTCCGGCAACTCGGCCAGGCCCGGCATCAACGGCAGATCCGCAACCGCCGTCAGGTAGGCGACATGGCCCTCGGCCCGCGCTCCGGAATCGGCCGGCAAAGCCCAGGACGCCAATGCCAGGCTCAGAGCGGCGGCGATAACGGTGCACTGTCCCATGACGGCATTCTCTACCCTAGCGTTGCCGCCATGCACAATAGAAAGTCGAGCGATTCGACTGGATCATGCGGCGAACGCCGCCAGTCGCTGCCGGATCGCAAGTACAACCTGGGCAGGGCGCCCCTTCGCGACCGTAAACCGCCCAGGAATGCTGGAAATATCCCAGCTCGCCCGAGGCCTGAACGTAATCGCGCAGGGACGAGCCGCCGGCCTCGATCGCGCGGCCTAAAACCTCGCGCACCGCATGGGCCAGGCGCTCGGCGCGGCCGCCCTGAACGGTGTAGGCCTTGCGCCGCGGCGACAGGCCGGCGAAGAACAGGCTCTCGCAGACATAGATATTGCCCAGGCCCGCGACCACCCGCTGATCCAGGAGTGCCGCCTTGATCGGGCTGCGCTTGCCGGCCAGGCGCCGCGCCAGTTCAGGACCGTTGAAGTCGTTGCCCAGAGGCTCGGGCCCCAAGTTGGCGAGCAACGGGTGGGCGTCGAGCCCCGCTTCGGACACCAGGTCCATAAGTCCGAAGCGGCGCGCATCGTTGAAGCGCAGCTCCTGACCCTCGTCGGTGGTCAGAATCACGTGGTCGTGTTTGTCCGGCGGCGTGCCCGTGCCTTTTCCAATGGTCATGCGGCCCGACATGCCGAGATGACAGAGCAGCACCTGGCCATCGTCCAGGTGCATCAGGATGTACTTGGCGCGGCGCCGGATGCGATCCACCCGCCGGCCCTCGAGGCGCGCGGCGAAATTCTCAGGAAACGGAAACCGCAGGCCGGCGCGGCGCTGTTCGACCCGCACCAGGCGGCGCCCTTCCAGGTGCGGGCGCAGGCCCCGGACCACGGTCTCGACTTCGGGCAGTTCGGGCATGGTTCCAGCCAGGCTCAAGTTTGGTGGATCTATCGGACGGCCAGAGTAGCGCGAAAGCGGGGCCCGCGCTATGGTCCGCTCGATGTCTGAGAATTCCAACCATGAAGCGCCGCGCAGCGGCCCGACCACCCACTTCGGTTACCGAAAGGTGCTCGAGTCGGAGAAGGGCGCGCGGGTGCGTGGCGTCTTCGAGTCCGTGGCCAACCGCTACGATCTGATGAACGACCTGATGTCGGGCGGCGTCCACCGGCTGTGGAAGGCGGCCATGATCGATTGGCTCAATCCCCGGCCGGGCCAGCGCCTGGCCGACGTGGCCGGCGGCACCGGCGATATCGCGTTCCGGGTGATCGAACGGGTCGGGGCGGCGCGGGCCGGCCCCATCGTGGTCTGCGATCTGACGCCGGAAATGATCGCCCGGGGCCGCGACCGGGCGATCGACCGCGGCCTGTTGCCGGGGCAGGTCCCGGCCGGGCCGCAGTGGGTCTGCGCCGATGCCGAGAGTTTGCCGTTGCCGGACCGCTCCATGGATGCGGTCACCATCGCCTTCGGCCTGCGCAACGTGACCCGGATCGAGCAAGCCCTGAGCGAGGCGCGGCGCGTGCTCAAGCCCGGCGGCCGTTTCCTCTGCCTGGAGTTTAGCCGGGTCGCGGTGCCGTTGCTGTCCGAGCTCTACGACCGCTATTCCTTCGCCGTGTTGCCGGCGCTCGGCCAGATGGTGACCGGCGACCGCGCGGCCTATGTCTATCTTGCCGAAAGCATCCGCCGGTTTCCGGCCCAGGACGCTCTTGCCGGTCTGATGACGGCGGCAGGGCTGGACCTGGTGCGCTATCGCAACCTGTCAGGCGGCATCGCGGCACTCCATTCCGGCTGGCGGCTCTAGGAATTCCAGGAGCCATGCTGCGCACCCTCCGCTCGCTGCTGCGACTCCTGGTGATCGCGCGCACGCTCGCGCGCCACGATGTGCTTGGCGCGCTCGAGGAGTTGCGCGTCGCGCCCGGCATTCTGTGGCTCGCGCGGCGAATCTACCGGCGCCGCGCCGCGAGCCTCCCGGGGGGCCGGCCCGGGCAGAAGCTGGCCCGCGCGCTCACCGACCTGGGGCCGAGCTTCATCAAGCTGGGCCAGTTTCTCTCGACCCGCGCCGACCTCCTGGGCGAGCAATTGGCGGCCGATCTTTCGGACCTGCAGGACCGCCTGCCGCCGTTCGCGAGCAAGGAAGCGCGCGCCACCATCGAGCGCGAGCTGGGCAAGCCTTTGGGCGATTTGTTCCAAAGCTTCGACGATGTCCCGATCTCCGCCGCCTCGATCGCCCAGGTCCATTTGGCGACGGTGCCCGGTCCAAGTGACGGTGAGGACGGTGGCCCGGATGCAGAGGTCGCGATCAAGGTGCTGCGCCCGGGCATCGAACGCGCCTTCGAGCGCGATTTGGAGTTGCTCTATTGGGTCGCGGGCCTGGTCGAGCGCACCCAGCCGCGCCTGCGCCGCTTCAAGCCGGTCGAATCGGTGCGCATGTTCGAGGCCACGGTGCGCATCGAAATGGATCTGCGCATGGAAGCGGCCGCCGCCGCCGAGTTGGCCGAGAACTTCGCCGACGACCCGAGCTATCACTTGCCGCGGATCGATTGGCAGCGGACCTCGCGCCGGGTGCTGACCATGGCCCGGGTCGATGGCATCCGTCTCGACGACCGGGCGGCCCTCATCGCCGCCGGCCACGACCTCACCGAGGTGCTGACCAAGGCGGCGGCGATCTTCTTCAATCAGGTGTTCCGCGACGGCTTCTTCCACGGCGACCAGCACCCGGGCAACATGTTCGTCGATGCCCAAGGCGACATCGTGGCGGTCGACTTCGGCATCATGGGCCGGCTCGACCGCAAGACCCGGACATTCCTGGCGGATATGCTGCTGGCGCTCTTGGCGCGCGACTACCGGCGCCTGGCGGATATTCACTTCGAAGCCGGATTCCTGCCTGCCGGACAGCCGCGCGACACCTTCGCCCAGGCGCTGCGCTCGGTTTCGGAGCCGATCTTCGACCGCTCGTTGAACGAAATCTCCTTCGCCCGCCTGCTCGGGCGCATGCTGCAACTGACCGAAGCCTTCGACATGCCGGTCCAGCCGCAACTGCTGGTGCTGCAGAAGAACATGATGATGGCCGAGGGGGTCAGCCGCCGGCTCGACCCGAATCTCAACATCTGGACCCTGGCCGAACCCCTGATCGAGGCCTGGATGATCGAGAACCGCGGCCCCGAGGCCCGCGCCCGCAATGCCATCCAGGACCTGGGGCGGACGCTCGAACGCCTGCCCCGCCTCGCTGCCGAGGCCGAACGGCTCGCCTCGGACGTGGCGTCAGGGGGCTTACGCCTGCACCCGGACAGCCTGAAAGCCATGGGCGGCGGGGACGCCGGCCGCAGCGCCCGCTGGGCCTTCTGGATAGCGCTCGCCGCGCTCGCCGTGGCGTTGCTGGCTGTTTAGGGGCGCCGAGCCTTGTCAGATCGGGCCGGGGCGCTTACTTTATCTACAGGGATGTGACGTAAAATAGGCTCAAATGACAGTTCTCGCGGGAAAACGGGTCCTGCTGGTGGTCTCGGGTGGGATCGCGGCTTACAAGACCCTCGAATTGATCCGGCGCCTGCGCGAGCGGGCGGCGGAGGTGCGTTGCGTGCTGACCGCGGGCGGCGCTCAGTTTGTGACGCCCTTGTCGCTGGCTGCGCTCAGCGGCAATCCGGTCCATAGCGCGCTGTTCTCGCTGACCGAGGAATCGGAAATGGGCCACATCGAATTGTCGCGGGCGGCCGAGCTGATCGTGATCGCCCCGGCCAGCGCCGATCTGCTCGCCAAGATGGCCCAGGGGCGCGCCGACGATCTCGCCACGACCGTGCTGCTGGCCACCGACAAGCCCGTCCTGGCCGCGCCGGCCATGAACGTACGTATGTGGGAACATCCGGCAACTCAAGCCAATATCAAGATATTAGAGGCACGGGGCGTACGTACGGTGGGGCCTAACGAGGGCGAGATGGCCTGCAACGAATACGGCTTCGGGCGGATGGCCGAGCCCGCGGAAATCCTGACCGCCATCGAGACCTTCTTCGCGGCCGACGCCCGGCTCAGCGGCCGCCGCGCCCTGGTCACCAGCGGCCCGACTTACGAGCCGATCGACCCGGTGCGTTAC
>SMVA01352386.1_pt1 | contig 10149 bp, 9 predicted proteins | sample 2456451 | NCBI WGS metagenome assembly SMVA01 (sample SAMN11095933, study PRJNA526329) | marine sediment metagenome | biome: Marine sediment; feature: Surficial sediment; material: Deep marine sediment; isolation source: Hadal surficial sediment | place: Pacific Ocean | collected 2014-05 | depth 0-1...
ACCCGATCTACTCGGCCAGGAACGCGGAAATCGACATCGAGCGCTCCCGCATCTTGGGTAACTTCCGGTTGCGTTGGCGCCCGGCCGAAGTCTTCGACCTCGAGGCCGACTTCTCGTTCGACCGGTTCGACGGCAATGAAACCACGTTCAACTTCGTGGGCTTCCGGACCATCGATGCGAGTTCGATCAATAGGGGCCGCTTTACCAAAAACAACACCTCCAACCAAGCCATCAACCTGTCGGGAACGGCGGCGTACAACAACACCTTTGGCGATTTCAACATGATCGTCAAATTACGTGGGTTGCTGGAGCGCCAGAGGGCCAATTTTTTCTTCGCAACCGGGCGTGACCTGGCCGCCGACGAAGTGCGCGACTTGGACGTGCTGCAGGATCAGACCTTGTTGGATGTCGGATCTACGAGTTCGGAGATTCGGTCGCTCGGGTACTTCTTAAGTACTCAGTTCGACTACGCTGACAAGTACATCGTCGACGCCCTCGTGCGTCGAGATGGTTCGTCCCTGTTCGGCGAGGACGAGCGCTGGAACACCTACTACCGTTTGAGTGGTGCATGGCGCCTGTCGCAGGAGGGCTTTTGGCCGTTCTCGTTCCTCGACGAGTTCAAGATTCGTGCGTCGGTCGGAACGGCGGGTGGTCGTCCTGCGTTCACTGCCCAGTACGAGACGTTCAGTGTCAACGGTGGTATCATCTCGAAGGGTGTGCTCGGGAACTCGTTCCTGAAGCCCGAGTACGCGAAGGAGACCGAAGTCGGTGTCGACATGTTGATGTTCGGCCGGCTTAGCTTGACCATCACGTACGCGAAGAGCGACGTCTCCGACCAGATTCTCCAGGTTCCCCTGACGGGATACTTCGGATTCAGCAGCCAGTGGCGGAACGCAGGTACGTTGGGCGGCCACACGTGGGAAGGCACGCTCCAGTGGGCCGTGATTCAGAGTCCCTCGTTCAGCTGGAATTTGAATTTCGTAATCGACCAGACTCGCCAGAAGATCACTGAGTTCGACCTTCCGGCATTCAGGCATGGTCCCAGGTCGCTCTTCTATGTGCGGGACAACGAGCCCGTTGGCGAGATGTACGGCTCGGTGTTCGCGACGACCTGTCAAGAGGTATGGGATGGTTCTGCTTTCTCGTACACCGACAATTCCTGTCTGGTCGGCAACGGTGGTGCGTACCAGAACAACGACGAGGGCTACCTCGTTCCGGTTGGTACCAACAACGACTACACCGACGGTCCGTTGAACAACAATTTCGGATCGAAGATCACCATCGACGGTGTGCAGTATGACTGGGGCCTGCCCTTCGAGGGATGGGCCTCGGTGCCGAACCCGGCCACGGGTGCGAACGACACCACGAACTTCCGCCCCATCGGGAACACCATCCCGGATTTCAACTGGGGCTTGGCTAACACCTTCCGTTTCGGTGGCTTCCAGCTTTACGCGCTGTTTGACGCGCAGGTCGGTGGAGACATCTACAACAACACCCGGCAGTGGGCTGCCCGTGAGAACAACGCGAATTGGGTAGACCAGGGTGGCAAGGCGGATGGTGATAAGAAAACGCTCGACTATGCGCAGCGGCTCTACTTCGTGAACGGAAACAACGACTTCTTTGTCGAGGACGGTTCGTTCATCAAGTTCCGCGAGTTGTCGCTCCGCTACACGTTCAGTCGGAACATGCTCGAACCCCTGTTCGGGAACTTCATCAAGCGGATCAGCCTGTCGATTATCGGGCGGAACCTCCTGACGTTCACGGACTACCAGGGCTACGATCCTGAGGTTTCGAGTTCGAACAGTGCAGGGGTGATATTCCGGGTTGATGAGTTTGAATACCCGAACTATCGTACCTTCACGGGTGCCGTCGAGATTGAGTTCTAACCCAACGGATCTTTTGGGGGTGTGGGAGGGTCCTATCCTTCCGCACCCCAGATCCCGTTTAGGAGGAAAACAGTATATGAAATGGTTACAAGCAGGATCAGCAGCCCTGGTGGTTCTTGCCCTTGCAGGGTGCAAGAGCTTCGAAGGGTTGACCGATCTCGAAGTCACGAACCAGAACGCGGCAGACAGAGAGCGCGTTCTGCAGTCTTGGGGAGATAACGAGAACTTCGTGTTTGGCTCGTTCAACGCCATCTTCGAGGCATATTCCAACGGCTATCCGGCGAGCGCTTTGACGACGATGGCCGACGAGGGTTCAGTTTCGTGGGGCAACCACGACGCGCGCGTGTTGAGTTCGGAGCCCCGCTCCGCCTTCGTCAACAGCCCATCGTATCGGTTCAACAACCACGCGGAAACGCCGTGGTACGGGACCTACGAGGGACTCTCGAATACGTACGATGGCCTCAGGTCCGTCAACGCGGACACCACGGGTGCCGCCTGTGTCGAGGTCGACTGCGATCGGCTCTTCGCGTACGGTAAGTTCATCCAAGGTATAGGCCACGGTATGTTGGCCCTCTTCTTCGATTCAGCCTTCGTGCTGGACGAAACGATCGATCTGTTCGACGCCGACGGTGCCGCGATCGATCAGCCGTTCGTACCCTACCAGGTCATGTGGGATTCCGCGGTGAGCTACATTAACCAGGCGCGCACCTTGGCGGCTGGTGGTACGTGGACCATGCCCGACGGCAAATTTGGCCTCAACGGTAACAATTGGGATGGTGATGAGCTGGCCTCGGTGGCGAGTTTGTGGCTGGCTTGGCGTTGGCCGCAAGTTGCCCGCACGTCCGCTGAGCGTGACGGGCTTCCTTGGCTCACGATCCGGCAACACTACACGCAGGGTATGATGGCCGGGTTGGGCGACATATTTCTCGAAGCTGACGGCTGCGACCAGTGGTGTAACGACCTCTTGTACTTCGGCCACATCACCACGTCCACGACGTGGCACCGGGCGGACTACAAGACGATCGGTCAGTATGACGAGAACTCGACGGCCGGCAACGGCACGTATGGGTACGTGGACTGGCTGAACGAAGCCACCCCCGCCCGTAACGAGTTCCCCATGGTCGGTCACCCGGATGCACGTATCATAGGCGCCGGGGACACCGACGGAACCACCACTGGTTCTGACTTCGTGTACCGTGGTTCGTCGCGCTTCCCGTCCAGTCGGGGCACGTACCACTACTCGTTGTATTCCGCGAGCAAGTACGAGTACTACCCACCGGCCGAGACAGGCCCGATGCCGTGGATCATGGCGGTTGAGCTTGCTCTCAACGACGCCGAGGGCAATCTGCGTTTGAACGGTGTCTCGTCGAGTGTTACCGATGTCATCGACGACACGCGGGTGAGCCGGGGTGGTTTGCCCAGCGTCGCTGGGGCGACTGAGGCCGTCGTAATGGACGCGATCATCTACGAGCGCAGGATTGAAGACTTCATATCCTGCCACGGTTGCGCGTACTTCAATAGGCGTGGTGAAGGTGCCCTAGCCAACACGCAGGGGTACACGGGTAACGATCCGGATGGCAAGCCGGGTGGTTTCGACAAGGACGGCAACCCCGTTCAGCACCACCAAGGCTTGGTCGAAGGTACGCCTCGTCACGCCGCGCCTCCGGGCAAGGAACTCGAGGTTTTGCAGATTGGTATTTGGACGTACGGCGGCGTGGGATCTGAAGGTCCCGGCGTTGGTCGTGCGCCCACGAGCGCCGCAGCGTACGATCGCGCGGCGGCTCGGACCTACTCGATCACGGCGTTCTACGTTCCCGTGGAAGAGAGTCTCCGCAACAAAGCTGAGCGGGCCAGCCGGAGCAAGGCGCTGGTGCGGTACGTTCAGTAGTAGATTGACGTAGAGCAGGGTTCAGTAGTTCGGCGGCGGCGCCTTCGGGTGCCGCCGCTTTTTTTCACCAATCAGCGGCGGCACAAACCATCCCGTCGGTGGTATGTTCTGACGGACGAAACGATAGAGTTCGACAAAATGAATTTCTCCCCACAACAGATGGTACGGCAGCTTATGATGGGCGCCGTTTTGCTCACGACCGCTTGTGATTCGGGTGGTTGGGTGGCCAAGGCCGGCCCGTACACGTTGACCGCTGACGACTTCGCGGAGATCGTGGTTGACTGGCAGTATTTTCAACTGCGGGAAGACGAGGTTGAACGTTGGGCCCATCGCTGGGTGGAGTGGACACTTTTCGCCGACCGCATCGCGCGCGGCGATTCGCTCGCCGACTCCGCCACGGTGTACGAGGCCGTGTGGCCCGAGGTGCACGAGTTGCTGTTCCAGGTCTTCCAAGAGCAGATTCTGGCCGACAGCGTACCTACCTCTGCCGAGATCGTAGACAGTGTCTATTCGGCGGGCACATACCGCCTGATCTATCACATTCTGCTGAGGTCGCTGCCGGGCGCCACGGAAGCCGAGCGACGTCGGACCGAGGCTGCGATGCGGGCGATCCGAGGGCGCCTAATGGCAGGCGCTTCGTTTGCCGAGGAAAACGAGCACACCGAAGACACCTGGACGGCGGAGCGCAACGGAAGCCTGGGGGTGATTGCACGGGGTGCGATGGCACCCGCGTTTGATTCGGTTGCCTTTGCGTTGGCACCAGGAGCGATCTCCGGTGTGTTCGAGACCGAGTTCGGGTACCATGTCGCCTGGCGTCCCGTTTTGGATGACGTTCGTGAAGAGTTCACCGAGGGCTACCGGGGGCTACGGATTGCCGAAGTGGATTCGGTGTTTCAGGCCGATCTGTTCGATCGCTACGAGCTGGTGTTCGCCGATGAGGCTCTCGAGATAACCCGGGCGGCTTCCCGTGATCCCTTGAAGGTCCTCACGTCACGAGAAGTCATCGCTACCTACCGTGATGAGACGTTCACCGTGGAAGATCTCATCCGGCGCATGCGCATGGAACCACCCGACTGGCGCAACGACATGCAAACCGGGGCCGACGACCGGGTGCGGTTCCAACTCGAGCAAGTCATTTTGCGGGAACTGGTCACGCAGGCGGCGCGCGATGCCGGGGCCACCTTGACCCCGGCACTCGACGCCGAGTTACGGTTCGGCCACAAGCAGAACGTGGCGGATGTCGTAGAGAACATGCAGCTCGATCGGTTCATCGACCCCGATGCTTCGGAAACCGAAATCCGCCGGATTGTAGAGGCGGCGGTGCGAGATCATTTCGTGCAATTCGCCGGTGGCCAGCGGATCCCTCGCTTTGTACCGACCTTTCTATCGGACAAGCTCCGGCGGGACGCCTCGTGGCGGGTTTCCAGCCGTGGTGTAACCGCCGTGGTCGACCTCGTCACGAAACAAAGGGAAGAGGAGTGACGGAGGGCTCGGGATCGCGGCCGCGTTGGCGCGATGATGTCATTTTCCGTCAACTGGACGACGAGTGGGTGGTATTCGATCCCGAGGCCGACAAACTGCACACGCTGAACCTCACGGCGGCTCTCGTGTGGTCGTATCTTGCCGGTGATGTCGAGCGGGAATCCATCGCAGCAGAAGTCGCCGCCGCATTCGAATCTGGAGTAACGGCGGACGATGTGATTGACGACGTGAATGCAGCTATCCGGCGCTTCCACTCGGAAGGGCTGCTCGCGTGACCTCGATGCAGTACTATCGCGATCTCCTGGCGCAGACCGAACGCATCGAGGCATTCCAGAGGGCCATCGCCGGCGGGGTGCGGTCGGGCGATTCCGTTCTCGATGTTGGAACGGGCCTGGGTACGTTCGCGTTCTTCGCGGCGGATGCCGGCGCAGCCCAGGTGTGGGCGGTGGACGGAGATCCGGTGGTACATGTCGCCCGGACGATCGGGTTGGCGAACGGGTACGACGACCGCGTGCGGTTTCTCCGGGGTTGGCTTCCTGACCTCGAAGTGCCCGGCCGACCCAATGTAGTGATCTTGGAAGATTTCCCGCCCCGCCTCCTCGATGCGCGAATGGCCCGTATACTCAGCCACGTGCAGGATAATGTCGCTGCGTCGGGGGCCCGCTATGTCCCGGCAAGTGCCACTATATGCCTGGCGCCGCTAGCAGGGGCAAAATCCAGTTGGGCATGTCTGGGAGACGCCGATCACAAGTACGCAATCGACTGGTCGCCCACGCGGGAGTACGCGGTGAATTCCGTGCACTACGGCCCAATCGATCCGGCTATGTTGGCCGCCCCGGCGGTCACGATTGCAACGGTCGACTTCGGGCGTTCAGTCGCTGTCGATGGTCTTCGAGGGCAAGCCGCCTGGGACCTTGACGGAGGCACCGAGATCGACGGACTGGCGTACTGGTTCGATATCGAACTTGGAGATGGGATCACGCTGTCCAACGCACCCGGAGCCTCACCGGCGTCATGGGGTCACTGCCTCCTGCCAATCGATCCGCCGCTCCGTTTTGCGGAACCTGGAGTGTTATCGGCCACGGCGGGACCGGAATGGAGCAATGGGGAGCCGGGCTGGTTTCGGTGGACCGCCACATCCGGTTCCGATGAGCGTGAAGGTCACGAATTTCGGGGCTTCCCTGCGTCGGCGGCCGATCTCGTCGGGCTTTCACCCGATGCCGTCCCGCGTCTGAATCGGGACGGGCACGCCGCCGCTCGGGCCCTCGAACTGGCCGACGGGACCCGGCCGATTCGCGCGATTGCCCAGGGACTTCGGGAAGACATCGATTCCACGCTCCGGCAGCGGGATGCCGAACGCCTTGTGGCGAGGATGCTGGTTGGCAAGATTGAGAATGGGTGTTTCCCGGAGACCGACCAATGACCGATGCCGACCGTCGCGAATTCCTGAAGAAGCTTGCCAAATCCGCCGCGTACGCCGCGCCGGTCATCACAACGTTCGCGGTGCCCCCGGAGTTGCTCGGACAGGGGATGTCGAGCCAGCACAGGCACCAACAGGGCCATCCTGGACCACCGCCGGCTCCGGCTGCGCCGGCACCGTGGGACCAGCCTCCTCCGGGGACGATGAACCCCTAGGGAATACGCCAACTCGCGATACCCGGCCGATCGGCCGGTGACCGGGCCCACCCTCGACCCCTCAGCCCATTTATCTAACTCCATGCAAAGGTGTTGCTTAGCGCTCTTTCGGGCGGGGGACGACTTGTGTGATGTGCGCACTTGACCGGGTCCGTTGGTTGGTCCCATATTGAGCCTCCCGTACGGCAATTTCTTGCTCAAACACGAGGAGTACGGCAGGTACATGGCGTGGAGAGTGCTCGACAACGGCGACGACGTATGGCACGTACAGGTGGCGGCGGAAATGCGCGCCGACGTCAAGGTATGGCAACTCGTGCTGTCGTTCCGCTCTAAGCAGGCCGAATGCGAATCACAGTCGTTCTGGGCGACGTACCCGTTGGAATCCACTTCCAAGTCATCGCTATTCCAGGCAGCCGACCGGCTGTCCGACGAATCGATTCGCGAGATCCTCGTTCAGCATATCTCCTGAGATCCCTCGCCACCCATGTCCGTGACTTCTCTCCAAGACCTGCGACGTATTGCGGAGGCCGTTGGACACCTTCGCGGCCAAACCGTCCAGGACGTGGAAGTGCGGAGCGACTGTCGGTCGCTCAGGATCACGCTCACGGACGGGCAGATTCTGTTGGTGTCGGTGATCACGGATGAATCCGGTAAGGCCCGCCTCGATGTCGATTTATTGCATCCGTTGGTTGAGGCGGCGGCGCAGGGTCAACTCGAGGTCTCCTTTGATGGCGACGGCAATTAGGGGTGACTAAGACGACTCGCCCTTCAGAACAACGCGTCCGATTCCTCAAATTCTCGTTTGAGAGGCTCCCTGACGCGCGGTGTCGAGCCAACGTCGTACTGGAGCGGCCTGAGGGTGGTACCTGCGAGGGGGTGGCCAATGGCATGGCAACACAGACGGGAGAATTGCGGTGTGCCGCTGAAGCGACGGCAAGGGCCTTGCAGGAGGTTGCGGGAGACAGGTTGCGTTTCCAGTTATTGGGGGTGAAGGCCGTGAAGGCCTTCGACTCGTCGGTGGTCATCGTGTCGCTTTCGTCGCGCGAAGACGGTCCGGCGACAAGACTCGTCGGATCGTGTTTGGTCGACGAGGACTTGCCGAAAGGTGCGGCGCGTGCCGTTCTCAGCGCGACGAACCGATTGCTCGGTAACACGATTTTCATGAGGTAGCCGATCACGATGCCTTTGCTGAAGCAATATTCGCGACTCGCCCTGTGCGGTTTGATCGGGGCTTGCGGTCAGGCGCCACCGGACGTGGCCCCTGAGCCGGAATCCGTCGCGGCGTCAGTCTCGGCACGCGCGTTGCCTCCGTTCCAGGCGATGGCGGAGGATTCGGTTGCCGACGACCGGGTGCTCGACGAACTCCGTAAGCTCGAGTTCCGAAGCCTGTCGAAGAACGGGAGCCACCTTCGTGGGGTGATGGTGGCGCCCAATCCGAGCGCACTGGAAACGGACGGCGGGTCCGATGCCGGCGGTCCGGCGGCCACCCTGGTGCCGAGCTACGACATCGATGTCATCTCATTTGCCGCGAACGAACGGGTGAAATACTACACGGAATACTTTCTCGGCCCGGCGCGCGAGCGGTTCAACATTTGGCTGGGGCGCATGCCGCGGTATGAGGGTATGATTCGCGAGCGATTCAGGTCGCATGGTGTGCCCGAAGACCTAGCATATCTCGCCATCGTCGAAAGCGGCTATTCCAATACGGCCGTATCGCGAGCCAACGCGGTCGGGATGTGGCAGTTCATCAAATCGACGGGGCTGCGATACGATCTTCGTATCGATACGTGGGTTGACGAACGGCGTGACCCGTTCAAGGCGACCGAGGCCGCAGCGGCACATTTGGTCGACTTGAACGAGCAGTTCGGGTCATGGTATCTTGCGGCCGCGGCGTACAACGGCGGTGCCGGGCGTGTGTCACGGGGTATTCGCCGGCTCGGCAATGCGGCCGATCCCGTTTCAGATGCCACGTTCTTCGATCTCTCCGACCGACGCTACCTCAGGCGCGAGACTCGCGACTATGTGCCGAAACTCATTGCTGCCGCCCTGATCGCCAAGACGCCGGATCGGTACGGCTTCGATTCGATTCCGAAGTACCCCGCCTACGTGTTCGACGAGATTACCGTACCGGACGCGACGGGGCTCGACGTGATCGCTGAATTGGCCGACACGACGGTGCGAGCCATGTTGGACCTCAACCCTCAGTACGTGCGTGGGGTCACGCCCCCAAGGGAGGAAGCGATCGTCCGCGTCCCCCGGGGGAGTGGGATCTTGGTGGCGCAACGCTATGCGAACTTGCCGGAAGACGAACGGGTGAATTTCGTCGAACACGTGATCCGGCGAGGTGAGACGCTGGGCGAAATCGGCAAACGCTACGGTGTCAGTGTGAGTCTCTTGCGGGCCGCGAACGGGAATGTTCATCCGAAACGGCTGCGCATCGGGAGGCGCCTCGTCATTCCTGTCAGCTCAGCCGCTCGGGCCACGGCGACGTCAGGGCGCGCACCGCGGCCGTCTGCCGGTGTCAACGGAGTGCGCGATCATGTGGTCCGCGGCGGAGACACCCTTTGGGACATTTCCCGACGATTCAATGTCCGCCTCATCGACCTGCGGCGCTGGAACGGGATGTTAGTAGACGACGTGTTGCGGATAGGGCAGCACCTACGAATCGCTGCCCCCCCAGGAGACACGCCCTAGGCCTCTAGCGGCCCTCCACGCCGGAATATCCTTCCATGATCCGTGACGCGTATCCGTTCCGTGGGTCGTGTCCCCCGTCAAGTAGTTTCTTGATCCTCGACGGCCCGCGGTTGTAGGCCAACAGCGCGAGCTTCACGTCTCCATACACCTCGATCAGATCGCGGATGTAGCGGAACCCAATCGCGAGATTCGTTGCGGGGTCGTAGAGTTCATCGGCGGTGATGTTGGCATCGTAGAATTTCGCCGTGGCCAACTGTACCTGGACGAGTCCGAGTGCGCCGGCCGTGCTGGTGGCGCGCAGGGCGAAGCCGCTTTCGACGTTGACCATGCGGAAGGCAAGGTCAGGGTAGATGCCCTCGCGCAAAGCCGTCTCGTAGATCAGCTCCGTAAGATCCGAGGTGATTTGGTATCGCGCCGAATACTCGAGGAGTGATTCGGCCCTTCTCAGTTTCAACCGAACCAACTCCAATTCGCCGGCCGTCGAACTGAGTGACTGCTGCAACGAGTTGAACTGCGACCGCACCGCCGTTCCCGTGTATGCGCTGCCCGCCTCATCCGTGGCGA
>SMVA01106362.1_pt1 | contig 10148 bp, 9 predicted proteins | sample 2456451 | NCBI WGS metagenome assembly SMVA01 (sample SAMN11095933, study PRJNA526329) | marine sediment metagenome | biome: Marine sediment; feature: Surficial sediment; material: Deep marine sediment; isolation source: Hadal surficial sediment | place: Pacific Ocean | collected 2014-05 | depth 0-1...
ACGACAATGCGCTGCCGGAATTCGGCAGCGCATCAGGATTTACAATCGACGAGGACCCTACGGGTCCTTACATCTTGAAAAAATCCGCCCTGACCGCAATGGCAGGATGGACGATATTCAGGCTTTTGGTGCCCAGACTGAACACCAACCGTTGGCATTCACCAATTTGCCCGGGAAAATCTGGCAGGGGCGCCATGCGTCCCCATCTGCACCCTGTACCAACGCGCAATTGGCGCAGTCTTGCTCAGGCGCGGGATTAGCCCTGGATGCGGCATCCACCGTGCTGGCGTCATGCACATATTTCAGAGATTGTGCGACCGGGTCGCTTTCCTCAATTTTCGGCATGTCCTGGGCATAAGCATCAGCGCCCGGGCGTAATATGCAGCCCACGGCTGCAACGGCTGATAATTGGATGAACTGGCGTCTGGCTATCTTACTCAAAGGGTTCTCCCTCAGTCTTTTACGAATTAGTGCCCAAACCATGGCCGGGGCGTCGCGTATATTAATCGAAAATCAGTCTCTGTGTGCAAGCGAATTCGCGCTATTCCCACAGTTGAGAATGGTTCGCATTTTCATTAGAAGTCAACGGGATGCGCGATTACGGACCAGTATACTGGATGAACCTGAATAGCAGCCTAACGAAACACCGCAAATCTCACTCTGGCCAGAAAATGTGAACGCCTGCACAATCCATTGCTCCAATGATTTCTAGCCCGGACACTTCATGAATCATCGTGATGATTGCACTCCAGGAGTACTTCCTCGGCTTGTCTGACGACAATCCTCACGGCGCGCAGAGATTTGTTTACACCCGTGATGTTCCGACCGAGCGGAATACCCAGTGTATTCCCGAAGGAGGAAAATTGCGTGTGTAAACAAAGATCAAGCAAGGGCGCGAGTGACTTCATGAAGTGTCCGGGCTAGACACCGTAAGTCCTGCATAATCGACCACATACAGCGTGACCTGTTTTTCAGGCGTATTGTTCGTAATGCGAAGATAAGCCGAACAATAACCCTCGACATAAGAACGATAATGACGACTTTCAAAGCTGACTCAATGCAACTCCGTTTTTTCAGATGGCTGGCCGCGGCAGCAGCGTTGACTACCGGTGGCGGTGCATTTGCGGCCTCCGTAACCCATCACTACACCGTCACGGTCGATTACTCATTGAGCCGGATGTCGGTCGAAGCCCGGTTTGAGACACCAGTTTTCAGTGTCACGGCAAGATCCCGTGAAGCCGGCAAGTTTCTGCTCGATGTCCGCGATTGCGGCGACGACCAGAAGATTAAAATGCGCAACCGCCGCATGATGCTGCCGGATCACGGTATTACCTGCCTGAATTATACGGTCGACCTGCAGCGCGCGGCGAAAGAGAACCGCAACTCTGAATTGCTTGCCCCGGGCAACATCATCGCATCACCTGTTTACTGGCTCTGGCGCCCCGAAATTCAAAACGGCACCCGTCTACAGGTCGAATTCCGTTTGCCGCAAGATGTACAGGTCTCCGTACCCTGGCAACAACTCGATGATTCAAACTCCAGGTATATGCTCGGCAAGTCACCCGAGAGCTCTCATGCGCCGGCAATATTCGGCAACTTCGACTACCGGGAGCTGCAGGTGCCTGGCGCCGTGCTTCGCGTCGCCATTATGGATGGCGTGCACGAGATGGATAATGACGCCATCGTCGACTGGATCACCGCGACAGCGAATGATGTCAGCCTCGCCTACGGACGCTTCCCGAATCCGTCACCGCAGATCGTTGTCATTGCAGTTGGCGACGGCCGTGCGAACGGCCGCAGCGCGGTACCATTCGGCCGTGTCATTCGTGACGGCGGCGAGACGGTCGAGTTTTTTGTCGATCAGACACAACCGCTCGAAGCATTGCTCGCAGACTGGACCGCCACGCACGAGTTCAGCCACCTGATGCTGCCCTACCTGGACCGGCGACAACGCTGGATATCGGAAGGATTTTCGCAGTACTACCAAAACGTGCTGCTGGCTCGCTCCGGAGCCTACGATGCGTTGTACGCCTGGCAAAAACTTTATGCAGGCTATGAACGCGGCCGCAAATCACGCCCTGAATTGTCTCCGAATGAGGCGACTGCCAACCGAGTAAGAGACAGCCTGATGAAAGTGTACTGGAGCGGTGCCGCACTGGCCCTGATGGCTGATGTAACATTGCGCGAGCGTTCCGACGGCGAAGAAAGCCTGGATGACGTACTGGACAAATTCCAGTCCTGTTGCCTGCCATCCGATCGCGTCTGGACCGGCAAGGAGCTGTTCACGAAGTTTGACACACTGGCAAGCGCACCAGTTTTCATGCCACTTTATCGACGTTATGCCGATACCGCCGGATTTCCCGATATCAGCGATGTATTCGAACGCCTTGGCATAGCCGTGTCTGACGATGTAGTCAGCCTGCTCCACAACGCGGAATTGCAGGTGATTCGTCAGTCGATCACAGAGACTGACACGGTAGCTGCCGGACGGCGCCAGCAGATCGCCGGATATTAGAGGTTGTTAACCGGTGTAATTCCCAGGCACGGGCGGCCACAAGGAGACATAACCCTAATAAAATGACTATTCTTGGCCGACGCAACAGGAGACTACAGATGGTAGATACATCCAAGATCAGTGAGTGGTTACAGGTTGTCGGCATGTTCGGCGTAATCGCGTCTCTCCTTTTCGTCGGGCTGCAGATGGAGCAGACGCAGGAAATTGCGTTGTCTGGCACCTACCAGGCCAGAAGTGCCGCGACGGTAGCATCACTCGTAGCCGCGATTAGCTCTCCCGAATTTCTCTCTGCGAGTGCAAAGATCTACGCGCACAAGTCCGACGAGTTAACCATGCAAGAAGCAGTTGGGAGCTGACATTCAAAGCGGGAATTTCATGAAATGCTTCACTGAGCGTCTGCATTACGCGCAACTTCAGTCGGTCATCAAGTGCTAGTATCCGAAGTAATAAAAAGGCCTGCTCGTGACCCGATATAGCAGGCGGTCAGATCAGCGATCAAAGTGTATGGAAAATCAAGAATCAAAAATTCCAACAGCCGAAGCTCCATACATTGAGGTTTTCAAGTTCAGGCCGGTTAATAAGTACACTGCTGAAGATCTATTGGTGTATGATTTTTTCAATGAATGACCTACCCTATTTGTGTATAAACATATCGTGATAACAATATTATAAATATAATTAATTATCTTTTTATTGCCCTTTCATTTATTTTTTTATCTGGTTGTACAAATACCGATGATGATAAAGAAAATAATGAACCGTCTATTATGTTCCCTAACTATTTAATAATTAATGCGCCGTCAAAAAATCCTAACATGCCATGGTATGTCAGTGATTTTTTCAAAAAGGTGGAGTAGTGGGAGCTTGAGACTACAGATTATTGGGACGTTGAACACAGCATGTATGAATTAACACAATACCCAAAGCAGAAAGCTACACAAGCCCACAAGGAAGCAGCTAACAAGTTTATTAAAGACACAATCGATTCTGTTGTACGTCATGGTTGGTTAAGCAAGGAAAAAGGATTGAGCGATGGTTATGAGCAAATGTATGGAGACCCGGTACATTTTGTAAATAAAGAGTACGTTTTTGATGGTGAAACTTTGAATCCAGATCAACCCGAAGTTCTTATGTATTACAAAACGGAAGAAGGTGACTTTTTAATGGGGGTTATGTTTATAGCTGTAGGGCAACGTGGGCCACAGGTGGCCGGGCCTTTGAGTAAATGGCACTTTCATATAGAAGAAAGCGTATGTTACGAGCGGGGGGTGCTGCCGATTGGTAGATATGAAGAAGGGGGATCTTGTGCGGCGGGATTTCCTAATATTAGGTCGCCAGAGATGTTACATGTTTGGTTTTTTGATCATCCCGATGGCAGATTTGCTACAAGAATGGGGCTTTCTGAAGAACAATTGAAAAATGGAATAAAGCAGATTCCTAATTTATAGAAAGAGCATATTATTGCTGTCATTTCTGATATTTAGTTGTAACTTTCATATAGAGGCTGTAAATATTTCTGTATCCGAGCTTTTGTGCGCGTTATTAGAAAATCACATCGATACACTTGAATACACGAATTGATCAGACCTTCCCTAGTTATTCGGATCGACCGGGTTCGAATTCGGTTAGCGCTGGTTAGTTACCCATATTTCGGACCAAAAACCGTCACACAAGGATAAATGACCGGCACATACCTGATATATACTCGTTGGCCCTAATATATCCTGGCGAAAACATGACCGGCAGCCTCGCTTTCGACATCAGCAGGGTCGACGACAAAACACGCACCAAAGCAGAAGATCTCGTCGCGATCGAAGAACCGCTGGAAATTCAACTCAGCTCGGCAACAGCTGAAGGCGCTGCGGCGAAGTCCATATCAATCACCATGCGCACTCCAGGCGATGACCGGGAACTGGCGCTGGGCTTTCTTTTGACCGAAGGCATCATCCAGTCCGCCGCACAGGTCACGTCGGTTACGCACACCGGTCCTGCCGCTGAGGACGGGTTACAAAATACCATCCGGGTTGAGTTGCGGGCAGGTGTCGACGTGGCGCTCGATAAACTTCAAAGGCATTTCTACACGACCTCAAGTTGTGGTGTGTGTGGCAAGGCATCACTCGATGCGTTGTACGTCAGCGGGCAGGAATCATTAGGCAAGTACAGCACGACATTTTCCCGCGCGGTAATCGTTGCCTTGCCGGATCGCGTGCGCGCACAACAACCTTTGTTTTCTGCCACCGGCGGGCTGCATGCGGCCGCGATTTTCACGGCGGATGGTGAAATAGTGGTCGTTAAAGAGGACGTTGGACGGCACAATGCAACTGACAAGGTGATCGGAGCACTGCTTGAGTCCGAACAATTGCCGGGCCACGAGTTTGGCTTGTTGGTCTCGGGGCGGGCAAGTTTCGAACTGATACAAAAGGCTCTGGTGGCGGACATTCCGTTTCTGGCTGCTGTCGGCGCGCCATCCAGCCTTGCGGTGCAGACAGCACGAAAATTCGACATGACGTTGGTGGGTTTCTTGCGTGATGGTACATTCAATATTTACGCAGGCGCCTCGCGCATAGGACAGGATTAAATGACAACGAAATACAGCTCGGCGATCGCAACCGAGATCATCCAGGAGTATTCCGCGGCAGCGGAGATGCTGGTGCAGATTCTGCACGCCTTCATTGCCCGATTTTCGTACCTGAGTGACGCGGCAATTCGGCAGATTGCGCTTGAGCTTAATTTGTCGCGTGCCGAAGTGCATGGTGTCGTCAGCTTTTATCACGACTTCCGTACCAAGCCGCCGGGAGATCACGTCGTAAAAATATGCGTGTCTGAATCCTGCCAGGCGATGGGCAGCCGGGAAATTGTGTCGCAAGCCGAAGAAAAACTCGGCATCAAAATAAAGGAAACGACCGCGGATGGCTCGATAACCCTCGAGCCGATCTACTGCCTCGGCAATTGCGCCTGTTCGCCTGCCGTCATGGTCGATGAAAAAGTGTATGGGCGGGTGGATCTGAAAAAGCTCGACGGCCTGATTGAAGAATGCAGAGGCTGAATCGTCATGACTGAATCAATAACCGTATTTGTGCCAAATGAGACCGCCGCCGTATCTCTGGGCGCGAACGAAATCGCAGAAAAAATTGGCGCTGTCGCCAGCAGCAAAAAGGGGCAGGTGAATATTGTCCGCAATGGTTCGTGGGGCATGAGCTGGCTTGAACCGCTGGTCGAGGTAGCCGTCGGCGACGAGCGCATTGCTTACGGGCCGGTCGCTGTCGATGACGTTGACGGCTTGTTTACAGCTGGCTTCCTGCAAGGTGGCGAGCATGCACTGAAGCTCGGGCCAACTGCCGACATTCCATATCTCAAAAAACAGGATCGCTGGACCTTTCGCCGCTGCGGCCTGATTGACCCGCTGTCTGTTACTGACTTCGAGGCAAATGGCGGTTTTTCGGGATTGAAAAAGGCGCTCGCATCCGGGCCGGAACACGTGCTCGAGCAAGTCAAGATGTCCGGCCTGCGTGGTCGCGGTGGCGCCGGCTTCCCGACCGGCATCAAGTGGCAGACTGTTGCCAGTGCCCAGGGCGAGCAAAAATACGTCACCTGCAATGCCGACGAAGGCGACAGTGGCACTTTCTCGGACCGCATACTGATGGAAAGCGATCCGCTAACGGTTATCGAAGGGATGATCATTGCCGGCTTCGCAGTTGGTGCGAGCAAAGGCTATGTTTACCTGCGGTCCGAATACCCGCTCACAAAACAGATTTTTTCCAACGCGCTCACGCTCGCGCGCGAACAAGGCTGGCTGGGAAACGACATTCAGGGCGGCGGCTTCAGTTTCGATATCGACCTGCATATCGGCGCCGGTTCCTACGTCTGCGGTGAAGAAACGGCAATGCTCGAAAGTCTTGAAGGCAAAGCCGGCGTAATTCGTTACAAACCACCGCTGCCGGCAATTGAAGGATTATTTGGCAAACCGACAGTCGTCAACAATGTCGTGACGCTGGGCTCGGTACCAGATATCGTTGCTTTCGGCGGCGCCGCCTATGACGAGTATGGTGTTGGTCGATCGAAAGGCACGCTCGCTTTTCAGCTTGCCGGCAACATCAAGCGTGGCGGGCTGGTGGAAAAAGCGTTTGGCCTGACACTGCGTGAACTGATCGAAGACTGGGGCGGCGGAACTGCCAGTGGTCGCGACCTGCGTGCCGTACAAATTGGTGGGCCGTTGGGCGCGTATTTTTCTGCAGAACAGCTGGACACGCCAATGGATTATGAGGCGTTCGCCGCTGTTGGCGGCATGATCGGGCATGGCGGTATCGTTGTTTTCGACGACACGGTGGACATGGCGGCGCAAGCGCGGTTCGCCATGGAATTCTGTGCAATCGAGTCCTGTGGCAAGTGCACGCCCTGCCGTATCGGCGCGGTGCGCGGGGTGGAGGTCATCGACCGTATCCTGGCGAATGAGCAGCGGGACGAAAATCTGCTTTTACTCAATGACTTATGCGATACGATGATCGACGGGTCCTTATGTGCAATGGGTGGAATGACGCCCTTTCCGGTGCAAAGCGCGCTAAAATACTTCCCGGAAGACTTCAAAAAATGAATCCAACCACCGAACCTGATCTTGGCACGCCACCAGCCCACTCGAGGAGACCGTAACCGTCGAGATAGACGGCCTGCCCGCCACCGTGAAAGCCGGCACCACCATCATGCGCGCCGCGCGTGAGTCTGGTGTGGATGTGCCGAAACTTTGTGCGACCGACAATATGCAACCATTTGGTTCCTGCCGCCTGTGTCTGGTCGAAATCTAAGGCCGCAAGGGTTACCCCGCATCCTGCACAACGCTGGTCGAGGATGGCATGAAGATCCACACACAGACGGACTCGCTCGCCAAGCTGCGACGCAATGTCATGGAGCTGTATATCTCGGATCATCCACTGGACTGCCTGACTTGCTCCGCAAATGGCGATTGTGAATTGCAGGACATGGCGGGTGCCGTAGGTCTCAGGGAAGTCCGTTATGGTTTCGAAGGCGAAAATCACCTCGATGCAAAAACTGACACCAGCAATCCGTATTTTTCCTTCGACCCGAGCAAATGCTTTGTTTGTTCGCGCTGCGTGCGTGCGACGAAGTTCAGGGGACATTTGCATTAACCATCGAGGGCAGAGGATTTGAGGCGAAGGTTTCGGCCGGTATTGGCGAGAGCTTTCTCGACTCGGAATGCGTTTCATGCGGTGCCTGTATTCAGGCCTGCCCGACTGCCACATTGATGGAAAAATCCATTATTGATAATGGCCAGCCTGATCACAGCGTTCTGACGACCTGCGCCTATTGCGGTGTTGGCTGTTCATTCAAAGTCGATATGAAGGGCGACCAGGTTGTGCGCATGACGCCGCACAAAGATGGCCAGGCGAACCATGGGCACAGTTGTGTCAAAGGGCGTTTCGCCTGGAGTTATTCGACCCACAAAGAACGTGTGCTTAAGCCAATGGTTCGCGAATCGATCAATGATCCGTGGCGCGAAGTCAGCTGGGATGAAGCGATCGACTATGCGGCGACGCGCTTCAAGGAAATTCAGGAAAAGTACGGTCGTAAATCGATTGGTGGAATCACGTCATCGCATTGCACCAACGAAGAAGTTTATGTTGTGCAAAAACTCCTCCGTGCAGCGTTCGGCAACAACAACGTGGATACCTGCGCCCGCGTTTGTCATTCGCCCACCGGCTACGGCCTGAAACAGACGCTGGGAACCTCGGCAGGAACGCAACCCTTCGACAGCGTGATGGATGCTGACGTCATCATAATAATCGGCGCCAATCCGACTACCGGTCACCCGGTTTTTGCATCGCAAATGAAGCGCAGACTGCGCCAGGGCGCGCATCTGATCGTAATCGATCCGCGCAAAATCGACATGGTGCGCACCCCGCATATCAAGGCCGATTATCATCTGCCGCTTTTGCCGGGTACAAACGTACCAGTCATCAATGCATTGGCACATGTCATTGTCGACGAAAATCTCTTCGACGAAGACTACGTTAAAGAGCGTTGCGACCTGGATTCATTCGCGGCATGGAAAGAATGTATGTTGAAAGCGGAGAATTCACCCGAATCGGTGGCAAAAATTGCCGGTGTTTCAGCGGAGGATATTAGAGCAGCCGCCAGGCTCTATGCGACTGCCGATTGTGGCGCCATTTACTATGGTCTTGGCGTCACCGAACACAGCCAGGGGTCAACCATGGTAATGGCCATGGCCAACCTGGCCATGGCCACCGGCAATATCGGTTTCTCCGGTTGCGGCGTCAATCCGCTGCGTGGCCAGAACAACGTGCAGGGCTCGTGTGATATGGGCTCGTTTCCGCATGAGCTGCCAGGCTACCGGCCTGTTCAGGATGAAGCCGTTCGCAGCGTTTTCGAAAAAAACTGGGGCGTCAAGATCGATCCCGAACCGGGTTATCGCATTCCGAACATGTTCGACGCAGCAATCGCCGGAGAGTACAAGGGCATCTATATCCAGGGCGAAGACATTGCCCACTCAGACCCAAACACGCAGCACGTTGAAGCGGCCCTGGGCAACATGGAGTGCATCGTTGTTCAGGATCTGTTTCTCAACGAGACCGCAAAATTTGCGCATGTTTTCCTGCCAGGCACCTCGTTTCTCGAAAAAGACGGCACTTTCATTAACGCAGAGCGACGTATTAACCGGGTTCGGCCAGTGATGAAGCCACGCCAGGGCATGGCCGAGTGGCAAATCACGCAAAACCTCGCCAGGGCGCTTGGTTATCCCATGAACTATGCCAACGAATCAGAGATCATGGATGAAATTGCCACACTCACGCCAACGTTCGGCGGTGTGTCCTTCAAATTTCTCGACGAAGTCGGCAGTGTGCAATGGCCCTGCAACGATAGTGCACCGATGGGCACGCCGATCATGCACGTCGACCACTTCGTGCGTGGCAAGGGACTCTTCATAGAGACAGACTATGTGCCAACAGAAGAACGAACCAATCGTAAGTTCCCGTTGCTGTTGACGACCGGACGCACACTCACGCAATACAATGTCGGTGCACAGACGCGTCGCACGCCAAACGTGGTCTGGTACAAGGAAGACCTGCTGGAAATCCATCCACACGACGCCGAAACACGCGGCATCAATGAAGGAGATCGGGTTTCACTCGCGAGCCGCAAAGGCGATATCACCCTGAGCGCGATAATTACCGAAAAGGTTCAGCCAGGCGTAGTTTACACAACCTTCCATGATCCGGAGACCGGCGCCAATGTTGTGACGACCGAATACAGTGACTGGGCAACCGATTGCCCGGAATATAAAGTGACCGCCGTGCAGGTCGCGCCTGCAGTACATCGTTCAAAATGGCAGCAGAAATTTGACCAGCGTGCCAGTGAGCAAGGGAAGATTTTGGAAACAACCTGAGTTGGGAATCGCCCCTACCGACAAACAGCAACGCAGAAAGATCCAGAACGTGTATCTATCGTACGGGCGACATCTCATACCAGCGACTTGCCATCTTCATGAAACAGCCATTTCTCAATCGGCGCTTTGAGGAAGTTTTTGAAGATCACGCCCATGAACACGAAGGCCGCAACTCCCCAGGGCGGTGATATCTCGATAATGTAGACAGGCCACATG
>SMVA01081142.1_pt1 | contig 10147 bp, 9 predicted proteins | sample 2456451 | NCBI WGS metagenome assembly SMVA01 (sample SAMN11095933, study PRJNA526329) | marine sediment metagenome | biome: Marine sediment; feature: Surficial sediment; material: Deep marine sediment; isolation source: Hadal surficial sediment | place: Pacific Ocean | collected 2014-05 | depth 0-1...
AGCGAGCTGCAGCACGCCCGGACCGAGAAGACCGAGGACGTCGTCAAGAAGGGCGACATGGTCCAGGTGAAACTGCTCGAAGTGGACGACCGTGGCCGGATGAAGTTGTCACGAAAGGCCCTTCTCCCGAAGGAGTAACCGCCGTTGGACACTGTTCGTCTCGACGACGGTCTGTACCGCACACGGGCTCCGAATGGACTGACCGTACTCACGGAAACGATTCCGGGGGTACGGTCAGTGAGCTTAGGCGTGTGGGTCCAGACGGCCAGCGCGCACGAAGACCGGCGGCGGATGGGTGTGTCCCACATGCTGGAGCACATGGTGTTCAAGGGCACCGAACGCCGCACGGCCAAGGAGTTGGCGCTGGCACTGGAGATCCGGGGCGGCAGCCTCGACGCCTACACCAGCCGCGACCACACCAGCTATCAGGCGCACGTGCTCGACAGCGACCTCCCGGTGGCCGTCGACATCCTCACCGACTTGGTCCGCCGGCCGCTGTTGCGGGAGTCCGATCTGGCCACCGAACGGAATGTGGTGTTGGAAGAGATCGCCGGCGTCATGGACACGCCCGACGACATGGTGTTCGAGATGCACGCGGCCACGCTGTGGCCCGAGCACCCGTATGGATACCCCATCCTCGGGACCACCGAGACGGTCAACGCCCTTTCGGCCACGGATCTCCAGGACCTCCATCGGGCGGGGTACTACCCGGGTAACTGTGTCATCGCGGCGGCCGGGCACCTCGAGCACCAGGCACTGCTGGACCTGTTGGACCGCGAGGGATGGCTGAACGGCAGCGCTGCCCGGGCAAGCAAGCCGCCCGTGGGCACCGCACCTGCTGTCCAGGGTGTCGAGCGCCAGGAAGCTCGCGACACCGCCCAGGCACACATCGTCATCGGCTCCGAGGCGTTCCCCTACGCGGACCCGCGCCGCTACGCGCTGTCGATGCTGACGTGCGCCTTCGGCGGTGGTATGTCCAGTCGCCTGTTCCAGCGAATCCGCGAAGATTTGGGCCTGGCCTACGCCATCTACGCGTTCCAGCAACTGTACCGTTCGTCGGGGTTCATTGGGGTGTACGTCGGGACCCAGCCCGGGTCCGCACGGAAGGCACTCGACGCCATCCGCCAGGAATTCGCCACGCTGGCGGCCGAGGGATTACCCCCCGAAGAATTGGCGGACGTGAAACAGCAGCTGAAGGGCCAGGTGATGTTGTCGCTGGAGAGCACCACCAGCCGGATGAACCGCTTGGCAACCGCGGCGCTCCACGGGGAAGACTACCGCCCCCTCGATGACATCCTGGCCCTGATCGAGGGCGTCACCGGGGAGGATGTTGCCGCTGTCGGTCGGGACGTCTTTGCGCCCGAACGGCAGACCATCGTCGTGCTCGGTCCCCAGCCCTGAGGACGTTGATTCCATTCACGTTTTTCTGCGAGTAAGTGGATCATGTTGATTGGCATACCGAAAGAGATAAAATCGAACGAGAATCGTGTCTCCGTGGTCCCGGCCGGGGTAGAGGCGCTCACCGCGCAGGGCCACACGGTGGTCGTCGAGCAGGCGGCAGGCATCGGCAGCGGCTTTGGCGACGAGGCTTACACCAGCGCCGGCGCCGCCATCCTCGAGACGGCGGACGAGGTGTGGCGCCAGGCCGAAATGATCGTGAAGGTCAAGGAGCCCATTGCCGTAGAGTGGCCCCGGATGCGCGCCGGCCAGGTGATCTACACCTACTTCCACTTTGCGGCGGACGAAGAGCTGACTCTGGCGGTGATCGACTCCGGCGCCGTGGCTGTGGCCTATGAGACGGTACAACTCCCCTCGGGCGAACTGCCCCTGTTGACGCCCATGTCGGAGGTCGCCGGACGGATGGCGGTCCAGGAGGGCGCCAAGTACCTCGAGCGAGTGTTCGGCGGGAGCGGCGTCCTCCTCGGCGGTGTCCCGGGGGTCGCTCCGGGTTCGGTGGTCATTATCGGCGGGGGTACGGTGGGGATCAACGCCGCCAAGATGGCGTCGGGATTGGGCGCCCACGTGACTGTTCTTGACCTGTCGCTCGAGCGATTGCGTTACCTCGACGACGTGCTCGAGGCCAACGTCGACACGCTATACTCCAACCGCTACAACATCATCGACGCCATCAGCCGGGCCGATCTGGTGATCGGCGCCGTACTGCTGCCCGGGGCCAAGGCCCCCCATCTGGTGCGGCGGGCCGACCTGGCGGTCATGAAAAAGGGCTCGGTCATCGTCGATGTGGCCGTCGACCAGGGTGGCTGTGTCGAAACCATCCATGCCACTACGCACGACGACCCGACCTACGAGGTCGATGGCATCGTACACTACGGTGTCGCCAACATGCCCGGTGCCGTGCCGCGTACCTCCACGCTGGCGTTGACCAATGCTACGCTCCCCTACGCCCTGCTGCTGGCCCGAGACGGCTGGCGTGAGGCCGCCCGCGCCAACCAACCGCTGCGGCTGGGGCTCAACGTGGTCGACGGCAAGGTCGTCTACCCCGCCGTGGCCGAGGCATTCGGGCTGCCCTGCGTCGACGTGGCCACCGTCCTGTGACCTCAGCGCGGACGGACACCGTCGAGGTGCTGATCACCCGGCTGCCCCACGGTGAGGGCCTCCCGATTCCCCAGCGGGCGACGGCCGGATCGGCCGGATATGACATCGCCTCGGCCGAAGGGGGCACCCTCGCGTTCCTGGAACGGCGGCTGTTCAAGACGGGATACCGGATCGCGGTGCCGGAGGGCTACGAATGCCAGCTCCGGCCCCGCTCGGGCCTGGCGCTGAAACACGGCATCACGCTCCCCAACACGCCGGCCACCATCGACAGCGACTATCGGGGTGAGGTCATGGTCGCCCTGGTCAACCTGGGCCGGGAACCCTTCGAGGTGACCCGGGGGATGCGGATCGCCCAAATGGTCATTGCCCGGGTGGAGAGGGTTGAATTCGCCGAGGTCGAGGCCCTGCCGGACTCGGCCCGCGGAGATGGCGGCTTTGGCAGTACCGGCCGCTAGCGCCTCCTTGTATCGACCGTCTACCCCTCGTTACTCTTAGGCGACCACACTAGCCCTAAGGTATCAAAGAACATGCGGTTGTTCAATTTCAATATCGGTTCCTGGCTTCCGGCCAACGAGATCGCCGTCGACCTCGGCACGGCCAATACCCTCGTGTACGTCAAGGGCGAGGGGATCGTCCTCAATGAGCCCTCGGTGGTGGCCATCGAGAAGGCCTCCGGGAACATCCTGGGCATCGGGCTCGAGGCCAAGCGGATGCTGGGCCGGACACCGGACAGCATCGTGGCCGTGCGTCCCCTCAAGGACGGGGTGATCGCCGACTTCGACGTCACCGAACGGATGCTGCGTTATTTTCTCAAGACCATCATCGACAAGCACGTTTTCCGGGTAAAACCCAAGGTCATCATCGCCGTTCCCTCGGGCATCACCGAGGTGGAACGCCGGGCCGTGCGCGATTCGGCCGAGACGGCGGGGGCCAAGGAAGTCCTGATGGTGGCCGAGCCGATGGCGGCGGCTATCGGTGTCGGGCTCCCGGTCGAGACACCAACCGGCAACATGGTGATCGACATTGGCGGCGGCACCACCGAAATCGCCGTGATAGCGCTATCGGGTATCGTCTCCGACACGTCAATCCGGACCGGTGGTGACGAGCTCGATCAGGCCATCGTCCAGTTCATGCGCAAGAACTACAACCTCCTCATCGGCGAGCCGACCGCCGAGGCCATCAAGATCAAGATCGGATCAGCCGCCCAAGTTACCGACGACCTGGAAACTGATGTCAAGGGGCGTGACCTGGTGTCGGGTATTCCCAAGACCGTGCGGGTCCACGCCAGCGAGATCCGCGAGGCCGTGCAGGAACCGATTCAACAGATCGTTGATGCCTTTAGGCGCGCATTGGAGATCACCCCGCCGGAACTGGCGAGCGACATCGTCGACCGCGGCATCGTCATGACGGGCGGGGGGGCTTTGATCAGAGGGTTGGACGTGTTGTTGTCTCAGGAAACAGGGCTCCCGATCCACATCGACGAAGACCCCCTCACCTGTGTCGTCCGGGGCACGGGCCGGATCCTGGATGACTTCGAAAAATTCCGGGGCGTTCTCCAAAAGTAGATGATTGAGCAGCCGGACCGCGCCAGATCCCGTAGTGACACCGTGGTATTCCTCGTGTGTCTCTTGCTGGCCAGCGGTATGTTGTTCGTTCCCCCTGCTCGCACGGCGCGGCTTGCCAGCGCAATCCGCAACTCCGTGCTCGTGCCCCTGGTGTGGATGCAGGAAACGGCCGTGGAAGGCAAGACGAGCCGGTCGCGGCTGGTGCTGATCCAGGCACAGCGCGATTCGATTGCTCTACTGGCACAGGGCCTCCCCGCCTTGCGGGACGAGAACGACCAGCTGCGCCGGCTCCTGGGGTTGGGACAGCGGGTGCCCCTGGAGTTCGTGCCGGCGGAAGTGCTGCACCAGGCGTTACCCACGGACGGCTTGACCCTCCTCCTGAGCGCCGGCCACGCGGATGGCGTGGCTCTGTTCCATCCTGTCGTCGCTCCTGAAGGGCTCCTGGGAGTCATCAGCTCGGTCGACCGGCAAACCAGCGTGGCCACGACTTGGGCCCACCCCGAGTTTCGGGCCAGCGCCTACACCGACGGTGCTGGGGTGTTCGGCATCGTGGCTCCCTCGGCACCAGCTAGGGGGACCGAGCCGCTGCTGGAACTGCGCGGGGTGCCCTACCGCGATACCATTCCTGCGGGGACACTGGTGCTGACCTCCGGTCTCGGCGGTGTGTACCCCAAGGGCATTCCTATCGGCCGGGTGGTGAGCGTTATCAGGGAGCTGACGGGCTGGGAGCGAACCTACCTCGTCCTCCCGGCCGCCAACCCGGCTCACGCGGCTCACGCTCTGATCCTGCTCGGACCCGCCGAGCGGTCGCTTGAGGGTGCCTTCCCTGACGAGGAGCGCTGACAGATGCCACAGCGCTCCCGCGGCAAGCTGGCCTTCGTTCTCCTGCTCCTCCTGTTGTTGCAGTTCTACCTGCGCCCGCGCCTGTGGGACTCGCGCGCCGCGCCCGATTTCATCATGCTCGGATTGTTGATCTACGCTACTCGCGCCCGTCCCGGGGCGGCGGCGGTAGCCGGATTCTTCACCGGCCTGATGATGGATTCACTGGGCCCGAGCCGGTTCGGCGCGGCCGCCTTGGCCAACACCGTGGTCGGGTATCTCGCGGCGTCGGGGCGGTCGGTGTTCTTCGCCGACAACCTTCTGGTCCACGCCGGGTTCATTTGGGGTGGGGTGTGGTTGCGTGACCTCATCGTCCTGCTGGCGAGCGGGGTCAGCGGCCGCGTGCTTCTGTGGCAGCTGGCCGTCTGGTCACCGCTCCAGGGTCTGACGACCGCGGTCGTCGGCGTGCTGATTCTGGTGATGTTCCGGGATTGGCTCGCGATCCGGCTCGAGGCATGAAGGGCTTTCACTCCTACCGGTTGCGATCGCGGGCCGCCATGGCGCAGTGGGGGCTGGTGGCGGTGTTCATCGTGCTGGCCGGCACCTTCTTCCGCTTGCAGGTCATCCAGTACCAACGTTTCCAGCTGCGTGCCGAGGACAACCGGGTGCGGTCGGTACCGCTGATGGCGCCCCGCGGACCGATCCTCGACCGTGACGGGCGGATCATCGCGGAGAACGTTCCCGGGTTCGCGGTCAAGTTCCTGGCGCGGTCCGAGGATTCTCTGCGGGCGGTCCTGGCGCGGGTGCAGGACATCATCCACTTGGACAGCCTCCATCTCGAACGGGTGGTGCAGCGGTATCGCCGGGCCCGCCACCTGCCGGCCCTGCTCACGGCGGATGGTTCGTTCGAGATGATCTCGCAACTGGAAGAGCATCGAGCGCTGCTTCCCGGAATGGTCATCGAGTCGGAGCCCAAACGGCATTACCCCCATGGCGCAGCGCTGGCGCATGTGGTCGGGTACGTCGGCGAGGTCAACGAGGACGACTTGGCCACCGGACGTTTCCCCGGTGCTCGTCTCGGGACCATGGTTGGGCGCGGTGGCCTGGAGGAGGAGTACGATGCGGTGCTGCGGGGCCTGCCCGGCGTCCGGTTCATCGAGGTGAGCGCCATCGGACGGCTGGTGCGGGAAGCAGGCGTGGCCCCGACGTTGCTGCCAACGGGAGGCCAGCCGCTCCGCACCACCATCGACATCGATCTCCAGGTGTTCATCGACAGCCTGTGGCGCGTTCGCCATCCTGGCCGGCGGGGCGCGCTCGTAGCGCTCGGGCCGGATGGCGAAGTGCGGGCCTCGTATTCTGCACCGACCTACGATCCCAACCTGTTCATCGGTGGCATCTCCGAAAGCGAGTGGCGACTGATGGTCAGCGATCCGTCGAAGCCACTCTTCAACCGGGCCATTCAGGCACGATATCCGCCGGCCTCACCTTTCAAGTTGGCGGTGGCGGCCATGGGTCTGAAGCGCGGGATCGTCACGCCGGGGAGCTACATGCCGCAGCCATGCCGTGGCGGACTCCGCTTGGGCAACCGGTTCTTCCGTTGCTGGAAACGGGAGGGTCACGGCCGTCTCGACCTGACCGGTGCCATCCGCGAAAGCTGTGACGTGTATTTCTACCAGCTCGGCGCGCGCCTGGGGCTGAATGCGATCCTGGAAGATGGCTTGGCCATGGGATTCCGTGAGCGGAGCGGCGTGGATCTGCAGAGTGAAGCCCGGTCGATCTACCCCTACTCGACGGCGTATTTCGATCAGGTTTACGGCCCCCGGGGATGGACCGCCCAAGGGGCCGAGTTCAACATGGCCATCGGCCAGGGCGACAACGCCCAGACGTTGATGAACATGGTAAAGTTCTACCAGGCGCTTGCCGGTGATGGATGGCTAGACGCTCCCTATCTGGTGCAACGTCGCAGCGACGCCAGGCACGACCTGGGGTTGACGCCCAGCCAACTCGAAGCCCTCCGGAAGGCGATGGTCGAGGTAGTTGAAACCGGCACCGCGGTGAGGAGCCGACGCAGCGATCTTGCCATCGCGGGCAAGACCGGCACGGCCCAGAACTCCCACGGTGCAGACCACGGCTGGTTCATCGGCTTTGCCCCGGCCGATGATCCGCAGATCATCGTCGGCGCCATCATGGAGTTTGCCGAACACGGATCACGAGTGGCGCCTTTCGTGGCCGACGTCATCAGCCGCTATGTCCTCGGCCCCGATGCGGTGGAGCAACGGCGGTTCCTGATGCCGGCCGATTCCGCGCCCCGTGCCGTCCAAATCGATCCCCAGGCGAGTGTCGATCCCAACCCGTCTCCCCCGGCGGATTCGACCTATCCCGTAATCCCGTTTGTGGCCCCGTTCCCCTTGCCGTGAAGACACGTCCGATCCGTAGTGGCGGGCTCGACCGCCAGCTCATCGTCAGTACCATCGCCTTGATCGCGTTCGGCCTGGCGATACTGTACTCGGCGGGACAGACCGATGTGGTCAGTGCGGCCTATGGTGTGTGGAAACGGCAGCTGGTTTGGTTGGGAATCGGGTCGGTGGCGGCCATCGTGGCCTTCCGCATTTCACCGAGAATTCTCGAGTGGCTGGCCCCCGGCGCCTACGGATTCGCGCTGTTTCTCCTGGTCCTGGTGCTCGCCACCGGCACGGGCGCCGGCACTGCGGCGGGGTCGAAAAGCTGGTTGTCGGTGGCGGGGGTGCACCTCGGCCAACCGGCGGAACTCGCCAAACTGGCGGTCATCCTGATGCTGGCGCGCTACCTCTCCGGGCTCCGCGACCCGCCCGGGACGCTCCGTGAATTGATCGTGCCGTCGCTCATTGCCGGGGTTCCGTTTTTTCTGGTGCTCCAGCAACCAGACCTGGGGAGCGCGCTCGTCTTCATCGGGATCCTGTTTGCCATGCTGTTCTGGTCGGGTGTCCGGTTGTCGCTGCTGTTCCTCTTCGTTTCTCCGGTGGTGAGCCTCCTGCTGGCCTTCCAGACCAATGCCTGGGGCCTGTGGATGATCTTCCTCCTCGTTTTCCTGCTGGTGCTCAGGCCTTACGTGTTCGAAGGCATCGTGGTCTTCGTTGTCAACGCCGTCATGGGTGCCATTCTGATCCCTGTCTGGCAGCGGCTGGCCCCCTATCAACAGAACCGCTTGCTCATTTTCCTTAACCCGGAAACCGATCCCACCGGCGCAGGGTACCACTCGATTCAGAGCAAGGTCGCCATCGGCTCCGGCGGGTGGCTGGGGCAGGGGTATTTGCAAGGTCCGCAGAAGCGCCTGGCATTTCTACCCGAGCAGCACACCGACTTCATCTTTCCCATCGTGGGCGAGGAACTGGGGTTCGTGGGAGTATTCGTGGCCCTGATGCTGTTTCTCGCGCTGTTGCTCGTGTTGTTGCGCATTGCCCGCCGGGCCATCGACCCCTTCGCCAGCCTGGTCGCGTTCGGGGTGCTGGGGCTGCTGTTCACCCACGTGTTCGAGAACGTCGGCATGACGGTCAACCTGATGCCGATTACCGGGATCCCGTTGCCGTTCTTCTCGTACGGCGGGTCCTTTTTTCTGACGAGTATCATTGGGATTGGGCTGGCTTTGCGGGTCGCGTGGGACAGTCGTTTCGCTGGTTATGTCGATGTCTGACAATCGGTTACGATGTCCACTCTGGCGCAGGAGACGCTCCAGTGTGAGATTAGGGGGGCCTCGTTCGGTCCGCAGGTGTCCGATCTCCAACCCAAATCGGTGACTATGGCGATTATGGCCTGGTTTAAAAAGGAGCGGAGGACCCGGACTTCTCAGCGCGAGCGGCTGGAGATTCCACCCGATGCGTGGGAAAAATGTGACGTTTGCGGGCACGTGGATATTCGCGAACGGTTCGAACGGGCGCTGCGAGTGTGTCCCGAATGTGGACACCACCGTCGGTTCCAAGCCCGGGAGTACATCGAACTCCTCAGCGACGAGGGCACTTGGCGCGAGTTGTACGGCAAGCTCCGATCGAAGGATGCTCTGCCATTCGAACACTACCTCGATCGCCTCGAGAAGGCGTACGCCAAGGCTGGTGACGGCGACGCCGTCCTGACGGGAACCGCCCGGTTGGAAGGCATGCCGATCCATCTCGCCGTCATGAACTTCACATTCATGGGTGGCTCCATGGGGTCGGTCGTCGGCGAAAAGATCGCCCGTCTGGCACGGCGCTCCGCGGAGAAGCGTATCCCGCTCATCATCGTATCGACGTCGGGCGGAGCCCGGATGCAGGAAGGCGTTCTCTCCCTCATGCAGATGGCCAAGACCTCGACCCAGATCGCCCGGGTGCAAGCTGCAGCCGTTCCCTTCATCAGCGTGCTGACCGACCCCACCACCGGCGGCGTGTCGGCGTCCTACGCCATGCAGGGCGACGTGATCATCGCCGAACCGGGTGCCGTCATCGGCTTCGCCGGTCCGCGCGTCATCAAGCAGACCATTGGCCAGGACCTTCCCGAGGGATTCCAGACCTCCGAATTCTTGTTTGAGCACGGCCAGATCGACGACGTGGTCCCCCGGGGATCGCTGCGCGACACCATCGCCAGGTTGCTGCGCCACATGACTGGAGTGGGGTCGGCCTACGACGACGAACTCGACGAGGCCGGGTGATAGGGCCCGACTCCCGCTGCCATCGACCCCGCCCCTCCAGGTGGGGTTTTCCGTTTCCACAGTTTTCCCGGTCCATGTCGTGCTCCCTATGGGCATGAATTACCAGGACGCGCTCGCCTTTCTCTTTCCCCGAACCACCACCATCAAATTCGGCTTGGATACCACCAGGATCCTGCTCGAAGCACTGGGCCACCCCGACGCCGTGTATCCCACGATCCACGTGGGCGGAACCAACGGCAAGGGAAGCGTCTCGACCCTCATAGCAGCGGTGCTGCGGGAAGCGGGCTGGAAGGTTGGGTTGTACACTTCGCCGCACCTGTGTTCGTTTCGGGAACGGATCGTGGTCGACGGTGTCCCGGTGAGCGAGGGCGCCGTGGCTATGTGGACGGCGACCCTCGAACCGCTGATCCTGGCTCACGGGGCCACATTCTTCGAAGCGACCACGGCCATGGCCCTGGCGGACTTCGCCGCTCGCGGGGTCGAAATAGCCGTACTCGAAGTGGGCCTCGGCGGTCGGCTCGATAGCACCAACGTCGTTAATCCCCTGGTG
>SMVA01117816.1_pt1 | contig 10147 bp, 10 predicted proteins | sample 2456451 | NCBI WGS metagenome assembly SMVA01 (sample SAMN11095933, study PRJNA526329) | marine sediment metagenome | biome: Marine sediment; feature: Surficial sediment; material: Deep marine sediment; isolation source: Hadal surficial sediment | place: Pacific Ocean | collected 2014-05 | depth...
ATTTAGATTCCCGCTTTCGCGAGAATGACATTTTCAACGGAAACCCTGTCTACCGACGGGCAGGCTCGACGCAGAGCATCGAGGAATTCTTTTCGATTAAAAAATCTTGTTAAAAATTTTAGAATTAGGGAAAAGAAAATATAGTTTATGTCTTATGACATTTCTCTATAGGAATAAAAAGTAAATCGGAACCTATCAAATATACATGTTGAACACTATAGCAACTCAAAACAATTTGTCAATTAAATTACCGATATTTGTAATTATTATAATTCTGAATTGAATAAATGGAAATTAAGACTGATTCAACACACACTTTATAAATGCCTCTTTTTAAAACCATAACACCTAATTCAGAAACCAAAATTTATATATGGAATATTGAAGAATCCTTTGAAGCGTTATTTCAAAATATATCATTGAATGATATCAGTTTGAAAAGGGTTCAAAAAATGAAATCTCAATTGCATCAGCGTGGATTTTTAAGTGTAAGATATTTGCTAAAAGAAGCAGGCTATTCCGATTTTGACTTATTTTATACTGCCGATGGAAAACCACATTTAAAAGATGGGCAACAAATTTCAATTACACATTCTCATACATTTTCTGCCATCATTATCAGCAATGCTTCAGTGGGCATTGATATTGAAAAAAATAGAGAAAAAATAAAACGGATTGCTTCTAAATTCGTGGGTTCAGAAAGTGATTATCTCACTGAAGAAAACTTGGTGCAACAACTTACAGTACTCTGGGGAGCCAAAGAAAGTTTGTTTAAAATTCATCCGGATGGAGGCTTATTATTCAAACATCATTTACCCATTGAACCCTTTATATTGAGTAATAAGAAAACAATAGGATGGATTAAAAAAGATAATTATTATGAAAAATATGATATCTTTTTTGAGCAAATTAAAGATTTCACCTTGGTATATGCTATGAATTGATATGACAAAAAATATTCTTGAACAAATAAAAAAAAGTAAGCAAAATGGTGCAAAATTACTAGCCATATTGCTAGATCCTGATAAGCTTACATTCAATAAATTATCTGAAATTATTGCAAAAATAAACAAGGATAAAGTAAATTTTATTTTCGTTGGAGGTAGTGCCGTTACCAATGGTATTACGGATGTATTTATTAAGAATATTAAGAAATTAACTTCAATTCCCATTGTTCTTTTCCCGGGTGATTTTACACAACTAACCAATCATGCCGATACCGTTTTATTTTTGTCGTTGCTGTCCGGTAGAAATCCTGAATACTTGATTGAGCAACAAATAAAATCGGTAAATTTTTTAAAAAAGTCATCTCTGGAAATAATTCCTACGGGATATATTTTGATTGAAGGTGGTGTGGAAACTTCAGTTCAAAAAGTGAGTAAAACAAATCCTATTCCTCAAGAAAATATAGATGAAATTGTAAGTACCTCATTGGCCGGACAATTTCTTGGCAAACAAATTATTTATCTGGAAGCAGGAAGCGGCGCTAAAATACCCGTTGAACCCAAAATTATCAATGCTGTTACAAAATCATTAGATATTCCACTCATTGTTGGGGGTGGAATAAGGACAAAATTACAATTGCAAAATGCCTATAAAAATGGTGCTGATATTGTTGTAATTGGTACGGCATTTGAGGACAATAATAATTTTTTAACAGAGATATCTTAAAGGAATACAATAATTTTCACATAAACTCTTTACCAAATATTCAAATTAATAAATAATGAAAATATCTGTAGAATTAACATTGACACCACTTCAAAATGAATTTGAAGAACCCATTATCAATTTTATTAAGCAGTTGCGTGCGTCAGGATTAAAGGTGTTGGAAAATCCATTGAGTACACAAGTTTATGGAGATTATGACGATGTAATGAAAGTTTTAACCGCTGAGATTAAAGATTCATTTGAACTGATGGATAAGGCTCTATTGTTTATGAAAATTGTAAAATCCGACAGGAGAGATTATGAACCAAGTTTTTGAATTTTTCCTGAGCACTTATAATAACACACCTACGAGTTATATAATATTAGAAGCCATTGCATTTGTTTTTGGAATAGCAAGTGTTTGGTATGCTAAAAAAGAAAATATTTTAGTGTATCCTACAGGTTTAGTAGCCACTATCATTACCGTTTACCTGCTCTACAAAGCTGAATATATTGGTGACATGATGATGAATTTTTATTATTCTGTAATGAGTATATATGGTTGGTGGAATTGGGCACGTAAAAAAGATAATAAAACAATTGTGCCTATTTCTAGAACTAATAATAGAGAAAAAATCATCGGTTTATTAATGTTTTGTTTAACCATAGCGGTAACATATTATGTTTACAAATCCTTTGATTATCAGATTGAAACTGAAAACTACATTGATATTTTTACTTCTGGAATTTTCTTTACAGCTATGTGGTATATGGCCAATAAAAAGTTGGAAAATTGGACACTTTGGATATTTGCTGATTTAATCACTGTTCCACTTTATGCGTATCGAGGATTGGGAATATTATCTTTACAATACCTAATATTTACTATTTTAGCCGTGCAAGGATACATTTCATGGAAAAAGCACTTAAACAATCCCGAGCAACTAACATTATAAAAGTTGTTTTATTTGGTCCGGAATCTACTGGAAAATCTACACTTTCACGTCAGTTGGCCAAACATTACAATACGGTTTGGGTACCTGAATATGCTCGTGAATACCTTCAAGAAAAGTGGAATACCGAACACAAAACTTGCGAAGATTCTGATTTGATTTCTATAGCGAGAGGACAAATAAAATCGGAAAATGAACTTTCTAAAAAAGCAGATAAAATATTGATTTGCGATACCGATCTGTTGGAAACAAAGGTTTATTCTGAAATGTATTATGGTGGTGTTGTACACCCTGTTTTAAACAAATATGCTGTTGAAAATCAATATGATTTGTATTTTTTAACCGCTATCGATACCCCTTGGGAAGCAGATGATTTACGCGACAAACCCAATGAAAGACAAGAAATGTTTGAAGTCTTTGAAAATACATTAAAAAAATACAAAAGACCTTATATTTTACTCAAAGGCGACAAAAAAACTCGTTTAAATGCTGCAATAAATGCAATTGATAAATTGCTTTCTGAACGAAAAAATTTAGACAGCTTTTCTGATTCTTTATTGGATTCAGATTTTATGAACTTAAACGCGAATCAAGATAAACCATCATGAATTGCGAATACCTTCTCAAAGAACTAACCTTTAAAGCCATTAGAAGTGGTGGATCCGGCGGACAACATGTAAACAAAGTGTCGTCCAAAATTGTATTATTTTTTAATGTTGCTACATCGAAAGTTTTATCTGAAGAAGAGAAAGAAATTCTTATACAAAACATATATACTAAACTCACTAAAGAAAATATTCTTATACTAAATTGTGACGAAAGTAGGAGTCAGCATAAAAATAAGGAAATCATTGTTCAACGTTTTTTACAATTAATCACAAATGGATTAAAAGTCGCTAAGGAACGAAAGGCAACCAAACCCAGCAAAGCTTCTATTAAAAAAAGATTAGAGAATAAAAAAAAACAAGCAAGTGTCAAAACGAATCGTAAAAAGCCTAATGCATATGATTGACCTTGATTATTAGAAGCTTTATAACTTTGTATTTTAAGCCTATAAAACAAAGTTGACAAATTAAAACATTTTTGGGAACAGCTGAAAATACCTTAAAATCACAAATACATATTGAATTAATTACGTCTTTGCTTCTTCAATTAATTGTAAGAACAATTGCTAAGTAAACACATGCCTTTTCTAATATTGTTTAAAAAATACGAATGTATCTCAATTTACATCTAACATGAGACTAAGTATGCAATACAACAGGAGAAGACCCAAAAAGAAGTAGAGGTAAACACAATAATTACTGATCTTTAAATCAGACTTATTTTTCGAGAAATTATAATATTAAACCCTATTAATACGACTTGCAGAAATTTTTTGGATGTTTTTGAAAACTTTCCGATGGGAGTGATTTAATAACCTTTACTTAACATTCGCAATGAATTTTTAAACTAGGTTTGCAATGTTACTTTTAACAAATTATTATGGATAATTTTTACTTAATGATGATTGTGGCTCTTGCTATTTTAGCTGTAGCCGATTTAGTAGTGGGCGTTAGCAATGATGCTGTTAACTTTTTAAACTCAGCAGTAGGTTCTAAAGCCATCTCTTTTAAAACAATAATGATTGTTGCGAGTCTGGGTATTGCTTTTGGTGCCATTTTTTCAAGTGGTATGATGGAAGTAGCACGTAAAGGAATCTTTAACCCTGATATGTTTATGTTTAGCGATATCATGATCATATTTATGGCGGTAATGATTACGGATATTTTACTCCTTGATTTTTTTAACACGCTTGGAATGCCAACATCGACTACGGTATCCATCGTTTTTGAATTATTAGGAGCAGCGGTTGCTGTTGCATTAATTAAAATTGGAGCTGATGGAGGAAGTTTTTCTGAAGTATCAAATTATATCAACACTACCAAGGCAACTCAAATTATTATGGGTATACTGCTCTCGGTCGTCGTCGCATTTTCCGTAGGTGCTTTTGTTCAATACGTTTCTCGTTTATTATTATCATTTAATTTTGAGAAAAAAGCGAAATGGGTGGGAGCCTTATTTGGAGGTGTTGCCCTAACATCCATCGTATACTTTATTTTGATGAAAGGAATCAAAGGAGCTGATGTTGCCAAACAAAGTTTTGATATAATCGGAGGATTAACCATCAAGGACTTTTTGGAAAACTATGTTTTTTCCATCGTTGCTGTAAGTTTTGTTATTTGGTCTGCCCTTTCATATTTTTTTATTAATGTGCTTAAAACTAATATTTATAAATTAATCATAATCGTTGGAACTTTCGCTTTAGCCTTAGCATTCGCTGGAAATGACCTGGTAAATTTTATTGGAGTTCCTATCGCTGCCTGGCAATCTTATGAAGCATGGGTAGGTTCTGGAGTTCCTGCCACCGAATTTGCGATGAATGCCTTGGGTGAAAAAGTAGCTACACCAACAATATTATTATTTATTGCAGGAATGATCATGGTATTGACTTTATGGTTTTCCAGCAAATCCAGGAGCGTTTTAAAAACATCTCTGGATTTATCAAGTCAAGGTGAAATACAAGAACGCTTTCAGCCAAATTCATTATCCAGAGGTTTGGTAAAAGGTTCCATGCTTTTATCAAAATATTTTAATATCATTACACCCAAGTTTTTACAGGATAAAATTGAAAAACAGTTTGAAAAACCGGTGATTGCATTGGTAAAAGGAAAAACGCACAAATTACCTGCTTTTGATATGGTACGTGCCGCAGTAAACTTGATGGTAGCGGGAATTTTGATTTCAATTGCAACATCGTATAAATTACCATTATCTACAACGTATGTAACATTTATGGTGGCAATGGGTACTTCTTTAGCCGATAGAGCCTGGGGAAGCGAAAGCGCTGTTTATAGAGTAGCCGGAGTTTTAAATGTTATTGGAGGCTGGTTCGGTACAGCTATTACAGCATTTATCGCGGCAGGAACGGCTGCTTACTTAATTCATTTAGGTGGTGCAACTATGATAGCGGTCCTATTATTAATAGTGGTTTTATTGTTGGTTAGAAACTCCATAAAACACGTTAAAAAATCGAATGAAACTAAAGCAGAAGATAGTCTAAACAGAGCCGAAAGTAAATCGGTTCAAGGAGTGATTGAAGAAAGTGCAGATACGGTATCTAAAGCATTGAGAAGAGTAGGTAAAATTAATGAAAATACCATTCGTGGCTTAATAAACGAAGATATAAAGAAACTTAAAAAAGCAAAACATAAAGTTGTTAAACTGGAATCTGAAATTGAAGATTTACAAAATAATATATTCTATTTTATAAGAAATCTTGATGAATCTTCAGTTAGTGCGAGTAAATTTTATATTGATGTAATAGGAGATTTACAGGATATTGCTCAATCAGTTGGGTTTATTTCTAAAGTGAGTCATAAACATATCAATAATCATCATAAGTCGTTAAAAAAGAATCAGGCAAAAGAATTGATTGAAATTAATGATAAGCTAAATGCCATGTTTGGAAAAGTAACGAAAGTTTTTGATGAACGTACTTTTAATCAAATTTCTTCTTTATTAGAAGAAGCAAGAGAATTATTGAATGATGTTTCCAACTATGTTCAAATTCAGGTTGAAAGAACAAGAACTACAGAATCAAGTCCGAAAAACACAACCTTGTATTTTAGTCTTTTGTTGGAAACAGAAGACTTGATAAAATCTACTATGGATTTATTGGAATTGTATGTTGAGAAGAAATAAGTTTAATTTAAGAAAGAATTAAAAACCTAGCCTGTTGGAGGAAAAACCAATGGCAACCAAAGGTATATTCATAATTATTATTATCCGGTAAATCAATATTTGCATCATAAAAAGCTTGACGATCGAAAACTTCTAATGGCTTTGGAATTATAGGAAAAAGATAGTGAAAAAAGTATCCTATTTGGAACTAATTACCTATTAAAGTTGTTTCCTGAATATCTATGGAGTCATTAATATTTTTATAATGAAATTCTTGTTGCCATGAAATTCCTTTAGGAAAATTATCCAATGGATGTGAAGCCCTGAACTGACCTCTAAAATCTATTTGTAGGAGGTAATTGTTATCAAAAAAAGGAAATTCAAACCCTTTCCCTTTTGTAACATATAAATCTTAATTTTTTTCTTGGGAAAAAATTTGGAAAGAAAAAAATATCAATACAGATATTACAATTGTATTTTTAAACAAGGTCTCATGATCTAATTTGTTAATTTTTGAAACAAACTTTCTAAATTGTTGTTTTTTTGTTGAATGTGTAAAGATTTCAGACCATTTTCTTGAGCAAAATCAAATATTTTAGAACGCATATCTTTTTTTGTATCAAAACTTAATTGCCATGTATTCTCAAAAGTGTTTTGAACACTTTTAATATTCGGTATTTTTTGAATCAATTCTTTTTCAATTCGTAAATCAAATTCAACTTCAATTATTTGCTCTTGATTTTCCAATAATTCTTTTAAATTTTTATCTGCCACAATTTCGCCCTTATTAATAATGATAACGCGATCACACATCGCTTCTACTTCTTGCATAATATGTGTAGACAAAAGAATCGTTTTGGTTTTTCCAATTTCTTGAATTAAATTTCGTATTTCTATCAATTGATTAGGATCCAAACCTGTGGTTGGCTCATCTAATATTAATACTTCCGGATCATGTAAAAGAGCTGCTGCAAATCCAACTCTTTGTCTATATCCTTTTGAAAGCTGATTTATTTTTTTTCCTTTTTCAGGAGTTAACCCTACTAATTCAATTACTTCATCTATTCTTTTTTTTGAAACTTCATGAATTTGAGCGTGAAAATTCAAATATTCTTTTACGTATAATTCTGTATATAAAGGGTTGTGTTCAGGTAAATACCCAATAGAGTTTTTAACCTCCATCGGATTTTTCAAAGTATCGAAGCCATTTACACTTACCTCGCCTTCATTTTGTTTCAAATAAGTAGTTAAAATTTTCATCATAGTAGATTTTCCTGCACCATTAGGACCTAAAAACCCTACAATTTCACCAGATTTTATTGAAAAATTAACTTTATCTAATGCCTTTTGTTTTCCGTAAAATTTGGAAATATGATGTACTTCTATGGACATGAATAACTTGATTTTGATACTACAAATAAACAAAACTTTGTGTTATAATTTAAATATCATTTTAAATAAAATCTTAAAATAAAATCGATTTTTATAGGATATTCGTTAAAAAATCAAAATAAAGTTGAAAATATACTAACAAATTCATAAAAACATTTGTAATTAAAAAATTTATTTATAGATTTGCCGAAATATTGAATTTTATGAATAATTCATTGTACATATTTAACTATTTCTTTTTTTACTTTTATTTTAAAGGTAGGAACGAGACTGTATGTGTATAATTAAAATATAATATAACATTTAAAGTCTCGATTTATCGAGGCTTTTTTTTTACAATAAAATGAAATGAAAGTTGCAATACAGGGAATAAAAGGTTCTTTTCATCATATCGTTGCCAACAAATTTTTTGGAAACAAGATCCAATTGGTGGAATGTATGACGTTTTCAGAAATTCCTGTTTTACTTGAAAATAATGAGGTAGATAGTGCGGTAATGGCGATTGAAAATTCAATTGCCGGAGCAATTTTGCCAAATTATGCTTTAATTGATGAGTATGACTTAAACATTGAAGGTGAAGTTTATTTAAATATTCATCATCACTTGATGGGATTAAAAGGTCAAACATTTGAGGATATAAAGGAGGTTTGGTCGCATCCAATGGCAATATTACAGTGCCGAAAATTTTTTAGAAATCATCCGAATATAAAATTGATTGAAGAAAAAGATACTGCCGAAGTTGCCAAAAGGATTCAGGATGAAAAACTCAAAGGAATTGCGGCAATAGCGAGTAAAGAAGCAGCAAATCTTTTTAATTTAGAAGTTTTTGCTGATGATATTCAAACTATAAAACAAAATTCAACTCGGTTTTTTATTCTAAAAAAACAAAATTCAAATCATGTAAACATGGTTGAAGGGAAACCACTTAAATCCTCTTTAAAATTTATTACCAAACATGAACCTGGAAGTTTGGCTGAAGTTTTGGATATTTTTGCACAGCATCATATTGGTTTAACAAAAATTCAATCTTTACCAAAAATTGATGAGCCATGGAGGTATGCATTTTTCTTAGATTTAATTTTTAATGATATCAATAATTACAAAAGTGCGTTACGATTAATTGACAAAAAGGTTACACATTTAAAAATATTAGGTGAATACCCACAAAACAATTTAGAGAAATGATAGAAATTGCCAACAGATTGAAAAATGTGAAGGAATATTATTTCTCTATAAAATTAAGAGAAATCAGATCCCTTATAAGTCAGGGGAAGCCAATCATTAATTTAGGAATTGGAAGCCCCGATTTGCAACCTCCTCAAGAGGTTACCAATGCTTTAAATAGTGCTAATATTCATGGATATCAAAATTATCAAGGCATTCCTGAACTTCGTCAATCCATAGCAGAATTTTATCTTAAAAATTACAATGTTTCTTTAAATTTTGAAAATGAAATTCTTCCTTTAATGGGTTCAAAAGAGGGAATTTTGCATATATCAATGGCATATTTAAATGCCGGAGATGAAGTGTTAATTCCAAACCCGGGATATCCAACGTATGCTTCCGTAACAGAGTTGGTTCAGGCATCACCTATATATTATGATTTAATTGAAGAAAATAATTGGCAACCCGATTTTGAAGCTTTGGAGCATCTGGATTTGTCAAAAGTAAAACTTATGTGGGTAAATTACCCGCATATGCCAACCGGAAGTTCGCCAACGGATAATTTGTTTGAAAAATTGATTGATTTTGCAAAAAAGCATGAAATATTGATTGTGAATGATAACCCCTATAGTTTTATTTTAAACGACAATCCAAAAAGTATTTTGAACTATGATGGGGCAAAAGATGTGGCTATTGAACTCAATTCATTGAGCAAATCATTTAATATGGCCGGATGGAGAGTAGGTATGGTTATAGGCAATTCAAAATATATTAACAATATTTTAAAGGTGAAAAGCAATATGGATTCGGGGATGTATTATGGAATTCAACAAGGGGCAATTGCGGCTTTAAATTTGTCAAAGAATTGGTTTAAAAAAATCAATAAAATATATGATAGAAGAAGATCCATTATTTGGAAAATATGTGATCGATTAAAGTGTACTTATGACAAAAATAGTACGGGATTATTTGTTTGGGCAAAAATTCCAAATGGAAAAACTTCTAAGGAAATAACTGACAATTTGCTATATGAACATGATGTTTTTGTTACCCCCGGAAATTTATTTGGAAGCAACGGTGAAGGATATATTCGTTTTTCACTTTGTATAGATGAAGAAAAAATTCAAGAAGTTTTAACTAGAATTTCAAAAAGTAAATAGAGATTAAAAAAATTGCAATAATTGGATTGGGGCTGATTGGTGGTTCGCTAGCTTTAGAGTTAAAGAAAGTTACTTGGGCAACTATTTACGGGGTTGATAATAATC
>SMVA01444637.1_pt1 | contig 10146 bp, 9 predicted proteins | sample 2456451 | NCBI WGS metagenome assembly SMVA01 (sample SAMN11095933, study PRJNA526329) | marine sediment metagenome | biome: Marine sediment; feature: Surficial sediment; material: Deep marine sediment; isolation source: Hadal surficial sediment | place: Pacific Ocean | collected 2014-05 | depth 0-1...
GCCAGAGATGGTCGGGGTCGCGCAGATGACGCTCCTTCTGCCGGGCACGATCCTCATCCTGATCGGCGGCAGCTACGCGGATCGGTTTGGCGGCCGTCGAGTTGCCGTGATTGCCCAGACCCTAGGTGCGCTTGCTCCGCTGTTTCTGCTGGGCGTGGTTGCGACCGACAGCCTCACGTTCTCGATGATGCTTTGTTATGCCGTATTAATGGGTTGTGCCCAGGCGTTTGTTACCCCGGCACGTGATGGCCTTCTCAATCAAGTAGCCGAAGGCCGCGTGCAGCGTACTGTGATGCTTACGAGCATGATGCAGTTTGGTCTGTCGATGGTTGGGTTCATGATTGCAGCTACTGCAGATGTCTTTGGGCCGGAGTTGATACTCGGCTTGCAGAGTATGGTGCTGCTGCTTGGTGTGTACGCGTTTATTCAGATTGGAGAGCCCGATCGGTCGAATCATCCGACGTCACCATCGCTTCTGAAATCGGTGCTCGAAGGCGGTCGCGCGGTGTTTGCGTCACCTGCCATGCGCATGGTCATGGTTCAGAATATGGCAATGGGGTGTTTTTTTATGGGCTCTTATATCGTCACGATGCCATTGCTGGTGCGGGAGATTTACGCAGGCAGCGCCCAGGATCTGGCTTTCATGAATGCAGCAAATTCGTTGGGTCTTGTGATGACGATTTTGCTGTTGCTGCGAATTGGTGACATTCGCCGACAGGGCCGTGCCCTGCTGCTCGCACAGGGACTGGGCGCGTTTGTGCTGGCGGGTGCCGCTTTTACGTCGCAGTTCAGCCATTTTGTGTTCATACTTTTTTTCTGGGGTGTCTGCGGCGGTGCGGCAATGACCATGTCGAGAACGATCATGCAGGAACAAGCGCCCGAAGCCATGCGCGGCAGAGTGATGAGTTTCTATTCTTTCTCCTTCATGGGTGCTGGTCCTATTGGCGCGTTGCTCAGTGGCTATCTCGTTGAGGAGGTGGGGCCGGAACTCGCATTGCTGACGTCAGCGGGGAGCATGTTGGTCGTGATCATCATGGTCGGCGTAACGTCGGGGTTGTGGCGGCTGCAGGGCCATACGCAGCAGATTGTCTCTGAAGCATCTGAAGAAGCGATCGACGCCGTCGGACGAACGGATTCGATTGCAAGCGGACGTGTCTCGGGCGATGAGCGATAGCTACAGATTGGCGGTCGACATCGGTGGCACATTCACCGATGTAGTCCTTGAGCGCGCTGACGAGCGGATTACCAAAAAGGTACTGACGACCTACGACGACCCGGCAAATGGTGTGATGACCGCAACGGATCGAGTGCTCGAGTTGGCGGCCGCGGACCCTGCGAACGCGAGCGTGGTGCTCCACGGCACCACGCTTGCGACCAACGCCATCATTCAGAGACGTGGCGCCGTCACGGCGTTGCTCACGACCGAAGGACACCGGGATGTGCTCGAGATGGCGCTGGAAAATCGCTTTGAGCAGTACGATCTCGCGATTGATCGACCCACACCGCTGGTGCCGCGCCATTTGCGCCTGCCGGTGCACGAGCGCATGGATTCGCGCGGCGAAGTCCTCCTGCCGTTGGCAGATCAATCTGTTGATGCTCTGGTAGCGCTGCTCGAACGCCATAGTGTCACAAGTGTTGCGATTGGTTTTCTTCACTCCTACATCAATCCCGTTCATGAGCAGAGAGTCGCGGCGATTCTCAAGACTGCATTGCCTGATCTGTCCGTCACACTTTCCTGTGAGGTTTGCCCGGAGATTCGGGAATACGAACGGCTGTCTACCGCGTGTGCGAATGCCTATGTGAAACCACTCATGGCCACTTACCTCACCAGTCTGCAGGCAAAGATGAGCGCGCGAGGATTTGCCTGTCCGGTGCTTCTCATGACCTCCGGCGGCGGCTTGACCACGCTGGCGACCGCCAGTGAATTTCCGATCCGGCTGGTTGAGTCCGGTCCGGCGGGCGGTGCAATTCTGGCGGCGCACCTTGCACAGTCAAGCGGTTGCAGTCAGGTTTTGTCGTTCGATATGGGTGGGACGACCGCCAAGCTCTGCGTCATAGAGGACGGCGAACCGTTGTTGAGCCGATCCTTTGAGGTTGATCGCAGCTACCGGTTCAAGAAAGGCAGTGGCTTGCCCGTGCGCATCCCGGTGATTGAAATGGTGGAGATCGGGGCTGGTGGCGGTTCGCTCGCCCAGGTCGATAAGCTTGGCCGACTGCAGGTCGGACCGGAGAGTGCCGGTTCGGAGCCTGGACCGGCTTGTTATGGTCGCGGTGGTGAACGCCCGGCAGTGACGGACGCCGATCTGATTCTGGGCAAGCTCGATCCCGACAATTTCGCTGGCGGCACTATGCAGCTGGATCTTCCAGCGGCGGAACGTGCGCTGCAGAGTGTTGCCGGACCTCTCTCACTGACTCCGCAAATGGCCGCGCACGGCATCAGTGAAGTCGTCAATGAAAACATGGCCACTGCAGCCCGCGCCCACCTTGCGGAGTGGGGCAAAGCCATGGACGGCCGGGTCATGATCGCTTTTGGCGGTGCGGCACCACTGCACGCGGTATTGCTTGCACATAAACTCAAAATCGATCGTGTTGTGATACCGGCACATGCCGGCGTTGGCTCGGCGATAGGTTTCCTCATAGCACCCGTGCGCTACGAAGTAGTCCGCAGCCGCTACATGAGACTGACGGCACTTGACGCATCGGTGGTGGAGCGGATTACGCAGGAGATGCGCGCAGAAGCACGCTCGGTAATTGGGAGCCTCGCAAGCGATGACACACTACTCGAGAACCGAAAGGCGTTTATGCGCTACTGCGGCCAGGGTTACGAGATTGCCGTCGAATTACCGGCGACCGAAGATCCGTTGCAGGCCAGTGATCTCAGGCAACGGTTTGACGTTGCTTATCGTGAACTGTACGGGCGTACGATTCCCGAACTGGACGTAGAGATCTTGAGTTGGACTTTGACGCTCAGCGCGCCGGCGCCACTCACGGCAGTTGCCGATACGTGGCGACAGGACATACCGGCAATACCGATTGCATCCCGCCAGCTCTTCGACGTGGTGATCGGTGAATGGGTCGACGCCGACTGCTATGCGCGGGATGCGATGAGACCCGGTGACTATCTGGAAGGACCGGCACTGGTGATTGAAGAACAGACGACGACTTTCGTTGCCACAGGTTTCACCGGCTCAGTTTCGGATCAGGGCCATCTGGTGCTTGAGCGTCACGCAGGAGTGCAGGCCCATGACTGAACTCGGACCCTTGCAGTTGCAACTGGTCTGGGACCGCTTGCTGGCGATCGTCGAGGAGCAGGCACAGACACTGATGCGAACGGCATTTTCCACTGTCGTGCGGGAAGCCGGCGATCTCTCCGCCGGGGTGTTCAACACCAAAGGAGAAATGCTCGCGCAGGCAGTGACCGGTACTCCGGGCCACGTGAATGCCATGGCGGCGTCTGTGGGTAAGTTTTTGGACAAATATCCCTGTTCCACACTCAACCCCGGTGACGTGCTGCTGACCAATGATCCCTGGGATGGCACGGGCCATCTGAACGACTTCACGGTCGTAACGCCCGTTTTCCTGCACGAGCAATGCATCGGGCTTTTCGCGAGCACCAGTCACATTGCGGATGTCGGTGGTCGGGGGTTCGGTCCGGACGCGAACGATGTCTTCGAAGAAGGGCTGCGAATTCCGATCAGCTATCTTTTTCGCGCGGGTGTTCGCGATGCAACGTTGCTGATGCTGATCAGCGCAAATGTTCGAGATCCGATCACGGCCGAGGGAGATCTCTATTCGCTGACAGCTTGTAACGATCAGGGCGCCAGGCAGCTGCTGGAGATGATGGCCGATTTCGCGCTGGGCGACCTTGTCGATGTTGGCGATCACATCCTCACCACGTCGGAAAACGCCATGGCGAACGAGATAAGCCTTTTGCCAAATGGACGCTACGAGAATCGGATGCGGATTGATGGCTATGAATTTCCGGTAGACCTCGTGGCCAGGCTGGAGATCAGGGATACAACCATCCATATTGATTTTGCGGGTAGCTCGCCGATCTCATCTCTCGGAATCAACGTGCCGCTGCCGTATACGGAGGCGTATGCGTCGTTCGGCGTGCGCTGCGTTGTCGGGAATGATATTCCGAACAACGCAGGTTCATTGCGGGCGGTGAAGGTGAGCGCGCCTGTTGGGTCGATACTCAACGCCGAATCGCCCAGCGCCGTATCTGCCAGGCACGCTATCGGCCAGATGCTGCCGGACGTCGTACTTGGCTGTCTTGCCGAAGTTCTGCCGGACGCGGTCCCCGCCGAGGGCGCATCGTGTATCTGGAATCCGGTGTTCCGCAATGTACCTGCTGGAGCGACTGGGAATGCGCCATTCGTGGAGTTCGTGATCAATCCCATTTATAACGGCGGCACAGGCGCTCGACCGGGTAAAGACGGCTTGTCGACGACGGCGTTTCCATCAGGTGTCCGCACGACCTCGACGGAGGTCAATGAAGCCACCTCGCCGTTACTCATCTGGTCTAAAGAGTATCTGACGGATTCGGGCGGCGTGGGCAAATACCGTGGCGGGCTCGGCCAGAAAATAGAAATCGCGCATCGCGAGGGTGCCCCCTTCATCATCTCGAAGATGTTCGATCGCATCAGCCATCCGCCACGTGGGCGATTTGGCGGCGGCGACGGCAAAACGGGTGCCGTATACCTGCGTGACGGGGCGCCATTAGCGGCGAAGGGGCGCGACGTGGTGCCTGCCGGGCAGACACTGGTGCTGGAAACGCCGGGAGGCGGCGGCACGGGCCGCGTCGCCGGGCGTGCCAGATCCGAGGTGCTGGCCGATGTGCGGGGTGGATACGTTTCCAAAGGCGCCGCGAGCGCCGATTACGGCGTCGATCCGGACGATCCTGAATGAGCTTGTGGCACTAAAACTTGTTTTTCAGATTCGTTTGGGCAAAATAGCCGCCGCTAAGCGGGAATAGCTCAGTTGGTAGAGCGCAACCTTGCCAAGGTTGAGGTCGCCAGTTCGAACCTGGTTTCCCGCTCCAACATCAAAGGGTGCTGCCCGGAGACATGGGTGACACTTCATATCACGAGCGCTGCGTCACATCATGGCGACGATGGCGCCGAGCACTGCCAGCAGCCACCATACCCGCGTGGTGTCAACGCGGTCGCAGACGTTACGTTCTCTCCTTCCCGGCCCGCAGCTCAGAACCTTCGATCAAGCCGCGCGGCTAAGCTGGCGCGGAGGAACACCGAGTCGCTCGCGCACCTCGTCGATCGGCACCTCGGCGTAGTCCCAGAAGTCCCAGGCGTCGCCGAGATCCACCTTCACGGAATTGCCCCGTTCGAGCTCGCGTAGCATGCACTCGGCCAAACCTTCCTCCCCTAAAAGACCTTCGATGTTCGGCATCGGAAACGGCGTCAGATTGACCCGCGCCCCGTGCAGGACCATGGCGATCAACCAGGTGAAGAAATCGTGCCCGTCCTTGGTATATCCGGCCTGGAAGGCGGCGTTCTTGAGCTCGCCTTGTGCCGAGGTGTCGTAACCGCTCAACACGTGGGTGACGTCGTGGAAGATCGCGCCTTCTGGAAAGCCTTCCTTCTCACCCGGGAACGCGATTCCGGCATCGACACAGTGGCGGAAGAACTGGTAACCGAGCGTCTCGTGCGGAAGCGCCTCGAGGGCCTTGAAGCGTGACACTGTTGCCGTGTCCTCGCCGAGCACGCCGCGGAAACGAAGCACCGCTGCTACCACTGGCAGGAGGCCGCCCGACATCCGATAGGTGTTTCGAAAGTAATGACGGATGTGGGAGCGTCGCAGGAAGGCGAGCCGGAAGCGGAGCAGCCGTCCTTTCGCGAGGTGGGCCATGACACTCACGGCAGGCTCCTGCACCTCGAGGGAGGTGGCAAATGCCGCGACGAGCGACACCTGGTCGCGGCACGGCGGCCCGTCTGCGACACACACGACGACCATCAAGCGAATCAGCTGGAGGGCCTGACTCCCACGGTCGATGTAACCCGCCAGCTCGGCCGGTGAGATCGTCTGCACATCATCGAGATCCTCGTTCATACGAAAAATGACGGTTTGCATCGCACTGACGAGCGCACGCTGGGGTGGGCCAAAGCCGTCCCGGGCAGCGCGAGCGATCGTCACCAAAGCACGGAGCTGATGTGGAGCCGAGCGTAGATCGGGTCGGTGGAGCTGCATCTTTCCGTCTCCTCATCAATTAGGTCGGTTGACAAAATACACCTTGCAGAGATTATGTCAAGTGACTAAATTAGCTCGATGGCGAAGACCTCCACCGAGCGGCGACCTGCCGCACACGCCGACGCGACGCGCAGCAGGATCGTGGCGGCTGCCGTGACGGCATTTGCCGACCGCGGGTTCGAGGCCGCCAGCACCCGCGAGATCGCACGCCAAGCCGGCGTCGAGCAGGGTCTCCTCACGTACCACTTCCGAAATAAGGACGCGCTCTGGCGTGCGGCGGCGGATAAAGTCTTCGGCACGCTGCGGGAAAGTGTCGTCGAACGCCTGACCGCCGCCGGGGAGGTCAGCTCGGACGAACGAGCGCGGGAGCTCATTCGTACTTACGTGCGCACGATGGCGGCACACCCCGAGTTCTTCCGCTTCATCGTCGATCAGGGCCACCGTTTCGATAAGCGAACGGAATGGCTCGTCGATACGCATATCCGACCGGCGTTCGAGATGATGAATCAATTCGGGCTGCTCCGGGCCGCTGGAGGTGATGAGCGCAAGTTGCCGCACGCACTCTTTACGCTTCTCGGGGCGAGCACCCTCATCTTCTCGGTCCCCGCGAACTGTCACCGACTAACCGGCGTCGATCCCCGCGACCCGGAGGCTATTGAAGCGCACGCCGATTTCGTCGCGGCGTTGCTGATACCCTGAGCGACCCCTCGGCGCCCCGCAGGTATTTCACCTGATGTATGGAAGTTGCTCGAAGGAATCTTCGCACCCGATTTGGTGTGGGAGCCTACGTCTGCATCGGGTGTTCAACTTCACTCCGCCACAATCCTCCGGCGCAGAAATATCAGGTCTCAAGCAGCGACGGGTAAAGCAGTACCGGTCTCCAACAGCGATTTGAGGCTCGCGATAATCCATGGCCAGCCTTGAGAGATACTTTCGAACACGACGCTGCCGCTGGGAAAGCGGTCATGGACGATTCGCAGTTTCGTCTGTTCGTTGAGTGCTTCGATGCTGAACGTGACGCGGGAAGGCTCTTCACTGAGTGCTTGCTCGTCGTAGAGCACGTGCCAGCTGATGCTGAGTTTTTCACCGGGAACGATCTCCAGAACTTCACCATCGACTGCGGTGCCGTTTTCACCTTCGTAGCGTACAGGCGCGCCGACCTGCCAGGTCGATTCGATGGCTGTCGCATGAAAGTACTGGCGGGTGAATTCGGGATCCGTCAGCGCTTCCCAGACTTTTTCGGCGGATGCACGAATATAGGTTTCGTAGATGAATTCCGGTTTTTGTGTTTGTTCGATCGTTTCTTGTTTTGCCATCAGGCATCCTCCAAGGATTGTTTCAGCGCAGCAACCGCGATCAGTTGTCGGTCATCGAACTTCTGTAACCAACGAGTGGCTATTCCCTGAATGGGGACCGGATTCAGGTAATGGAATTTTTCTCTTCCGGCGAAATGAGAAACCACGAGTCCGGCCTTCTGCAGTTGTGCCAGGTGCTTGGACAGAGCTTGCCGGGAGTAGGGTACGAGTGCGCATAGCTGCTGCAGCGTCTGGCCATCCTCGGCATACAGGCGATCGAGCACGGAACGCCTTCGGGGATCTGCCAGGGCTTTGAATACGAGGTCCATGGTTGGCATAATATGCAACTAAAAGGTTGCATGTCAATATCTGAATTCCAAGAGCTGCACAACTAAACCTTCGACACAACTGTAGCGAGACGGAGTTAATGTTTGTTGGTATTCGGTATTGCAACCTGGCGGCAGGGCGGGTAATTTGCCGCCACGCTACAATAGTTCGGGGTTTTTTCGCTGTGGTCCGTAAAATTGTCGTGCTGAATCCCAAAGGCGGCTCAGGCAAAACTACGATTGCGACCAATCTTGCTGCGTACTACGCATCCCTTGGTCACTACACGGTATTGATGGACTATGACTCTCAAGGGTCGAGCACTCGGTGGTTGAGTAAGCGTCCCGATGAGTTGCCAGCGATACACGGTGTGGCGACATACAAAAGCCATGCAGGCATGACGCGCTCCTTCGCCATGAGAATGCCAATTGAGGCTGAACGTATAATCGTGGATTCTTCAGCGGCTATCAGCAAGCATGAAATGCTGGAACTGACTCGCGGAGCCGACAAAATCCTGATCCCCGTTCTACCCAGTGACATTGACATTCACGCAGCGACCCGCGTCATTGCCGATCTGTTGCTGGCGGCAAAGATTTCCCGTCGAGATAATCGCATTGCGGTAATAGCCAATCGAGTCAAACGCAATACTCTGGTCTTTCGCGCACTCATGAAGTTCTTGAACTCTCTCGACATTCCAGTGGCAGCGGTTTTGCGCGACACGCAGAATTATATCCGCTCAGCGGCAATAGGCGTTGGTATTCATGAGATGACGGAGAAACGAGTTGCGAAGGACGTTGACCAGTGGATTCCGCTGGCAATCTGGCTTGAAAGTGATGGTGCGTTCAACAGCGAGGTTGTTGAACGGACATTGATTGCCTCATCACGTTGACTACGCCGCCATGAGAATTATGACGCGAGTTGAACAGGCAGTACTGGCGTTTCTGGTTTTCTTTGTTGCGCTCGGTGCCTATTTCGCTTACGTCGACGAAGCGTTTTTTCGTGACACCTACACAGTTGAAGACGGTTTCACCGAATGGTGCACGTTTCTCGCCCTATTCGCAGCATTTGTCCTCTGCGCTCGTCGATTGTTGACGTTGTGGAGCACACGCAGCCCGCGATTCCTCTTCATAGTAGGTTTTCTCGCCCTGTTTTGCTTCTTTGGTGCGGGCGAAGAAATATCGTGGGGACAACGGATTGTCGGGTTTGAGTCCCCGGAGTTTTTTGTGGACAACAATTCACAGCAGGAGGCTGGGATTCACAATCTCGAGATCACGATCGGTGACAAATCGTACAAGCTTAATCGAATTGTCTTCGGCAGAGGTCTGGCGATTATGTTCTTCATCTATCTTGCGGTGATGACGCCGTTGTACCGCAGAGTGCCTGCTGTAACTTCGTTTATCGACGGCTTTGGTATTCCCATGCCGCGCAACTATCAGATCGTGGCTTACCTGTTTGTTGTCGCCGTCGCTGAACTGCTGATCGATTCTTCAAAACGCGGAGAGATAACGGAATTTGGTGGCAGCCTCGTGTTCATGCTGAACGTGATATATCCACAGAACTCGACAATTTTCCGTTCCGCAGAGAGTACTTCAGCAGAGAGTACTTCAGCAGATAAATGACTGCGAAGATTCCTAAAATCGGGTCGATCAGATAGTCCCAGAGATTCTGCGAGTCGAGAACTCTCAGCCAGTAACCGACCAACACGACAAGGACGATTGTCCTGCTGACCAGGTAGCCGCGCAGCGTTGCCAGCACGCCTAACGCCGCAATTGCCGTAAGCAGTGCCAATGGCCGGAAGCCAAGCGTGTACGGATCATAGGGACCCACTCCAAGCGCCATCGGATAGAGCGTGACTGCGAGTAGCAACACTATCGCACACAGGCTGGCGGAATCCGGGTTATTCAAGCTTATCCTATTCATTCGAAGTGTCGGCCACAAGATCAGCAACGCGAGCGTCGTGAGGCTCAGGTCGGCGAAGAGACCTTTCAGGCGCAGCACCGTTGAAACGTCGTAAATAGGAATGAAAGCGAGTGCGGACAGCAAGCTTGCAGAAATAAATGCTGTTGGCACGGAATGACGGAGACCTAACACAAATGTCGGCGAAAAAATGAGCAAGACGGCGGAGTAATGCAATAGATCCGACATCAGATAACACCCTGTAATTTTTCTGTAAGCCAGGCTTCGTTGAACCGCACATGTTTGATGTGTGTCCGCTGCCAGGTATAGAAAAGGTTGTAGACGCCAGCCTGGTCTTTTACGAACCACGGATAAGAAAATTCGTTCGTGTGGTCCTGCTTGTTAATGTTGGGTTTGTATTCCA
>SMVA01307665.1_pt1 | contig 10144 bp, 10 predicted proteins | sample 2456451 | NCBI WGS metagenome assembly SMVA01 (sample SAMN11095933, study PRJNA526329) | marine sediment metagenome | biome: Marine sediment; feature: Surficial sediment; material: Deep marine sediment; isolation source: Hadal surficial sediment | place: Pacific Ocean | collected 2014-05 | depth...
ACGGGCCGCGCGACGATGAACCTGTTCATCGACCACAATAACAACGGCATCCGCGACCCCGGTGAGCCACCCGTGCCGTGGGCGAGCTACCGGGACCAGGAGACGTCGCAGACGTGGCCGGGCGCGCTGCCGCTGACGGCGTTGCCGAGCGCCCGCCCTGTGCAGATCGAAACGCGGCATCTCAAGTTCGACGACCCGTTCCTCGTGCCGCGTGCTCAAGCCTACGAGCTGAGCACTCACGCCGGCAGCGATATTTCTATCGACGTCGCCGTGGTCCTGACCGGCGACATCGAAGGGTACATTTTTGTCGGCGCGGCCGCTAACGCGGCCGCGGTCAGGGGCGTCATCGTATCGTTACACGACGCGCAGGGCCGGGAGATCGCCAGGGCACGATCCGAGTTCGACGGGTTCTATAACTTTATCGGCGTTCCGGGCGGTGACTACGAGGTCCGGGTCGCCGCGAACGGAAGACGCGGTGAAGTCGTACAGCCGTTCTCGCTCGACGCGCAGGCGGGCTATGTCGTGCTCGACGGGATTTATCTTTACGAATAGCGACGCGTTAGAGAAAGGTCACGGTGATGTCGTACGTGACGCTGGCCGTGTCGCCGCCATTATGGACCTGGCTCGTCGTCAGATCGATGCCGACGAAGAGTGTCCTGGTACCCTGTATGTTTACATTTATTCCCGACCCGTCACAGCTAAGTTGCGAGCCGGTACTATACTTGCACGGCACCGCGATGACGGTCACGCCACCGAAAGTCAAGAAATTGTCCGCGAGGATATTGGCGTTCTGCGGCCCCGCCGTCTTCTTCAGCTGCAGTTGCCCGGTGACGGCGCCGAACAAAAGATCAGCGACATCGGTACCGCCCACCGTCTCGTCGGTATTGAGTATGAACTGACGGTCGGGGTCGCCGGCGAGCGCCGTGCCGAGGTCAGGCGAAACGATCCCCGTCATCGTGAAAGCCGCGGACGCGATATCGACCGAGGCCAGCGATGCGCTGCCAAGCAATATTGTCAGGAGCCGCTCGAACCTGCGATACGCCCGCGAGCTCATGCTCAGGGCACCACCGGGTAGGACGCGATGACGGTCGACCGATCGGTTATCTCCGGCTCCGATGTATAGTAGACCTCGGTGCCGCGCGGCAGGTTGGCGGCGATGACGCCGTCGTTCAGTGTGATGGTCGTCTGCCGTGTGACGATGCTCGGGTAGATGACGAGATGCACGGGCTCGGCCAGGAAGTTGCGCGTGCCATCGGGCGCCGTTTCGAGTACGTGCAGGTAGCCGCGTACCGACACCGGCCCGTGACGCCGCACGTCGACGGTGAGTTCGTTGGCGTCGTGGTCGATACGCACCGAGTCGATCGATGCGCTCGACGTGGCCCGGCTGTTGCGCCAGATGATCGGAATCGCGACGGCCGCGCGCGCTTCGAGTGCGATGCTCGACGATCGGACAGCAACGTCCGCCTGCTCGGCCGACGGGTCTTCGGTGTTGAGCGTCAGCACTTTGAAATGCGAGTAATATTCGCCTTCGGGGGCGTCCTGGCCGCGCCGCAAGGCGATCTTGATGATCTGGGATTCCGACGGCGCGAGCGTGACGCGACGCGGCGAGTAGCGCACATATGGCTGCACCGACCAAGGCGCTTGACCTTCATGTCTCACGAGCCCGCCGGTTTGCGTCATCGTCATATCGGTCCAGCTCGTCTCGAACGTGCCCGTCTGGTCACCACGGTTCGTCAGCGTGATCTCGGCGCTGCGCTGGTTGCCCTCGAACATAACGAGCGTCGGGTAGATGAGCAGGACGGCGCCGGCCCGGGCCGGCCCGGGCACCAGCGATAGGACCGCCAGCAACAGCAGGACCGTTAACCGCAACAGCTGCCGGCACGCGCGGATCGTGATGCCGACGAGCAGCTTATCGGTTCTCGAGCGAAGGCGGCGAAATCTGAGCATGGGTGCGTAAGAGCGCCAAGACGGTGATTCAGCTAGCCACGTTACGGCCAGCGGCGGGGGCGTTCTGTGCCGCAGTTAACATATTGCAAAAAGGCCTCAGACCCGGGATTTGGGCCGGCCTAGACGCGCAGGCCTTTCGGCTTGCGCTAAAATCCAACCTGAATGGTCAGTTTTACCCCTAAGCTTAGGTTGCTCTTGCCGTCCCTGGTGTGTCTCCGGCGGCTCGTAACCGCCGATTAGTAGCGCTCTGGAGTAAAGACGCCTCACACTAGATTTACAGAAACATGAGCGGCGAAATACAGTATAAGCCGTGTCCCGTGAGCGCCTACTATTGTCGAAAGCGGACGTTCATTACGCGTCTTCTCTGAGACGCCCGCTCCAGACAACGGTTCTAGTGATCCATATGCGATCGCCGGTTACTTCTATGCAGACTCCACCTCGACCAACCCGAGTTCGTAGAAGTGCGCAGCAGGCTGGGGTTTAGGGAGTAGCTGAACAGCCGCTTCTGGCCGTGATGCGGAAAATCACATCGCTGTAGGTGCCCATTCTAGTGCCCAAACCAGGATCACCTACGGTCACTCAAGGTAACTCACGGTGTTAAGAATCTGAGGCTAAACGTCTGATTGGATTACGCTGGATCAGCTTGGGTTAGAGGCACGTTTACTTCATAACCCGCAGGTCGGTAGTTCAAGTCTACCCATCACCACCATTCTTTTCAGTGGCTTACGCGAGATTACAGCGCGATTCGATCGTCAGCTTTTTCTATCTGCTAACGGCAACGCGGTTACGTTATTAGCTGTCTCCGAAGTGACTAATGATACGGGGAGATTCAGAAGATTGCGCTGGAAAAGGTCAGCCAGTTTATTATTGTACTTAGTTTCAATCGCCTCGAGCTCATTCTCGTGAGACTGATCCATTTCTCTTATCTTCTTAATTATCTGCTTTCCTATGTCCACGGGAGCAAATACCATTCCTGTGTGTCGTCGGAGCGTATCGCCATTGACTTTGACAATACCATTGACTATTTCTTCCACAGGTCCGCCCATGACGCCTGAGAATTTCCCGCCTTGTTGCCAGAATGCGTATATTTCTACACTCATTGTTTTTCTGCCTCCGTCTTGGTGCGGTTTTAGTCTAGATGCTATGCCGGGGAGCCGAGATACTGCAGCCAGCATGCCTCCAGAAGAGCCCAAGCCTAGCTCAGTCAGAAGCGAGACTTTTATTGTCTTGAGCAGAACTGGAGACGGTGAAGAGTTTACTCCTCCGGCGGAGATTCAGGTCGCAGATCTCACATAACATACAACTTCGAGAGCACCTTTCTGTTCGCTGGTAGTTGCCATCAGCGTATGGCCACCGGTCGCGCCGGCGAGCCCGTGGCTCCCACCATCGATGGGCGTCGCACCGAGTAATGCTCATTTAGAGGATATCCGGCTTCCACGACGGCGCCCCCGGCATCTGCGATGAATGCTATAAGAAGCGGGAACCTTCGAAGCGAATTGGCGGTCCACATAACTAACGACCGGCGTTACGCAAGGAAGGGCGTTAGCAGCATGTAGGGACTCCGCCTTCGGTCGGGAGCGTCCGGTTATGAAGCGCGGTATAATGCTCGACTCGGCGGTACGAGTCGCAACAGAGGCAGTTTCGCACGTGAGTGCCACGACGAACCGAGGTCGCTTGTCCGGCGACCGAGCTTTTGACACACAACTCCAGCGGAAATGTTTTCGACTGATAGCCGTAGTGCTCGGCCTGAGCCTATGCGAGAGCGTCGCCGCCCTGTCACTGGACGACATCATCCAACTGTCGCGAGGCGGCTACGGCGACCAAGAGATCACGAGCTTGATCGCGGCCACCGGAACGCGTTTCGAACTGGATGTCGGCAGCCTCACAGCCCTGGCGGCGGCGGGGGTCAGCGAGCCGGTAATTCAGGACATGTTGCAGGCCGGCAATCGTCAACCCAGCGGGAATCTGCTCGCCAGCCTGACATCCGAGGTGCGCACCGATGCTCATGGCCGCGACGGCGCCTTGGCGGAGACGACGGTCGACGACATCCTCCAGCTCTATCGCGCGGGCCTGAGCGACGCGACCATCGTCAGCTTCGTGAGGCGTAGCAACGAGTGTATTTCATTCTCCACCAGTCACCTGCTGCAGCTGGCTGAAGCGGGGCTGAGCCAGGGGTTCGTTGCGGCCCTGGATAACCTGACCGCCGAGTGCCGCGACCAGGAGCGCCTCGCCGACTCTCGGTTCAACGTCTACATACCGTCGGGCCGCGCCACGGGCGGCTATCTACCGGGAATCTATGACGATTACTATTATCGAGCGATGCCTTACTCCTACTACCCTTACTACTCGTACGCGAGTTATCCCGATTACCGCGAGCCCCTGCAGCATCAGGAACATCTTATCGACACTCAGGGGCCACCGCAGGAAACCATCCACCACATAGTCTCTAACGGAGACCAGATCGATCACCACCACCACGACGTCACTCGTGACCAGGGTCTTGTGCAGGTCGAAGATCTTCCCGAACACCAGCACGTGGGCGTGAGCCTTACCGAACATGACGCGCTTCATCCCGATCACTCGGCGGGGGTGAGCACCAATAGCCGTGTGGCGCGGAGCGTGAACGACAACGCGTACCGTCCCCGGCTCGACACTTCGTCGAGGTTCGCGACGAGTAATCGGAGCACGGGACGCCGCTACGTCGACTTCGGTACTCAGTCCTCAGCCAGCAGTAGCATTTCTACTAGCGCCAACCGCTCGTCCACGCGCGGCGCTGGAAGATCTCGCAGCACGTCGTCCAGGTTCTCACTAGGTAATCCGCAGACGCGAAGCGGCTCCACGGGCTTCACAGTCCCCTCCTCCGGCAGCCGCGGCTATTCGGCCGGTGCGAGCGCCGGCATTGGTCACGCGGCCCCTCATAGCGCAGGGAGCTCGGCTAGCGGAGGAGGCGCGGCGCGACACCAAGGCAACGCACGGGCGTCGGGCAACGGTCGCCGCTGAGGGAGTCACAACCCCCAACGTTATTAGTCACCTGTCGCTGTTCGTCCTAAGCGACGATAAAGAAGTGCCACTTGTTCTGTGAGGCATCGGAAAAGGAATCTTTCTGTGAAGAAGTTAATCAGGCGTCTAGCGTTTCTGGCCCCGGTAGTGCTGTTCGTTCTGGCGAATGCCGGTACCGCACAAGCGGACTCGATCAAGATTTTAGCGTGGAATATAACGGGGGCGGCTCTGTCCGGAGACGCCACCAACCAGGAAATAGTCTCAACCATATTCAGCCGGGAAGACGCAGACGTCATCCTACTCTCCGAGACTCGCAGAGCAGGGGATCAGATAGCCAGCCTTCTGGATGGTCCTTATATGTTGGCTGCCTCCAGTGGCGATGGGCAAGACATCTGGGTGCGAAACACCGGACGTTTTTCCGTAGACCAAGCCTCGACGGGGAGCTGGCGTGTCTCCCGGGGCAGGGGTACGCAGGACGGTGTCTGGGCGGAGCTTGCCGACGATCAGTCTGACCAGCGTTTGTTTTTGTACAACGTTCACTTACCGATTCCTGACAACTTTCGTAACCGAGACGCAATCCTCGAGGTCAATAATCCGGCTCAGCAACAAGGCATCTGCGACATCATTGCGCAGATGGAAGACGATGCCGGTAACGGCATCGTGATCATCGGCGGCGACTTCAACGATATACGTCTGGCCGAGGACGAGAGTGTTATCGACTATCTGAAGGGAACGGGAATTCTTGCCGCGGTGCCAGGTTGTCGCTCAACAGACATTGCGATGACTGACGCGGTTAAGGTTGACGTCAGTCACATTCTCGGCACCGGTGAAGCCGATATATACAGCAACGCGGGCAGTATGACCGCTACCGATGTTGGGTTCGGCCAGCACGGATACGTAACGGTCAGCGTCGCGTTGGCCGACGTTCGTTAACCGCTGCCATGCAAGCGGCCGCATAGGATTCCGACAGGGCCGATTAGCGCGTAGGGAAATAAGCTGATAGGTAATGCGGGATGTGCTGAATCGCGCACTAGTGTGAATCTCGTCACATCCACAGCCCGGTAGATGTCAGATCCTGTGCGTGAGGAGCTCGATTCTACAGTCTCCGCCTGCTCAGAATCGCTCCCAAGAGCCCGGCGTAACTGCCGGGCTTTTTTATGTGCATGGCGAAGTTTGTTCAGCCTTTCCGAAATGGAACTACCTTACCTTCAGCGCTTTTCGGTAGAAAAGTTTTCGCGACCAATTCCGGGATATGGATCGCCAGAAGAGTACGAGAGTGGTGCCACCGAACGCCCGATCCCCGTCAATAGATCCTCATTCTGGAGCAGGTTAAGAGGCCCGCTCCGGCGCGCTCGAAACGCCCGGTGACAGACCGAAGAGACGCCTCAGATCGAGGCTTGGAAGATACGGGCTGGAAGCCCGCGCCGACGTGGCTGAGGCAATCGAGACTGAGACAGAAACCACATAAATGCGAGGGGAATTCCTGAATCGCCCACTACTGTGGATCACTTCACATAACCGGGCCGGCAGAAAGTAGACCCTGCCCATGGCTACACGCCTGCTCGAGACAAAGACATGGATCAAACGAACCCTGCGGATAACGACGCCGGCAACGATGACGCTATCACGAGAAGAATAAAGACGATTAGAGAGAAGGCCATGCTTGAGGAGGTCATCGAGGGCACTACGGGGCGGCATCGCTACGAGCCCGAGGATGTCCGGCTTGGCTGGACGCAGCGTGTACTCGGTTGGTTCGGCAAGCGCTAGACATCTCAGCCGTGAGAGACTAGCCCCCCGAGAGCCGCCTAACCCCCCGGAGAAGCCCCCACGTCATACAGGCGAAGTACGGGGAAACCCGCCACAAGCGCGGGATATCGAAGGTAGGTGCGGGGCGACGAATACTCGACTATAGTCTATCGGTTGAATACACCGACTCGGAGACAACTTGTAGAGCAACCAAAACGAAGTTTACGCCATATTCGATGTATCCTTCCAACGACAGGTGGTCAGAGATGGGTGATCGAGAAGTGATTTGTGCGATCTATCACATTGACCTAAAAAAACTAACAGGCTCCATGAAGGGCTCTAAGATCTAGTGAAGACTGTCCAACTGGTGTCATTTCGGATTCGCATACGGAAAAAAACATGGCAATATTCCAAAAGTCAGATGGTGATGAAAGCGTAGACCGACCGTCACCGCCCAAGATCGATGAGGCGCTGCCAGTGCCGCCCAATCAAGTGTCTGTCATCGGGCCGACGCTGGTATTCAAGGGCGAACTGGAGGCAGACGAAGACCTGATCATCGAAGGTCAAGTCGAGGGCACGATTGCCCATCATAAGAAGCGCCTCACGGTAGGCAAACAAGGCCGGGTCAGAGCAGATATCGATGCCAGCTCGGTCATTGTCGAAGGACAACTTGTCGGTGACATTCACGGCGAGGAGGTAGTCACGCTGACTGGCGGTTCCAATGTCAAGGGCAATATCTTCTGTCGCCGTATCGTCATAGAGGACGGCGCGATATTCAACGGAACAATCGACATGGGAGGACAAGCGAAAGTAACGCTAGTACCGAAGAAACCTGCCTAGGCCGATCACGGCTGGCGACATTCAACTGTGGTTTAGCGCGCCGGTACAAAGAAATCCACAGCGGTCCGTCTCCAAATTTCCACACGCCGTCCTCTTTGACGAAATTCAACGTTTCAGAACTGGCCGACCGGACCCTGGTATCTCCAAACGAGTGTGAGCCCTCCTCGTTCCACTGAATCGTCGCGGCATTGCCGTTGATGGTCTCGATCTCATTTTGGACGTCAGTCCGACCATTCTTGAGAAACCGGCACTATCGCCCGTGAAGATTACGCAGGAATATATGAGAGCCTATTCTTATGTAAAGGAACTGCATCTCTGACTCCGTCTTTCGACGAAAAGTGTGACGGCGTCATCAGATAGCTGTAAACCAATGGCAGCAAGCGGCCAGGAGCATTCCCTCGCGGCGCGGAGGCTATATCGAAGCGTCCGGCTGACTCCAGATCATATTAAGTTCCGGCTGTTTTGGCCGACTTACATGATGAGTGATCGAGTTTGCATTCCTACTCCACGCTCCTAGTGAAAAATCCGTAACCAAGGGGCGACTAAGGACTTGTGCCCATGGCGACTAAACACCAGCCCTACAAAGGCCACACTCGGTTCCTGTTCGAAACCTTGGACACGCCCCAGAGCGACCGGGTCGAGTCCACACTGCTCATCGATCTGCGTACGCACCCCAGGTATGACACTCGCTTCCCGGGAGAATTAGTTGCTGAGAGTGGCGAACACGTGTACGTGACGATCACCAACGTTTCACGTTTTGGGATGCAATTGGAAGGTCGACGGGAAACGCTTGACGCCATGCTCACCAACCTCAACCTCCACAGCCCGGATGCGGATTCCGATACCCCGTTGGCGGTACATTTCACGGTGCCGACTTACTCGGATCGTCTTGTTCCTGTGAAGGTCTACGCTAAAGCTCGCTATACGCGGCGTGCGGAACATGACATCTATCAAATCGGCATGGAATTCGTGACCTTCGATGAAGGACTTGCAGCACTCGTTGAGTATTTGTCCTACCGAAAAGCCACCAATGCTCGCATCAGCAGAGCCGGTCCAAGCACGGGTTAGTCACTGAATTATTGACTCAGGAGAACGGGGATTTAACAATTACATGGACTCCGCGGTCCAAAACAATAACAAGATGGAGACACGATGACTCCAGCACTAATCTGCCTCGCGCTGACGGTCTACTATGAAGCTCGATCTGAACCAATGATCGGGCAGGTCGCGGTCGCCCAGGTCGTACTCAACCGGGTCGAACACGCGGCGTATCCGTCGACGATCTGCGAGGTCGTACACCAGGGCGGGACTTATCGTCACCGCTGCCAGTTCTCTTACTGGTGCGACGGCAAACCCGAGACCCCGTCCGACTATCGAGCATGGCGCCTCGCGAAGGTGATCGCGCAGCTCACGCACGATGGTGTGCTCACCGCCGACGTCGAGGACGCCACCCACTACCACGCGGACTACTCGTCACCCTCTTGGCGAAACCGGATGGATCTAGTCGCCACCATCGGGCGGCACTTCTTCTACCTGTGCGATGAACGCTGCTCCGTACCGCCAAGACGCTCCTAGAGGCCATTTCGGTACATTCGATAGTCCGTAATCCTCCTAACGGGCATCGCCACACGGCAGTGCATCTCCGAAGAGATCTGTGTATCTTGCGCTGCAGGAGTCACCTGAAGCGCAACAGGCAACGCGCACGGAAAATAACGGGGTTGGTCATGCGGACGATAGGTTCGTGCTCGCTACTGCTTGCAGGCCTCCTCGCCGGATGCGATGGCGGGGGTAGCTCATCGCCACCCCCACCGCCACCTAACAACGCGCCGGTCGCCCAAGCCGGTGCCGACCAAACGGTCGTCGAGCAGACTCCCGTTATTCTGGACGGATCCGGCAGCACCGATTCCGACGGCATCATCACCGCATACCGGTGGACCCAGACATCGGGGCCGCCGGTGACCATCAGTAACGCCGGTCAAGCTCAGGCGAGTTTCACGGCACCGGCTGTGTCGAGCAACACGGTTCTCGTCTTTCAACTCCTGGTCAGGGACGACGACAACGCGATCGCTAATCAGACGGTAGCGATCACGGCACGGCCAGCACTCTTTTTTAATCTAAGCGGCACGATTACCGCGCCGGCAGGCACGGCCGTGGACGGCGACGTGAACGACCAGAATGCGATGCCTATTCCGAATAACGACCCGTCGTCAGCGCAAGCGATCCCGAATCCGGTTACCGTCGGCGGGTACGTCAACGAACCTGGATTCGGTGAACCTGGCCCTCTGCAAGGCCCTGGAGATACCAGCGACTACTATCGAATCAGTCTGATCGCCGGCGAGACGATTACGCTGCTCGTCGCGGATCCCAATATCGGCGATCCCGACCTGTACCTGTGGGACGCGGCGGGCACCAACGTACTCGATTCTTCGATTAACGTGGGGACCGTCGAAAGTCTAATCGTGCCCTCTAACGGCGAGTTCCTGATCGAGGTCTTCGCGTTCAGCGGGGCATCGAACTACGTGCTGATCATCGGCCAGACTCAGATCGCCGGCGCGTCCGGTGGCTATCGTCTCTCGGATGACTTCGTGCCGGGCGAGGTGGTGATGCGCTA
>SMVA01451048.1_pt1 | contig 10144 bp, 6 predicted proteins | sample 2456451 | NCBI WGS metagenome assembly SMVA01 (sample SAMN11095933, study PRJNA526329) | marine sediment metagenome | biome: Marine sediment; feature: Surficial sediment; material: Deep marine sediment; isolation source: Hadal surficial sediment | place: Pacific Ocean | collected 2014-05 | depth 0-1...
CGCGATTCGTGATGTCGGCAAAGCACTGGGCATGGATCTGCAACTGGTTGATCATCTTGCCAAGTCCCTGTCCTGGTGGGACAAAAAGGAAATATTGTTAACGCGATTTGAAGAGGCGGGCATAAACCCGCGCAGCCCGATCATTGGCCAGTTCATTGAACTGATCAACCAGATACTCGGTTTCCCCCGTCACCTTTCACAACATGTTGGTGGCTTTATTATTTCAAGTGGGCCCCTGTCACATCTTGTGCCGGTTGAAAATGCCGCCATGGATGACAGGACGATTATTCAATGGGACAAGGATGATCTTGAATCACTGGGGCTATTAAAAATTGATGTGCTGGCCCTGGGCATGCTGACCGCGATCCGTAAAAGTCTGCACATGATCAACAGCTATCGGAATTTGTGCCCGCAAGAGCAGTTGTCCCTGGCGTCAATTCCTGCGGAAGATCCGCTCACCTACAAGATGCTGCAACGAGGTGACAGCATCGGCGTATTCCAGGTTGAGTCCCGTGCCCAGATTTCCATGCTGCCAAGATTAAAACCTGAGTGCTTTTATGACCTGGTCATTGAAGTTGCCATCGTCCGGCCCGGGCCGATACAGGGCAAAATGGTTCACCCTTATCTTAAGCGGCGCAATGGTGAGGAAGAAGTCACTTATGCTAACGAGGAAATAAAGTCTGTACTGGGGCGAACACTGGGCGTACCGATTTTCCAGGAACAGGTGATTAAACTCGCCGTCGTTGCTGCTGGTTTTACCCCGGGCGAAGCCGACCAGCTAAGGCGTGCCATGGCCGCCTGGAAACGCAAAGGCGGTCTCGATAAATTTCAGCAAAAACTGATCGGCGGTATGCTGGAGAGGGGTCACGACAGGGAATTTGCCGAACGTATTTTCGAACAAATCAAGGGTTTTGGCGATTACGGTTTCCCGGAATCCCATGCGGCCAGTTTTGCCCTGCTGGTTTATGTTTCGGCCTGGCTGAAATGCCATGAACCTGCCGCATTCTATTGCGGCCTGCTGAACAGCCAGCCCATGGGGTTTTACTCTCCGTCGCAACTGGTGCAGGACGCCAGGAGGCATGATATCGAGATAAGGTCAGTGGATATTCAGCAGAGCTATTGGGAATCAACCCTGGAAAAACCAGCGATTTCAACCCGGCCGTCCATTACAAAAAATCCGCAGCCCGCTATAAGACTCGGTTTCCAGCGCGTGAAGGGTTTAAGGGAAGATGCAGCCACTCGTATTATCAGCGCACGAAACCAGGCCCCTATCCGCAGCCTTGACGATATTGCCAGAAGAGCAAGATTAAACCGGGGGGATCTTTCAAGATTAACCGAGGGCGGCGCCTTCAAAAATCTGTCAGGGCATCGTTATCAAACCCACTGGGATGCAAAGGGCATCCTTCCGGATTCTTCGCTGTTAAGTAAAGTAGCGGAAGAAAAACACCAATATGGCAAAGTCACCTTACCCGCCCCGATGGAAACAGATGATCTTCGTGCCGACTATACCAGCCTCGGCTTAACACTCGGCCGGCATCCGATGGCCATGCTGAGGGACACGGGTGAACCCTTCAGCCAATGTAAAACGAGTAAGGAACTTGAAGATCTCAGTCACGGCCGTTTTGTCCAGGTATCAGGCATTGTTACCGGCAGGCAGCGCCCCTCCTCTGCTTCAGGTGTTCTATTCCTCACCCTGGAAGATGAAACCAACAACATTAATATCGTGATCTGGACTCGCATTCTTGAAAGATATCGCGCTGCCGTTGTACAGGGCCGATTACTCAAGATCAAAGGTGTGATGGAGAGAAAGGACTCCGTCATTCATGTCATCGCCGGGCATGTGGAGGACCTGAGCCATTACCTTGAGCAATTCTCGTTGAAATCCCGTGATTTTCGCTAAGACTCACGCAATCCAACTAATTTGCTGCATCTGATGGCTAAAAGCTAAGCTTGCTTACCGAGTTTATCAAGATTATCGCTATGTCCCTGCCGGTCTATATTGTAGAAACTCACAATCCACAAGCCGATCAGAAACAGAGAGCAATAAAGTGGCAGGAAGAAGGTCGCCAGGTTAAGGCGTATTTCATAGGTAACATCTTCCAGAACTGAAATTGCGTCAAGTCCTACCAGGGAGACGATTGTGCCTGCACCAATTATGCCTCCGGCAGATATCGCTTTCGCGGCAAATCCACGGGCAGCAAAAAACAACCCTTCCGAGCGCCGGGAGGTGACAACTTCACTGTCTTCGACAACATCGGCCATCATCGAATCCAGTAAGACGCCGCCAATGATGCTGCACACCACTTCAGCCACAACAAAGAAGGTATAGACATAGAGCGCCAGCCAACTGCCAAATTCAGGCCAGATACCGGTAAGTAGCAGAATATAGGGAATGGGATAGAGGGAAATATTGACAAGAATGGCCAGGATCGCTGCTTTTTTCTTGCCGTAGCGCTGGCCGAAATAAGGTGCTGCCCAATAGGCGATTGCCGGAGATAACATCACTCCAAGCCCGGTAAAAGCGATCTGGGGCCCCGTAAATCCGAAGAAGTAAGTTGTGTTATAGAGATACAGCGCTGTCCCCAGACCACCTGCTATCCCGACAGTAAGCCCATACAGGAATAGGGCTGCAAAATTCCTGTTCTTTACGGACTGGAAAATCTGGCCAATTTCCCGCGTTATCTCACTAAATTTGAAAGTTTCATCCGGCTTCGGCAATTTTGCAGCTACTTTTTGTGTACCAAGCGCAGAAACAATGATCGCCAGGGCAATAGCGACGGCGCCTACAGCACCATAGATAGCGTAACCCGTACTAACGCCGACCCCATAGGCACCCACCCAGAACATGAAATTAATGGTGTGGATCCCATTGCCACCATACCAGCCGAAGGCATAGCGAAGTGCGAGCCATTTATTGCGACGGTCATAGTCACTTTCCAGGTCCGGCAGAAGTGCAGTTGATGGCACCTCAAACAGTGTTGTACCGGTTCTGATGAGTATGGCGATAACGAGCACGTATATAAACGTGTTGCTTTCGTTGAGTTCAATCACTGGGTTGAACAGGGCGTAAAAACTCAGGGGCAGTATGAAAAACGCGCTGTACATAAATGGGTGCCGCCGACCATAACGCGAATCCGTCTTGTCGGACCAGTGGCCCAGCAGCAGGTCTGAGACTGCATCCCACAACATGGCGATCGCCATGGCCCATGCTGCCAGGTAACCGGGAAGACCCAATACCTGGTTGGCATAAATTAATAACAGATAACTAAATGCGTTGTTCTTGATCCCGTACGCGAGGGAAGCCGAACCGTAAAACCAGAAGATGGATTGTTTTTCCAGCGCTTTCTGTTCTGGTTCCAGGAATTTTGAATAACTTGTAATTGGGACCTCCGTAAAAAAAAGTTAAACGAACATACTTGATATCACGGCAGAATGCACGTTCATGCAGCAAACCACTAAGGGCTCATCAATAAACTGGATACGTGAACATTACCTTGTCACCCCCCATCTGTTGGCAATGAGTTAACTTAAGGAATCATCACAGCAATACAAAACATTGTCTGCCCTCACTGTTTCGTCACTAATCGCGTCCCCCAGGAGAAATCAGACGACAATCCTGTTTGTGGAAAGTGCCATCTGTTGATATTGAGCAGTTCACCGGGTCATTCAATATTGTGGCAAGGCTGGCTGGTGCAACGTAAGAAAACATTGTACGTCGATACGCTAAAATCGTAGGCTGTTGATTCAGCAGCCAGCGGTGAGCAGGTGCACAGGGTAACAATCAGGATAGCGAAACTTTTTCCAGTGATGAACATCAATTTATCTATGGTGCCATTTATGATGACGAATCGTGCTGGCAGGATAACATCACAAACTCGCTGTGCAATCCAGGCAGGACTCATTCTAGATGGAACATAATCCCCACGCGATGACATTTTCGGACCCGCTGGTTATTGACGGCGTGCCGAAACGCAGCGCGCTGCAAACAGTGCTGTCTATCCTGCCTTTTCTCTGGCCGGCAGGTCATCCGCTCATGCGAGTCCGCGTCCTCATCGCACTTGGTTGCCTTTTATTGGGTCGTACTGCAAACGTTTACGGACCCATCGTCCTGAAAGACCTTATCGATGGCCTGGAATCACTCATAGCGAGTCCACCGGTCATCGGCCACGGCGAAGCCATCAGCGCCCTCTTCTCTCTCGCACTGCTTTATGGCCTGATGGTGCTACTTCCCGGTCTGCTAACAGAAATCAGGGCGGCCGTTTTTATACCTGTCTCCGAGTTCGCACAACGGGTGTTCGGACTAAAAGCATTCAGCCATTTGCATGATTTAGGCATGCGCTTTCATCTCGACCGCCACACGGGCGGATTGTCCAGGGCAATCGAAAGAGGCACTCGCGCACTTCAGCAAATTACCGGTTTGTTCGTCTTTAACATCGCACCCACCCTGTTCGAAATAACAATTGTCTGCAGCTACCTGGCGATTGCCTACCACCCTAAATATGTACTGGTTATTCTCCTGGCAGTGGTCGCCTATATTGGCTTTACTCTATTTTTTACGGAATGGCGGACGAAATTTCGCCGTGAGATGGTGAAACAAGAGTCCAGGGCAACAACCATTGCCGTCGATAGCCTGTTGAACTTTGAAACAGTCAAGTATTTTGGCAATGAGCAATATGAGGCTGATCGTTATAACGACTCACTGGTGTCATACATGGGTGCCGCCGTAAAAAGCCAAAATACCCTGGGCATGTTAAACACCGGGCAGCTTTTCACCCGGGTCGTGTGTCAGATAGCCATCCTGGTGCTTGCTATCCAGGACTATTCAGCTGGTAACCTCACAATCGGTGAGGTCGTAATGCTCAATACATTCATGCTGCAACTATTCATCCCGCTGGGCTTCCTCGGATCATCCTACAGAATGATCCGCCAGGCACTGGTGGATATGGAATATATATTTCAGCTCATGGATCTTGCACCCGAGATCCAGGACCAACCGGGCGCCCGGCCACTTAGCGTTGGTACCGCTAACATCTCTTTTGATTGTGTCCACTTCGGTTACGACAGCGACAGGAAAATCCTTGCAGGAATTAGCTTTGAGATCCCGGCAGGCAGAACAACTGCTGTCGTTGGCGCAAGTGGCGCCGGAAAATCAACTCTCGCAAGGCTCCTGTATCGTTTTTATGATGTCCAGTCAGGTGAAATCCTGATTGATAACCAGGACATATCCAGTGTAACGCAGGAAAGCCTTAGGCAATCCGTTGGCATTGTGCCGCAGGATACTGTGCTGTTTAATGACACGATCCGCTACAACATCAGATACGGCAAACCTCATGCAACCGATGAAGAGGTTGAGGCTGCTGCAATAACAGCAAGCATTCACGACTTTATTGTCTCGTTACCACAAGGTTATGAAACCAGGGTTGGGGAGCGCGGGTTAAAATTGTCCGGCGGTGAGAAGCAGCGTGTAGCAATTGCCAGAACGGTACTAAAAGACCCGCCAATCCTGGTGCTGGATGAAGCAACGTCAGCGCTCGATATCAAAACCGAACGGGAAATTCAGGCAGCACTACTCGAGGTAGCAAGGAATAGAACAACACTGGTTATCGCCCACCGGCTATCGACCATTGTCAATGCCGATGAAATTCTGGTGATGGATCACGGCCAGATCAAGGAGCGAGGAACACATACTGAACTGGTCAATACCGGGGGTTTGTATGCAGAAATGTGGCGCCGCCAGAAAGAGGCCGCCGATGAAATCCAGAAAATCCAGGAGATCTTCAGCGGCGATGAACTCCGCACCTTGCAACTGGAGACACGAGATACTGAATCCAAAGATTAATAATTCGCCTAATCCGGTTGGAACAGGACACCAGGATTTAGTATCGAATTGGGATCCAGCGATTTTTTAGTTGCCCGCAGCGCCGTTTCAAATAAATCTGGTCTTTGCTTTGACCAACCTTCAGCATGCATCCGACCGACAGCATGATGGTGTGTGATCGTTCCTCCCGCGGAGATAAGTACTTCACTTGCCGCATTCTTGATAGCCTGCCATTGCTCCTCCTGACCTCCCTTCTTACCCATTCCGCTAAACGTATAGTAGGGGGCAGGTCCATCCGTATACACATGGGTAAAGCGACAGGACAGGCTATGGGCATCACCGATGACTTCCTTTAATACCTTGCCCACCTTATCTCTTATCTCGGCATCAAATTCAGGCCACTTATCCCAGGTCACCGCGGATTCAAATGTATCACCGATGAGTCCAAGGCCATTGGTCAACCCCGCATTGACACCAATAAAGGAACTGCGCCAGTTGCCAACGGCGCCGTCCCTGCCTGTTGTTTCTCCTGAACCATCCGAAATCAGGATCTCATCGTCGCTGATCAGACCGCCACTGTCCCGTGCAATGCCAACTGCCAACTTGATCAACTCTCCCTGGGGCAGTTCCGCTGATTCAAATCCGATGATCAGGAGTGCCTGCTTACCATCCAGACCGGCAGCACGTCCTGCTTCTGCCGGATCAAGTAACCGCAGGTTGGCTGGCCATAACTTCGCTTGTACGATATGCCGGGTCGCTGTGTATGCTGCTTCCCACGTCGGGAATACCACACCTGCTGTCGCCCGGAACACAGGTCTTTTTTGAATCCTCATCCAGGCCTCTGTCAGAATTCCAAGCGTCCCTTCAGAGCCTATTACCATTCGATCAGGACTTGGACCCGCACCACTACCAGGTAGTCGCCTGGATTCCCACCAGCCCTGTGGCGTGATCATGCGAATAGATTCTACAAAATCATCAATATGGGTATGGTTGGTTGCATAGTGACCACCGGAACGTGTGACGATCCACCCACCGAGCGTTGACCATGGAAAACTTTGTGGGAAGTGGCGCAGGGTAAACCCGCCAGGTCGCAAGTCACTTTCCAAATCTGGCCCAAATATACCGGCCTGGACCCTGGCTGCACGAGATACATCATCAATTTCCAGCACCTGGTTGAATCGTTCCATATCGATGGTAACCGCACCATCGACAGTGCCCGGAATACTGACGCCATTGACCACGGTCGTTCCACCCCCATACGGAACAGCCGCATAACCCTTGCCATCACACCAATCGAGAACTGCTTCAAGCTCCTGTTCACTTCCAGGATACGCCACCGCATCCGGCGGTTCTTCAAATTCACCGCGAATTGCCTTGTTTAATTCCAGAAAGTGACCGCCGTAGGTATGAATAACCCGTTCCGATTTATCCGTTGTCACCACATCAGATAACGTATCAGGCACTGAAATTCTGGGTGCACGGAGTTCGAAGCTCTCAATGTCTGGTATCTCAGGTGCCGTCACCTCCTGACCATAGAGTTGCGAGAGATGTTTTGCCGTCTCCCGGCGCTGGGCCTGCGTAGGTTCATCTGACTCCCACCCCCAGGTCCAGAAACTTTTTCTGCCGCGAGCAGGTTGCCCCCGATCTGACCTGACCTGCTTTGATTTGGCGTTTTGGTTGCCCATCACTTGCCCTCTTGTTTACACTCACCGCAGGTACTTATAGCAATTTCCGAACCGGGTTACATCTCCTGGATCAAGCATTTGTATGAATTGTTGCTATTTCCTGTCCACCATCAAGTTTTTAGGAGTTGCTGGTATGCCAGATTACAAGTTTGTTACCCATCCCATCCACGGAATGGAAGGCATGGTAAGAGGCATGTTTTCAAATCGAAACATGCAGGGATCGGTTGCCAGCAGGGTTTTCCCGGGCGTACGCAATGTCGCCATATTGCCCAAAGAATTTTCCGATGAGCAGGCAGCGGCAGACTATTTACAGGATCTTATTGAACAAGGCGGCAATGCTGCAGCAGTAAAGGTTGCAGATTCCGGATGGCTGGTGTGTGCATGGGTAGCCAATGGTGAGTAATCAGAAATTTCAGTCAGGCACTAGTTTGATACAGGATTAAGCACCGGCATCAGATCCTCGACAATCGCCTCGCGAATTTCACGGCTGGCATTCTTGTAAAAAGAAATACGATTGTATTGATGTTCATCGAAACTGGGCTGCAGTTCATGGTTCTGCAATTTGACGTCCACGTTGTCACTCTCACCGAGGAATACCGCCTTCTCATTGCCTTCTGATTCAGTGGAAATATAATAAACGCCAGGAATGAAATCGTTGAAGCGCATATTTCCGTTGTACACATTGAAGACGTAGGACTTACCTGACTTTCCCGTGAGGCTTCTGGTTGCAAGCTTTGGCATTTAAGCCTCCTTAATCCGGTAATCCGAGTACACGTTTGGCGATGATGTTTCGCTGAATTTCGTTGCTGCCGCTATAGATCGACGCTGCACGGGAAAAGAAAAACTGGTGCAGCGATTCACGCTCACTTTCCGAAAATTCCTGCTCATCGACGCCGAATCCCCTGGACCCTTTTAGCCGGGTTTTCAGGTCATGGTATTGCTGTTGTAGTTCGCTGCCGACAACCTTGAATATGGATGTGGCTGGTCCTGGTGTCGCGCCATCCTGTGATTCTTCCACGACCCGGCGCTGGGTCAGTTGCAATGCTTCGGTATCCATCTGGTAGGTCAGGATCTGGTCCCTCGTGACGGCCTCTGCCAGCTTGCCATTCGTTTCCCCGAGGAATTCCCGGGCGACTTCCACCAATCCGGACTCTCTCTTTGTGGTACTGCCTGAAACAAGGGATTCCATGCCAGATCGTTCATGCTGCAGTAATCTCTTGCCGACGGTCCAGCCCTTGTTGAGCTCACCCACCAGATCTTCACGCGCAGCGAGGGCGTCATCGAAGAAAGTTTCGTTGAAGGTTGAGACACCGCTTAAAAGCGGTATGGGTTTAACCGTTACGCCAGTCTGGTCCATGGGCAACAACATGAAACTGATACCGTCATGCTTGGGTGCATCCCTGTCCGTTCTCACCAGAATGAACATCCAGTCCGCATTGTGGGCACCTGATGTCCAGATTTTCGAACCATTAATCACATAGTTATCGCCATCCAGGTCTGCACGGGTTTGCAGGCTCGCCAGGTCCGACCCGGCCCCAGGCTCGCTGTACCCCTGGCACCACTCGACTTCTGCCCTTGCTATTCTTGGCAGGTGACGCAGTTTCTGTTCCTCCGTTCCAAATTCCAGCAAGGTAGGCCCAATCATGCTGGTACCGAAACTCGATAAAGCTGGCCGTGCCCTGATCGCACCCATTTCTTCCAGAAGAACCACATATTCGGCTGTTTTTAAACCGCCGCCGCCATATTCTTTTGGCCAGCTGGGTACAGTCCAGCCCTTCTCGACCATTCGCTTCAACCAGAGCTTCGTGTCGGGATCCTTGATTTCAATTTTAGTACTACCGTTTGAAATTTCTCCTGGACCTCGTGCACCAGGCGGACAGTTTTCCGCGAGCCAGGCCCTGGTTTCTGAACGAAATTCGTCTAGATTCATTTTCCCCTCGATTGGGCAGTAAACTATTCCTTTACGCTATCAAAATCACCTGGTGACCGCCAGCAAACCAGCTTCCATTTATAGCGAACAATCGTTACCTTGAATACCTGAAGCTTGAGTACCAGCAGACAGGAGTGAGAGATGACAAGAGATACCGGCGCGCAGGCAAGTAACGGCAATTTGGAATCCAGTTTCACGATCAACCGGGCCACGGAGCTTGACCTTGGTGGTGAGTATGAAACCCCAACCGCTGATCAGATAAGCCTGTTCGGTTCCGGATTCGCTAAAACAATGGCCTCGAATATATTTTTATCCGGTCTTGATCCTGACTTTTGCGCCAGGAATACAGGTTTTTTTACCGCGCCATTAGAACACAGAATTCATGTGACCGGATACGAGGTTAATCACGAGAACAAATCGGTGGAAGTCAGACTGTCAAATAATGTCACCCGGATGGCTCGCCTATTTCAATCCCAGGGCGCGATTACATTACCGCTTGACTCCGGCAACATTCATTTTGAGCCATCGACAATAACGCCATCACTTGCGGTTCAGCATACCTGCGAATGGCCTGATACATTACAGCATAAAGTCGCCGCTGGCATTAACTCCAACAAACTAGATGAGGCGCTTGATCTGGCCTTCGCCGAGGAAGCGATGACGGCCGGGTTCGTCGTGACCCATAAGGGAAATATCATTGCCGAACGTTAC
>SMVA01089172.1_pt1 | contig 10143 bp, 5 predicted proteins | sample 2456451 | NCBI WGS metagenome assembly SMVA01 (sample SAMN11095933, study PRJNA526329) | marine sediment metagenome | biome: Marine sediment; feature: Surficial sediment; material: Deep marine sediment; isolation source: Hadal surficial sediment | place: Pacific Ocean | collected 2014-05 | depth 0-1...
CAACGATGAACTCGACAAGCGGGCGCGGTTGCGTTTCGGTCTCGCATACACGCTGCTCGCGCAATGGGCACCGGATTCCGATGCCGGGAAGCAGGGCATCGGTGGCGATCTCGATTTCACCGGTGTGTGGCATGCGCTGGGTTCGCACGACGAGGGCAACGCGGGCTACCTCGGCTTCGCAACCGAGTGGCGCCATCGGGTCGGCCCGCGCCCCCCGTCGGCGCTCGCCTCGCAGTTCGACGCCTTCGCGCGGACGACACAGGCGTTCAACGAGCAGGACTTCGCGCTCGTGCAGCTTTGGTGGGCGCAGGAGCTCTTTGGCGACACCCTCGAGATCACGGCGGGCAAGATCAGTACGCGAGCCTTCTACAACACGAACCGGCTGCGGAACCAGAACGTCGCCTTTCTGAACCAGGTGTTCTCGGGCAATCTTGCCGTCGGGCTTCCTCCCCGCGGTATCGGCGTCAACGTCGCCTATCGGCCCGTCGAGACGTGGTACCTGACCGGTGGCGTCCACGACGCCAACGGCTCGGCGACCGCCGGGAACTTCGGGACGCTGAGCGACGGGCAGTTCGTCTACATCGGGGAGTTCGGCTGGACCCCCACGTTCTCCCGAATCGGCCGAGGCAACTACCGGTTCACGCCCTGGTACTCGGACGCAAGCCGTCAGCGCGGTACCGGCGTCGGGAAGGGGTTTGCGCTGAGCTTTGATCAGGACCTCGGCGCCGAACTCATCGCGTTCATGCGATACGCCTGGGCCGACGGTGATTCCCGCGGCGCGGATCAGACCCTGTTCCGGCGGGATCGCGTTCACGAGACCATTCGGGCGGGAGGGCGACCTCGTCGGTCTTGGTCTGGGCTGGTCCGAGCCGAGCGAGCCGACGCTCAACGAAGAGGTCGTGTTCGAGGTGTTCTACCGTCTCCAGTTGACGCGAACTCAGCAACTCTCGGTCGGCTGGCAGGCGTATGTCACGCCCGCGTTCGATCCCGATGACGACGTCGCGAACGTGTTCAGCATCCGCTGGCGCATCCAGTTCTAGTGCCGGTTTCTAGAAGCCGTGGAGACGCCATCCCCGCGGGCCTTGCGCTGGCGAACAGCACACGGTGCTTGCGACTGACAGCCCCGAGCTACGGAGCGGGCTCGACGCTGAGGTGCCAGGGGATGCCGTCGGGCAGCGTACCGCCGGGGTCGTGGCGGACGGTGATCCGTCCGACGGCACCGTCGTAGGGGTCGAACCAGCCGATCGCGTTCCTGAAGGCGGACGGGTGACCGCCGTAGAAGAGGGGCCCGGCGTCCGCCACGGCGCGGAACGTGATCATAAGAGTGCCGTGGAAGTCGATCGTTCCGCGGGCGTCGAGCATGCCAGCGACGATCGTCCCGACCAGCTTGACCTTCGGCCTGTCCTCGGGGCCACCCGCGATGCCGATGCTTGACGCCCAGCCGGGCAGGAAGATCGAGCTTCTGCGTAATTCGTCGAGGTGGCTTGGGTCCAAAGCGTTGATGACGGCGCGGATACTCGCAGCGTCGACTTGCTCGTCCAGGTCGGGGTCATCCGGATCGACATAGAACCGTGTCTCGCCTGTGAACTGGACGTGGTTTCGCCAGTGCGCCATCTCGTGGGGCGTGTCACCGGCGACGGACCCGATGAACGTGCAGTCGTGAAACCGCAGGTTGTTGGAGTACGGCTTCGTGTCGGCAATCCATATACCGTCGAGCTCGGCCTCGACGCCGGGGTACTTGATCTCGTAGATGTAATTGCCCGAGCCCGGCGGATCCTCCACCTTCTCGAGCGCGCCGGTGTAGTTCCAGTTCACGTGGGTGCAATCCGGTTCCGTTTCGATGAAGGTCACCCCGTGGAACTCGCAATTCTCATAGAGGCCGTTGTTGCCCATCGGGATCCGCACGTCCGTGAACGTCATGTTGCGGTAGACCGGGCGGTCGTAGTAGTCGTACGCGCCCCCGGCGCCGAACGGGATCGATTCCCAGTTGAGACCCAGGCCGCCCTCGACGTACTCACCGCCGGCCGCGACGCCCGCGTCGCGCTGGAGCTCGAAGTCCACCGGGGCCGACGGGGGGTCGTTGGGGACCTGCCCTTCGAACCACGCGACCGCGGCCTGGAACATGTCGGCCGTGATCTCCGGCAACACTCGGTCACCGGCCTCGAAGACGACCGCCGACTCGTCAGTGCCGGGGATGATCGGGCCTTGCACGACTGTCTGGTAGCTGGCACCGTGGGCGAGCTCCCACGCCCCTTGTTGAGTGGCGAACAAGAGCCGCCCCCGCACCTTGGTGTAGGTGTCGCGGATGTCGAGGATGCCGTCGCGGTAGCCGAGCAGCCGGTCGTTGGGGGTCGCCAGACCGTCGCCGTCACGATCGGGGTTGACCTCGTCGATGAGTCTCGCCAACTGATCGTCGATGCCGGCGAACTCCTCGGCGGGCGTCCCCATGCCGGCGTCGTTGGCCAGCAGCTGGTCGTAGACGACCCAGCCGTCGCCGTTGACGTCGTACCGGGCCATGAACAGGTCGAAGTCATCCACGTACTCGTTGCCGTCGGTGTCGATGATCACCCCGGGCTCATCCAGGGCGGCCAGGCCCTCCGTCGGGTGATCGAGTCGGAGGCGACCGTCGCCATCAGTGTCGTAGATGACCACCATCGCGACCAGGACATCAAGCGTGGCGTCGAGCGCGGCGTCGAGGAAGTAGAAGTCGCTACGCATGACCAGCGGATCGGCCTCGTCGGCGTCCAGTTCTTCCGAGACGATCCCGTACCGCGTGCCGACCGCCCCGGTCACCGAGACGTTCTTGCCGATCATGACGCGGGCGGGGCTGATGATCGCGTAGTCGATCTTCTTGTTGATCCGAAGGTCCGCTACCTGTGTGTGCGTGAGAGCGCCGACGACGCCCGCGCTGGTCACGCGTACGTGCGGGAACCCGTCGAGCAGTTCGTATGTGAGCCGGAAGTACGGTCCGTCCCGATCGGGTGTGCCGTCCGGGTTTGTCAACAGCGCGATCGGCCGGGCGTGGAGCGTGCCGGACTTGTCGATCATCGGCAGCAGTTCGTCACCCGGCACCGGCGTAATCGCATTGGTCTCGGCCAGGAGGGCGTGCAGCAAGGCTTCGCCGACACCGTTCGGGAGGGTCGGCTCGCTGTAGCCGTCGGGCGGCCCAACGATCACGCTGCCGTCATTCGGGTACGTCCCGTGCCACAACGCGGCGGCGAAGCCGGCGTCGATGTCGCTCTCGGTCACGACGAATCGAGCCGATTCCCGGGACAGCATGTGCCGCGCGAAGTCCCGGCCGGCACTTGCGGCCGACATGGCGGCGTCCGAGCATGGTCCCCAATTGAGCAAGACCACCTGCAGGTCTTCGATGTTCACATGACCGTCGCCGCTGACGTCACCGGCGCAGGGGCCTGGGGGGTCCGAGCAGCCCCACTCGCCGAGGACCGTCAGAAAGTCCCCGATTCCCACACTGCCGCTGGCGTCCGTGTCCCCAGGACAATCACTGGTCGCCGCAACGGCTGCCCCGGAGCAGCACGCGAGGGCGGCGAACGTTGCAACCAACGAACCTGTCCTGTTCCTGCATGTGGCGTTCGTCATAGTGCTCCCTTCGACCAAGAGCCCGACGCTCTCAAGCGAAGAGTGGCCGGTCACACGCGATCATCGACGTCATGCAGTACGCGTTGAGACAGGAGCCGCTGGACAACGCGACCTCGTCGTGTATCGGCTGCGGAATCTGCGTCACCGTCTGCCCGATGGACACGCTCTCTTACAGCACAGAAGGCACCCTGAGCCTCCCGGTGCTCAACGCCTCATCGTGACGGCGCCGACCGTAGTGAGCGTGACCGGACAAGCTCGATCCCCCCCCCTTCATTTGCAGAGGAAACTCCTTGCCGCGGGCTCCTGCCGGGGTATGTTGTATCTCGGAGAGACAAGAGAAGACACGGGGGAGAACCAATGAATCACAGATTGCTCGCGGCTTGCGTTGTGGTCGTCGGGTTCGCCGGCACCGCCAGGGCTGACATTCTCTACGGTGTCAAGTCCGATGCCCTGTTCATGATCGATACGGACACCGTGACCGGAACTTTTATCGGCTCCGTGGGATATTTCGGTATCGGCGGCCTCGCGTTCGGCAACGACGGGACGCTGTATGGAATCGCATCCGCGAACGACCGTCTCATCAGGATCGACATTCTGACGGGTGCCGGTTCATCCGTCGGCGCCACCGGGAGACCGATCAGCTTCACAACGGGGCTCGGGAACGACCCCACCACCGACACCCTCTACGGCAATACGGAGGAGGGCTTCGGGCAGAGCAGTTTCCTGGTGACCTACTCCAAGGCGAACGGCTCTGCCGCCACGGTGGGGGACACGGCTGCCAGCGCACTGGTCGGTCTCGACTTCGACAGTTCGGGACAGCTCTGGGGGATTGACGGAGAGCCCGGCGTCGAACAGTTGGTCCGGATCAACAAGTTCGATGGTTCCACGACGGTCATCGGGCCCGGTGGGCTCCTGGACTTCCCATCCATTGCCGCGTTTGACATCGGGGCAAGCGGGACCTTCTGGGCCATCCACGACACGGACCTGGAATTGCTGAGCATCAATCCGAGTACGGGCCTGGCGACCTCCCATGGGAATATCACCGGGATCCCGTTGGGCGGCTTCGTGACGGGGCTGGCGTCTCTTCCAGGGCCCGGCTCGGCGTATCTGCTTTGCCTGGGTTCTCTGGTCTTGCGCCGTCGCCGTCGCTGACAACCGTCGAGAACGAATTCAACGGATAGATTCGTACAACCCTCACTTCGCGGTTGTGGCGGGCCACATCGCCGACAAAGGGCCTCACGGTATCGTCAAGGCGGTCATCGCAGTCTTCGATGGCACACCGCCCGGGTCCGCAAGTCGCACCCGGTGTTTGCCTGACGCGTCGGCCGGGGTAAGCTCGGATGCACGCCAGTGGGTTGAAGGAGACCATCTCAATGCGATGTCACTTGCTGGCAGCCCTCGCGGCTGCTGCTGTCGGTGGATCGGTCACCTCCCTTCACGCAAAGCCCCCCGCCGGCGTCACCGATGTCGACGCCCTGATCGAGTTGGAGCGTTCCATCCGACTCCGGGCGGTTCGCGAGCGCGCCGACGCGGTCGCCTGGTCATTGCAGACCGGCCGCCCGCTGCGTATCGATCACGCCGACGGCGGTGCAACCGAGATCGTCGGTCTACGCGACGGTCGCCCCATCACCTTCGCGACCGACAATCGAAACGCCGGCGACTCGATCTCGACCGACGAGTTGCTACCGGGCGGATCGACCGGTTTGAACCTGACGGGGTCGCTTGTGGCGTTGCACCAGTGGGACTCGGGCGAGGTCCGTGTCGCGCACCAGGAATTCGGGGGCCGCGCATTCTGGAGCGACATCAATGATCCGGGCACCACGCGTCACTCGACGCACGTGGCCGGGACCATGATTGCCGCCGGTGTCAGTTTCGCCGCGCGTGGCATGGCGCCCGACGCCCTGCTGCTCGCTTTCGACTGGGGTTTCGACTCCAACGAGATGGCCGGCCAGGCGGCCTCGATCGCACGCGTGTCCAATCACTCCTATGGCCAGATCCGCGGTTGGCGTTTCGATGCCGGTGACTGGTACTGGTACGGCGACCCGACCGTCAGCACGACCCAGGATTACCGCTTCGGGTTCTATGACAGCCTGGCACAGGACTGGGACGCGATCGCGTACAGCGCGCCGCTGTACCTCATCTGCATCAGCGCCGGCAACGACCGTGGCGAGAGCCACAGCGGCAGCCACCTCGTGTTCATCGACGGCAAGTGGGTGCCGAGCACGGACCCGCGCGACAATGACGGTGGCGTCACCGGGTACGACAGTGTTGGTGGACGCAAGTGCGCGAAGAACGTGCTGACCGTCGGCGCGGTGTCCGACATTGTCGGCGGGTACACCGGCCCCGGCTCGGTCGTGATGACGAGCTTCAGCGGCTGGGGGCCGACCGACGACGGACGGATCAAGCCGGACATCGTCGCCAACGGCATTTCGTTGTTTTCCTGTGATGACGACAGCAACAGCGACTACGCGTCGCTGAGCGGCACGTCGATGGCCTCGCCGAGCGTCGCCGGGTCGATGGCGCCGCTCATCGAGCTGTACAAGTCCATGCATGACGGCATGGAGCCCAGGGCCGCCACGCTCAAGGGGCTCGTGATCCACACCGCCGACGAGGCCGGTTCATGGGACGGGCCGGACTACCGGTTCGGTTGGGGGCTCGTCAACACGTTGGTCGCCGCGCAACAGATACAGCTCGATGCATCCGAGCCCGCGGCGATCCAGGAACTGACCATCGCCGACGGCCAGGTCTTCATCCAGTCATGCACGGCGGCCGCCTCCGGCGACATCAGCGTGACGATCTGCTGGACGGACCCCGCCGCCACGCCGGCCGCAGCGTCGCTGGACCCGCCGGACCTCATGCTGGTCAACGACCTGGACCTTCGGATCATCGGCCCCGATGAAACAATCCACGAGCCGTGGATACTCGTTCCCGGAAGCCTCGGTGCGGCCGCATTGACCGGCGATAATTTCCGTGACAATGTCGAGGTCGTCGAGATCGCCGGTGCCCCGGCCGGCCAGTACACGTTGCAGGTTACCCACAAGGGCACGCTGGTGAACGCCGAACAGGCGTTCTCGCTTATCGTCAGCGGGCTCAGCTGCACGGCGAGTGCGTCCTGCCCGTGGGATCTCGATGATGACGGTATGGTGGGGATCAATGACTTCCTCGGCCTGCTCGGGCAGTGGGGCAGCGACCCCGGCGGGCCACCCGACTTCGACGGTGACGGCACCGTCGGCATCAACGACTTCCTGGAGCTGCTCGGCAACTGGGGGGTTTGTCCGTAGACGGCGTCGGCCCGGCGCCTCAAGTGTGAGGGTGACACGGATGTTCAGGCGGATGGCGATTGTTCTGTTGCTTGTGTGCATCGGGCCGGCTCCGGCCTGCCTCGCGCAGTGTCCGGGTGATCTCGATGACGACGGCGATGTCGGGATCACCGACTTTCTCACGCTGCTGAGCCAGTGGGGCCCCGGCGGCGGCGCGGCCGATCTCGACGGTGACGGTTTCGTCGGGATCCAGGACTTCCTGATGCTGCTGAGCGTATGGGGCCCCTGCCCCGATCCGCCGCCGTATTCACTGCCGCCGACCATCGTCGTCTACAACATCAATGACCGCGACCTCGACGCCAACGGGATTGGTGATGCGAAGGAGATCGCCGCGTATTACGTGGCGGCCCGGGGCCTGGACCCCTCGGCGTTGTGCGCCGTGCGGCTTCCGACCGGTGACTACGCGACGCCCGATGAGCTGCTCGCCGCGCGCAGAACGATCATCGAAGACTGCATCTGCTCGGTCGTCTCGCAGGCCGTCCAGGACGCCACCGGCTGTGACATCGACAACGCCGGCGCGGTGGAGTCGATCCGCGACGTGTCGCCGATCACGCACATGGTCCTGGTCAAGGGCATTCCCATACGCCTGTTTTCCGTGGACTGGCCGGATCAGAACGACTCAGACAAGCAGGCGCCGTCGTTCGGGCACTACCTCAGTTACCTCCTGTATCACGACGCCGACATCTTCTCCGACATCACGCTCGTCGAGACGCCGCTGTACTCGTACGAGGCCGACTCCGTCCTCGGATACCTCCCGCCACTGGTCCCGGCGGACCACCACATGCCGGCGCACGGCTACGTCGAGGCGATGACCAAGCAGCGGACCTTTGACCTCATCGATCGAACACTCGCGGCCGAGCGCGCCGGCGTCCGGGGCAACATCCTGCTCGAGGACACCGATCCGTTCTTCTACGACCTGACGTCGACCCACGACAGCGTGTGCTTCGACTACCTCTCGCACGAGCCGTTTGTCTTCGGCGACCCGGCCAACTCCTGGCCGTACCAGCTCTGCCGGGTCGGCAGCACGGCGTCGTCGGCGGATGGTGCCGATGTCGACGTTCCCGGCGACTTCGGAACCACGGTGCCGTTCGCGATCAATGCGGGTCTGCTGTACGGGCAGGCGTCAGTCCCCGGGTTCAGCGCGTTCGGTAGCTTCTGGGCCATGATGAACTGGCACATCGCAGACGAGGGTTGCATCGAGTTGTGCCGGCTGATGCCGACCCAGCAGGAGCAGGACGAGTGCAGGGCGAATTCCACCGACTACTTCCAGGAACTCAACACCGACTGCGTCGGTACGGCGCAGGGCTTCATGGCCTACCAGGTCGGTTCTTTCGACGTCCAGTATTACGGTTTCACGCCGCCGGGTTGGACGCTCTCGAGGCAGAGCTCCTTTCACAAGAGCATGCCGCGAGTGCTCCAGGGCGATGCCTTTGTTGACGGCGACGGATTCACAGACGACCGCTACGCACACTATGGCGTGTATGACCACCTGACACCGGACACGTCGAACTGTGCCACCGGTGCCTGCCCGGCTCACATCCCCGTCGTACTGGCCGCATCGCTGGACATCGACGATGTGTTCATAGGCGACGCCCAGAAGCAGCACACGCTCCGGTTCCGGTACCGCTACACCGAGACGCCGGGATCGCCGCCGGCGACACTGTCGATGAATCTTCAGTACACGCGCGCATCCGGCGGCATCCAGAATGCGGCTGTGGAGAGCACGGCGATCGTCGATTCGTCCGGTGGATGGAACACCGTCACGCATGTCTTCGCGATCGGGCCGATCCCGGGCGAGACGATCACGAAGATCCTGGTCCGGCTGTGGTCCGAAGCCGACGACGGCATCGCCGGGTATCTCGATCTCGACGGTTTCGAACTGATCGACGCGGACACGCAGGAGAATGTCTTCCCAGTGGACGTCGGCAGCTTCACACGCGATCGAAAAGAGGCCACGGAGAAGGGCGACTGGCCGGCGAACGTCATCGACCGGCTCGGCGGTATCGCCAGCTGGGGAACCGCTTCGCATCACACATCTGGCGCATCAATCGGTGGCGGATCGTTCCCGGGCGCGTTCTACGCAGGTCGGACGCTCGGCGAAGCCCTTGTGTACGCCAACACGGCCGGCCCCGCCGGCATCATCTACGGCGACCCGCTGTATCGGCCATCCGCGGCGAAGCTCTACGCCGCCGGGGTCGCGCCCGGCTACCAGGATGACCATATCGGTGACCCGGCCGGCTACAACGTGTGGAGCGACACGTACCAGGCACTCGACCTGCGGGCCAACGTGCTGCACGGCACCGACAACCTGGACACGACGCGCTGGGAACTGTCGACCTGTCCCGAACTCGGCATCGTGGTGTGCGACGGCAACTGGACTCCCCGCCTGCAGGGTGTCGGCGCGGTGGAAGGTCTCCAACTCGGTGGCTTCGAGACCCTCGTCGACATCAAACAGGACCAGACCGTCACCATGAAGTTGCGTGTGTGGAACGATGGCGACGAAGGCAATGACCTGGTCAACTACGCGTACTTCGCCTACCGGGCCCACCCGCGGCCCGACTGCCCGGGCGACGGCAACGGCGACGGCATCGTCGATGAAGCCGACGAGGACGACCTGCTTTCGATCTGGGGGCCCGACTGGTACTGCGGGCAGACGTGCCCGATGGTCGAGGGGTATTGCATCGCCGACGTCGACCAGGACGGTTTTGTCGATATCCACGACTGGCTGATCGTGGTCAACAGCGCCGGGCCGTGTGAAGACCCCTCCGACTGCCCCGCCGACATCAACGCGGACGGCGTGGTCGATCAGCTGGACATCGACCTCGTTGAACTGTACTGGGACACGGGCGGGCCATGCCCGGTGCCATATAAGGACTGCACCGTCGACGAGAACACCGGGTTCTGCGTGTTCGATTTCGACCAGGACGGTGACGTCGACGAGGACGACCACGCTGCGCTGGTGAACCTCTATTGGGGACCTTGCCCGTTGTAGGTCGCTTGTGAATGGCGTTATCAGACGAGGCCGGCGAGTATGGCGACGTCCTTCGCCAGGGCCGTTCATGTTGCGACAGAGAGCCGCCTGGTGGCCTAGAGTGTCCCTGAACGGAGGAGGAAGATCATGCTGCAGGTGTGCTGTGCCCCCGCATGGCGGCGCTCGGTTCTTGTGGCCGCGCGTCGTGTCCTGACGGTCCTGGTCCTGTCGGGGGTTTCGACACAGGCAATC
>SMVA01087455.1_pt1 | contig 10141 bp, 9 predicted proteins | sample 2456451 | NCBI WGS metagenome assembly SMVA01 (sample SAMN11095933, study PRJNA526329) | marine sediment metagenome | biome: Marine sediment; feature: Surficial sediment; material: Deep marine sediment; isolation source: Hadal surficial sediment | place: Pacific Ocean | collected 2014-05 | depth 0-1...
CGGACGTGAGGTCCGGAACCTCTCCTCACTGGCGAACCCAGAAGCTCTGGAGTACTTCCGAGACCGACCTGAACTGCGACCCGAACACAGCGATCCGCACAGCGCTCCGAACAGCGATCCGAGCAGCGATCCGAACAAGTAACCTGACTCCCGGCGAATCCGGGTGGTATGCTTGCCCGCCTCCCTGAACTCGCTCCAGGCTCGACGCCCGAGGCGGCGGGAGGTCCCCGGTGCCACGGGGAATGCCGGAAAAAGGAGAGGGAACGAAGTGCTGTTTCTTCACGAACGCCATGAAATAGTCGGAGCGCGCGAGGACGACTTCGTATCCGCCTACCGCGACGGATGGATGCCGACACTCGCCAAGGGCAATGATGCTCGCCTGCTCTACTTCATGCGCCAGTCCTACGGCACGGGTCCCGCCTACAACTTCATCACCGTCACGGTGATCCGCGACGGCCAGGCCTGGGAAAGCCTGGTGCACCGCATCGACACCGGCGATCTCCGGGCTTGGGTCGACGACGTGGATTCGCTGCGGCACGACGTGCACGCCGAGATGTTGATTCCCCTGCCCTGGTCACCGATCCAGGAAGTGGACTTCGACGAGATCCCGGCCGACGGCAGAGAGCACGAGTCGAGCGTCCTGATGCTCGACTACGTGTGGCCCTACGAAGGGCGGCTCGAGGACTACGTGGCGGCCTCGGGCTCGCACTATCGAATGGAGATGGAAAAGCACGCGAAGGGCAAGAAGTCCACCGTGGAAGTACAGGGGGCATTCCGACCGGCCTTCGGCAGCCACATACGCCGGGAGATCGTGCTCTGGCAGCGGGTGCTCGATACCAACGGACTCGTCGCCCTCATCGAAGGCGGCATCCCCACGGTCTACCGCAGCCCGGGGACCTGGATGCACGACGCACTATCGGTGCGCGATCGCCTGGAGAGCCGGCTGCTGCACGTGGTCTCCTGGTCGCCGCGGTACTAGCGCCCACCGGAAATCTCCAACTCAGCTCATCCGGCCCCGCACGAAGGGGTGGCTGCTCGAGAGCCCACCGTCCACGGCCAGCGCCTGCCCGTTCACGTAGCTGCTCTCGTTGCTGGCCAGAAAGAGCGCCGCTGCCGCGATCTCCTCCGGCCGACCGCCGCGTTGAGTCGGGTTGAGCTGGCCGATCCGGTGTCCCGTGCCCGCGGCGCGGGCGCGGTCGTAGAGGGGCTGCGTCATGCCCGTTTCCGTCAAACCGGGGCAGATCGCGTTGACCCGCACGTTGGTGCCGGTGAGCTGATTGGCGGAGGTCTGCACCAGACTGATCACGCCGGCCTTGGACGCGCTGTAGGGAGTCGAACCGGCGCCCGAGCGCAACCCGGCCACTGATGCGGTGCAGACGATCGAGCCGCCGCCGTGCTCCTTCATGTGCGCAGCGCCGTGCTTGATCGCCAGGAAGGGGCCGATCAGATTCACCTGCAACACCTCGCGCCAGTCGTCGCTGGTGAGATCCAGCAGCGGTATCAAGCCGCCCGAGATGCCCGCGTTGGCGAAGAACACCTCCAGCCCTCCGAAGTTTTCGACACACTCGCGCACCAGCTCGCGCACGACGTCGTCTTCGCCGGACGATCCGACGACGGCCCGAGCCCGGCCGCCGGCCTCTTCGATCGCGGCGAGGGTCTCCTCGAGACCCGCCCCGTTCACGTCGTTCAACACGACGGCTGCGCCTTCGCGCGCGAAGAGAATTCCGCTCGCTCGCCCGATGCCGCTGGCTGCACCCGTCACGATTGCGCGTTTCGCGCTGAGTCGTCCCGTTGCCATGCCCGGACTCGTCCTCCCGCTTCTTCTGAGAATCAGCTAGGCCGAAGCGCGCGCAGGCCCGAAGCGCTACTTCGGGAAGCCCGCCGCACGAAGCACCGTCTCGATCTGATCCAGCACCGAGGCGTCCTCGATGGTAGCCGGAACGCGGTAGCTCTCCCCGTCCGCGATCTTGCGCATCGTAGAGCGCAGGATCTTGCCGGATCGCGTCTTCGGCAACGCGCTGACCACACACACCTGCCTGAAGGCGGCGACCGGGCCGATCTGCTCGCGGACGCGCTGCACGAGCTCGCGCTCCAGATCCTCGGGAGTGCTCGATACCCCCGCCTTCAAGACCGCAAAGCCGAGCGGCACCTGGCCCTTGAGAGCGTCCCGCACGCCGATCACCGCGCATTCCGCTACCTCGGGATGACCCGAGAGCACCTCCTCCATGCCGCCGGTCGAGAGCCGGTGCCCCGCAACGTTGATGATGTCATCGGTGCGACTCATGATGAACACGTAGCCGTCGGCGTCGATATAGCCGGCATCGGACGTTTGGTAGAAGCCGGGGAACTCGGTCAGATACGCTTCGCGGAACCCACTCTCGTTGTTCCACAGCGTTGGAAGACAACCGGGCGGGAGGGGGAGCTTCAAGACGACGCTGCCCGTCGCCTTGCGCCGCGCCTCGTGGTCGCCGTCGGCCGCGGCAGCGGGCAACTCGCGACCCGCGTCGTCGAGTACCCGAACGTCGTAACCCGGAACCGGAAGAGTCGGCGAACCGTACTTGATGGGCAGCTTCTCGATCCCGATACAGTTGGAGGCGATGGCCCAGCCCGTCTCGGTCTGCCACCAGTGGTCGATCACGGGCACGCCGAGCGAGCGCTCGGCCCACTGAACCGTGTCGGGGTCGGCGCGCTCCCCGGCCAGGAAGAGGCCGCGGAGAGTCGAGATGTCATAGCGCTCCAGCTGTTGGACCGCCGGATCGTCCCGCTTGATGGCGCGGATGGCGGTCGGCGCAGTGAAGAGCGCATTGACGCCGTACTGGGAGATCACCCGCCAGAACGCCCCGGCATCCGGCGTCCCCACCGGCTTGCCCTCATAAAGAATGGTGGTGCAGCCGCCGAGCAGCGGCGCGTAGACGATATAGGAATGACCTACCACCCAACCGATGTCCGACGCCGCCCAGAAGACGTCGCCCGGCTCGATGCCGTAGACATTCTTGAGGCTCCACTGGAGAGCCACGGCGTGGCCCCCGTTGTCGCGCACCACACCCTTCGGAACACCGGTCGTGCCGGAGGTGTAGAGGATGTAGAGCGGGTCGGTGGCGTCGACGTCCACGCAGGCTGTCGGCTCGGCGGCATCGGCGAGCTCGCGCCAATCGAGATCACGCCCGGGGGTCAGTTCCGCCAAGCCCTGCTCTCGCTGAAGCACGACGCAGTGGTCCGGCGCGTGATGGGCCAGGGCGAGCGCTCCCTCGAGCAAGGGGTGGTAGGCCACCACCCGAGTCGGCTCGATCCCGCACGACGCCGACAGGATCAGCTTGGGCTGGGCGTCGTCGATCCGGGTTGCGAGCTCGGGAGACGCGAACCCCCCGAAGACGACCGAGTGGACGGCGCCGAGCCGGGCACACGCCAACATGCCGATCACCGCCTCGGGCACCATCGGCATGTAGATCAAGACACGATCGCCGCGCTCGACACCGAGACCGGCTAGCGCGCCGGCGAAACGCGCAACCTCGTCGCGCAGCTCGCAGTAGCTGAAGCTGCGCTGGCTATCGCTCACCGGGCTGTCGTACACCAGAGCCAGGCGATCCCCGGCGCCGGCCTCTACGTGTCGGTCGAGCGCGTTGTGGCAGGTGTTGAGCCGGGCGCCGGGAAACCAACGTCCGGAGGGGCCACTGTCCGTGTCGAGTACCCGGTCCCAGGTGCGAGACCAATCGATAGCCTGCGCGGCCTCGGCCCAGAAGCCGTCCGGATCGGACAGCGAGCGGGCGTGTTGGGCCGCGTAGCTCTCGGACTGGCGAGAACCCCTCGAGTCTGCCGTCACGTCGGGGGCGGCTCGCTCGCCACGACCGCGCCCGGATCGTCCTCTGGCTCGAAGAACATCTCGACCAACAAGATCCCCACTCCGATGACGATGAATGAATCGGCGAGGTTGAAGGCGGGCCAATGGTAGTTGCCAATGAACACGTCGAGGAAGTCGATCACCTCGCTGTAGACGATGCGATCGATCAGGTTGCCGAGCGCCCCGCCCAGGATCCCGCCGAGCGACAGGGCGACCAGCCGCGCCTCGGGCTCGAGCCGACGAAAGAACGCCAGCAGCAGAACGATCGCCACCAACGTCATGCCGATGATGAACACCATGCGTTGGAGGAGTGGTGCGCTGGCGAAGAAACTGAAGGCTCCACCCGGGTTTCGCACGTGAGTCAGCTGAAAGAAGCCGGGAATCACGACCTCCTCTGCCCCGTAATGGATCGAGCCCACGACCCAGAACTTGGTGAGCTGATCGAGTGCCAGGGTCACCACGAGAGTCGTGAGAAAGAAGCGAGTTTTTGCCTGCATGCCGGGCCAACCTATCACGGTGCCGTCCGCCCTGCCGCGCCCGTGGCACGGGTGGGCCAGGGGGCCCTGCCAAGAGGGTCGACCCCCGTGGGGAATCAACTCTTTCCCGCCGTTTTCAAACATTACTCATCTTGATCAATCTGGTTATCCGATGTAATGTCCGAAACCATGGGGACCCCCACGGCCAAGAGCCTGATTCTCGACCTGCTCTCCACCCTGCGCGGGCACTCGATGCCCGTTCGCACGCTGGTCGCGGCCGCGCGTCTGTTCGCGATCGAAGAGAACAACCTCCGCGTGAGCCTTGCGCGACTTTGCGCAGCGGGCGTCATCGAGCGCGACGAGCGGGGTCTCTACCGCCTTGGCGTCCCCGCAACCGCGGTCGAGCAACAGATCACCTCATGGCGCCGACTCGAAGAACGCGTGTGCGACTGGCACGGAGGCTGGATCGCGGTGCACGGGGGCCCGCCAACTCGCGGAGCCGCGGGGCGGCGCAGCGCACAAGCGCTCCGCTTCATCGGTTTCCGCGCCCTCGAGCCCGGGCTGATGCTCCGCCCCGACAACCTCGCGGGCGGCGTCACCGGCGTGCGCGACGAACTTCGAGCGCTGGGTCTCGACCCACACGCCGCCGTGTTGGGTCTGCGGGATCTCGACGCCGACCGCGAGCGCAGGGCGCGCGGCCTGTGGAACACCGGCCGTCTGCTCGCCGGCTACCAGAAAGCCCGAGCGGATCTCACGGCAAGCCAAGTGCGCCTCGCCACGCTTACACCCGATGACGCGATGATCGAGTCCTTCCTGTTGGGCGGCAGTGTCTTGCGCGAACTCGCGCTGGACCCCCTGCTGCCGGAATCCATCCTTCCCGCAGAGACCCGCAACGAACTCGTCGCGGCGATGCGCGAATACGACCGAATCGGGCGCGCGGCTTGGGCGGGCCTGATGCGTACAAGGCCGCCAGGGCGCGACATCGCCCACCTCCAGGCACCTGCCGATCTTCGCGTGGGCCAGGCGGAGAGCCGCTTCCACAATTTCTCGAGCCCGGGAGTACCCGCATGAGTGCAGCCACCCCGAAGCGTGATCAGAGTGCAAGCGCGAGCCTCACTGCCCCCCAATCCAGCTCCACCGCAGCGGGCTGGGATTGGCGCGACAGCTTGACCCGCACGGAGTTACAAGCGCTGCTGGAGATCGACGACCGAAGGTCCTGGCTCACGCTCGCGACCAACTGGGGCATCATCGCTGCGTCCTTCGCGCTGGTCGCATGGGCGGCCAACCCGTTCACGATCCTGCTCGCGATCTTTGCCATCGGGGGCCGCCAGCTCGGCCTTGCCGTCATCATGCACGAAGCCGCGCACCGCACCTTCTTCAAGAACCGCGCCCTCAACGATTGGGCGGGCAACTGGCTGGCCGCCTATCCGGTGTGGACAGACCTGGTGCCCTACCGGCACTACCACCTCAAGCACCACGCCAAGACCGGTACTGCGGAGGATCCCGACCTCGGCCTCGTGCGTCCCTTCCCGATCACCCGCGCGAGCATGTGGCGAAAGGTTTGGCGAGATCTCTCGGGTCAAACGGGCTGGAAGCAGGCCAAGGCTGTGGCGAAACGCGATCTGGGAATTGGTAGTGGGCTCGGGGCCAACATGCGCAACCAGGCCCCCTTCAACCCCGCTTCCGACGCGCCGAGAACGGGTTGGCGCGTGGTGGCTCCGGTGGCGATCACCAATGCGGTGATCCTCGGCATCCTGGCGGTCTGCGGCGCCCCCGAACTCTATCTGCTGTGGGTCGTCGCGTGGCTCACGACCAACCGGCTGGTCACGCGGCTGCGCTCGATCGCAGAACACGCCATGTCCGACGACATGTCCGACCCGCTGCGAAACACGCGAACCACCCTCGCGAGTTGGTGGGAACGGCTCTTCCTGGCTCCGAACCGCGTCAACTTCCACCTGGAACATCACCTCCTGATGACAGTGCCGCATCACAACCTGCCGCAACTCCACAGGCTGCTGCGCGACCGCGGGGTGCTCTCTCGCGCCAACGTCGCGCACGGGTACTGGGAAGTCTTCCGCGAGGCGGCGTCGAAGCAGGCTGCCTGAGGGCGCGAAGGACAAGGACCGTCTCCGGGCGAATCCACGGAAGCCGCGCGTGGTTTCGCGGGGGGAGCCCACTCTTCCCAAGCGGTCTCAAGCGGGTCCCAAGCGAGCCGGTATACGCTAGACTGGCCGGCGAATCACAACTCGTTGCGACCGGCTGCGACCTTCTCCTCGACGGAGCGCTTGCTCAGCGCTCGCAACTCGTCCCCTGCGAACCCGCCCAGTCATCCCCCACTATCCCCAATTCGCGCCCTGCGACCCGCAAGCTGGAGATTTCCAATGGCCCCCACATCGACCGAGGTGCTCGACGCCCTCCGGCCCATCGTCGATCCCGACTTTCAAAAGAGCATCGTCGAACTCGGCTTCATCAAGGATCTGCGCATCGAAGGCGAGAGCGTGTCTTTCGCGATCGAACTCACCACGCCGGCCTGCCCGGTAAAGGCCGAGTTCGAACGATCCGCAGTGGAGCGCGTCAGCGCCTTGCCGGGCGTGAGCGACGTCGCGGTCACCATGACGTCGAACACCCGAAAGAGCGCGGTGGGCAATTCGACGGAGGACATCCTCCCGGGCGTCAAGAACACGATTGCAGTGGCGTCGGGCAAGGGCGGGGTCGGGAAGAGCACGGCATCGCTCAACATCGCTCTGGCACTCAGTCAGAGTGGAGCCACGGTGGGAATTCTGGACGCCGATGTGTACGGCCCCTCGCTGCCGCTCCTGACCGGAACCTCCGGCCGACCCCACTCCGAGAACAAGCTCATCCACCCCCTGGAGAAGTTCGGCATCAAGCTCATGTCCATGGGCTTCTTCCTCAACGAGAGTTCGCCCGTGATCTGGCGCGGACCCATGGTGCACGGCTTGATTAAACAGTTCCTGACGGACGTCAAGTGGGGAGAGCTCGACTACCTCATCATCGACCTGCCTCCGGGCACGGGCGACGCCGCCCTCACCTTGACCCAGCAGGCGCCGCTGTCCGGCGCGGTCATCGTGACGACCGCCAACGACCTGTCGGTAATCGACGCGCAAAAGAGCCTGAAGATGTTCAACACGGTCAACGTGCCCGTGCTCGGCGTGATCCAGAACATGAGTTACTTCGTCCCGCCGGATCTGCCCGATCGCAAGTACTACATCTTTGGCGAGGGCGGCGGAGAACGCATGGCTCGAGAACTCGGCGTCGACTTCCTCGGCGAGGTGCCGATCGACCCGCGAGTCGTCGAGTGCGGCGACAAGGGCGACCCGATCGTCCGCTCGGCCCCGGACTCGCCGGTAGCGCAGGCCTTCATCGCCATGGCCGGCGAACTCGCCCGCAAGCTGTCCATGCTGGCCGTGAGTTCGCAACCGATCGCGGACGGCAACATCACCTGGGTGACCAACCCCTGAGCGAGTAACCGGGCAGAGCGCTGCGGTTTCGGGCGCCGGATGCTTGCGCTCGGGCCTCCGCCCCCATATCTGTCCCCCTACGAGCGGTAGCTCCGAGGCCTTGGCCCGACTTCCTCCGCTCCCCCGGATTGAACTTGGACCCCAAGGCCGCAGCCGATGCGTCGGGCCCCGATTGGCTCGACCAGCCTATGCCCGCCCTGTTGCGGCTGGCGTGGCCAATCGTCATTTCGATGCTCTCGGCCAGCGCGATGACGCTGGTGGACACCCTCATGGTCAGCCGCCTCGGGTCCTGGGCGCTGGCCGGAGTCGGCCTGGGGGGAATCACGAGCTTCATCCTGATTTGCCTGCCGATGGGCATTCTCGGTGGCGTCAAGATCCTGTCCTCACAGGCGATTGGCGCTGGCCGGCGCGAGGTCGTCAAGACCTACCTGTGCGCCGGCCTGGTCCTGGCCACCGGAATGGCCGCCGTGGCCTGCGTCGCTTCCCTAGCCGTCGCCGAACTCCTCCCCTCCGTCTCCGCCACGCTCGAGACCGGCGAGGCCGCACGAACCTACCTGCGGATCGGCGCACTGGGCGCCCTCCCCAGTCTGGTTCGCATCGCGGTCGAGCAGACCCGCCTGGCGATCGGGGACTCCAAGTCGCCCATGCGCGTCAACCTGTTTTCGAATCTCTGCAATGTGATCGCCAATTACGTCTTCATCTTCGTGCTCGACCTGGGCGTCGCGGGTGCGGCCTACGGCACGCTGCTCGCCAACATCATCGGCGCAGTCGCGATCCTTTTCGTCCAGCTCTCCGATGGCTTCGATTTCCAAGGCGTGCGCGCCCACTATCTTGGCGGCGTCTGGCGACTCGGCCTTCCCACGGGCATCCAGTTCGCGCTCGAGATGGGATCGTTCGCCACGATGGTCGTGATGCTGACGAATCTCAGCGAACGGGACGGCGCCGCCAACCAGATCGCGATCCAGGTGCTGCACTTCGGCTTCCTACCTTGTATGGCGATCGGCCAGGCTGCTTCGGTGATGGCCGGCCAGGCGATCGGAGCCGGTCGGCGAGACCTGGTGCACGCAGTAGCTCGGCATGCACTCGTCCCCACGATCGCCTACTCGATCCTGGCCAGCCTGGCGTTCCTCACGCTCGGGCCCTGGATTGCATCCAACTTCACCGACGATCCTGACTTGCTCGAGCTCTCTACCCGTCTGCTCTACGTGGCAGCGGTCTTCCAGATCGCCGATGGCATCAACATCGTGGCGCGAAGCGTGCTGCAGGGCACCGGCGACGTGCGTTTCTGCGCGTGGGTGGGTATCAGCCTCTCGTGGATGGTGACCCCTCCGCTCACCTGGTTGCTGGCCTACCACTACGGGATGGGCGCGCTCGGTGGCTGGATTGCGCTGTGCGCCGACGTCTTCGTGGTGACGGGGATCTTCTACGCGCGGATGGTCGGCACGCGCTGGTACGCGGCAGCGGACAGAAGCCTCAAGGAACTCCGGGCGGAGGCAGTCGTTTCGAGCGAGCCCATTGTGTGAGCCCTGCGAGCGCGAAACCCCTCCGCAGAACCTCCACCGAACCGACAGGGTCGGCGGCCTGAGAGGGGCAAGAGCCGCGAGACGCGGCGCCCGATACGGATACGCGCCGGGCCAGACGCGCTGCAGTTCCGAACGAAGTCGCGCGAGAAGCCAAGCCCCACCACGCGCCTGCCGCCGCTGAAGGAGGAGCCATATTCGCTCCTGATTGAGTCCGGTTTCGGAGTGGGCTCTTCGGCCGCAGTCGGCTCGGTCTCCCCTGTGTCGGCTTCCTGGCCCATTCGCAGCGTCAGGCGGAAGATTTCGGTCGCGGGGATCGGAAGTTCCATCCAGCTAGTGTCTTCGGACAGTGCCAGCATCGTGTCTTTCCTCCTGAGTGGCCAGCCTACCAACCGCGACTGACGACCTCACCAACATCGTCCACTCGCAAGCGCCCATCCGTGAACTGGCTCACACAAAACTGAAATAGTTTCAGAAACTCCGGCAGAAATCGCCGAAGACCCCGGAATGGACCCGCGAAGACCCCCGGAATGGACCCGAGATAGCCACGAACCAGAGGATGCCGCCGGCCGTGGGGCCTTTTCGAAGGACGCGATCGACTTCGGCTAGCCTGCCTCAACACTCGACGTTAGGGTTCCAACCGCGCTTCAGGTTGGCGCCGTGCTGTTTTCCGCGAGTGAAGAGGGGGTACTGACGTGAGCAGCGAGAAACCTCAAACAATCCACCGGGCGGACTACCGGGAGCCCGACTACTGGATCGACAGCGTGGACCTCGACTTCGATCTCGCGGACGAGGTCACCACGGTGCGAGCCAAGCTAGCCGTATGGC
>SMVA01221046.1_pt1 | contig 10139 bp, 9 predicted proteins | sample 2456451 | NCBI WGS metagenome assembly SMVA01 (sample SAMN11095933, study PRJNA526329) | marine sediment metagenome | biome: Marine sediment; feature: Surficial sediment; material: Deep marine sediment; isolation source: Hadal surficial sediment | place: Pacific Ocean | collected 2014-05 | depth 0-1...
CCAGAGCTGGAATCAAAACTGAAGTGGAAATATTCTGTCTAGAAGCTGCTAACGAAGCCATGCAACGTGTTCGTGAAGGTCAGGTACGTGGCGCAGCCGTTCTAGTTGTGGGTAACTTGTTTAGAGACGTTTGCGGCTAATGCATCATACATTAACTGATTGTTTTGGCTAAATACCCGTCGTTCGTTGATGTCTGTTTTGTGCCAAAATGGACGGTCATACGAAGTTTTCAAAGCAATTCGATAACATCCCATCACATTGGGGATATTTTGCGAGTATTTCAAGGAAACTGGACTAGTTATTTTTATAGCTAGTCTTATGATTGGTATGGTAAGCAGTCATGGATTCGAACTCCTCCGCCAAATCCAAATAGTCCATTGAGCTTGCATATATAAACGTACGCGGGCTTTTTCTTGTTTATTACAGTCCTATAATGTAAATATGAAAAATTACTTCGCATTGGGCGCATTCCTTTATCTCTGTTGCACATTTCCTGCTCAAAGTGAGGGATACGACGTATTGCGCCATAAAATGGTGGAAGAGGTATTGGCCGATATTGCGGCCGAGGTCTCTTACAGCGAGGGTTCTGCCCTTAGTCCTAGTGTCGTGGCAGCGATGCAAAAAGTGGAACGCCATCTTTTCGTGCCTGCTTCGCAAACTATGCGCGCCTATTTTAACCGTCCCCTTCCTATCGGCTATGGACAGACCATTTCACAGCCTCTTATCGTAGCGATGATGACCGACCTGATGCAGGTCAAGGATAGCGATAAGATACTTGAAATTGGTACTGGCTCCGGCTACCAGGCGGCTGTTTTGGCGGAAATAGTCAAATCGGTTTATAGCATAGAGATTATCCACCCACTGGGAAAACAGGCAGCCGAACGATTGAAATCACTTGGTTACGACAATGTGGAAGTAAGACTAGGTGATGGATATTATGGTTGGCCAGAAGCGGCGCCATTCGATGCCATCATTGTGACGGCTGCCGCAAACCATGTTCCTCCACCTCTGCTTAAACAGCTAAAACCGGGCGGACGCATGTTGATCCCACTCGGTATGCATTTCATGACCCAGTATCTGATGCTTGTAGAAAAAAAGATGGACGGTTCAGTAACCAGTCGCCAGATTTTACCAGTACGTTTCGTTCCGTTTACCAGAAAACATTAGCCATGACAGCATTGCGTCCGCCATTTGTCGCCATTGGGCTGCTCTCTGCTTGCGTACTATCGTATGAGGTGTTACTGATGCGCTTGTTCAGCATTGTATTGTGGCATCACTTTGCTTACATGATCATCAGTGCGGCGATGTTAGGTTATGGGGCGAGCGGCACGGTGCTAGCTTTGCTGAAGGATAAAATTGCTCCGCACTTCAGCCTTGTGTATGTCATAGCTGCAATGGGGGTAGTTTTTATGATGCCTTTGTCATTTCTTCTGGCGCAACAGGTTCCTTTCAATCCACTAGAACTACTTTGGGACAAAATCCAGTTAGCAAATCTGCTGGCCATTTATCTGCTCATGATGCTGCCCTTTTTTTGTGGTGGGTTTAGCATCGGTCTAATTTTTTTCCGCTTTGGTAGGGATGCAGGGCGTATCTATGCCATTGACATTTTGGGCGCGGGGGTTGGCAGCATAGGTGTTATCGCTTTACTTTTTTTGGTGCCGCCCAGCAAGGCACTGATCGCACTTACAACATTGGCCCTACTTGCTACAGCCATCGCTATTGTCGAACTAAAGTTGCGAGCGAAATGGTTGATTGGAGTATTCCTTGGTCTCGCTTTGATAGTATCCGTTGTGCTGCCTGACTCTTGGTTGCAAGTACATCCTTCCGCTTACAAGGATTTGAATCAGACTCTTAACATTACTGGGGCGCAGGTAATAGAGGAACGTTCGAGTCCCCTGGGGCAGATCACGGTGGTAAAAAATAGCCTTATTCCCTTTCGTTATGCGCCGGGGATGAGTCTTAACGCCACAGACGAACCACCCGCCCAGTTAGGGATATTCGTAGACGGGAACGGACCGTCTGTGTTAACACGGTTTGATGGCAAGCTTGCAACGCTGGCCTATCTTGACCAGCTTACCTCGGCTCTACCCTATCATGTGCTAGAACGCCCAAGTGTCCTGGTGCTGGGTGCAGGAGCCGGTAGCGATGTACTACAGGCACTTTATCACGGTGCCGTCACGGTCGATGCGGTGGAGCTTAATCACAACGTAATTGATTTGGTCCAGCAACGTTTTCGTGACTTTGCCGGAAATCTTTACAACCGACACGGAGTACGTGTGCATAAAGCCGAGGCACGTGGCTTCGTCAATACTACCTATGATCGCCGCCATGACTTGATCCAGGTGGCTCTACTAGATTCCTTTAGCGTCGCCTCAGCTGGGTTATACAGTCTAAGTGAAAGCTATCTCTACACTGTGGAAGCGCTTCATACCTATCTAAACCATCTCACTTCGGGTGGTATGCTGGCAGTCACTCGTTGGCTCACCTTGCCGCCGCGTGATTCACTGAAACTTTTTGCTACGGCGGTGTCCGCTTTAGAACGAGATGGTGTTTCTAATCCTGCAGCACGGCTGGTGATGATACGGGGCTGGAAGACTGTCACATTGCTTGTAAAGAACAGCGACTTCACTACTAAAGAAATAACAGCGATCAAGGAGTTCAGCCGTACACGATCTTTTGACATGGCTTATTATCCGGGTATGCGTGCTGACGAAGCGAACCATTACAACTTGCTGGAGCAGCCTTACTACTTCGATGGAGCTGTTGCATTACTGAGTTCCCAGCGACAGGACTTCCTTGATCGGTACAAGTTCTACATCGAACCCGCGACTGATGATCGGCCTTATTTTTTCCATTTCTTCAAATGGAATTCTGCAGGGGAGTTGTTTGCCATGCGTGAACAAGGTGGAATGCCGCTCATCGATTGGAGCTATCCATTACTCGTGACGACATTGGTACAGGCATTTATGGCAAGCGCTCTTCTGATCCTGACGCCGCTAGCAGTATCACGTTTCCGGCGTAAGTTGCCCACTGTGTGGGTAGCTTTGTACTTTCTATCTATTGGGCTAGCATTTATGTTCATGGAAATCGCCTTCATTCAGAAATTTATACTTTTTCTTGCCCACCCTCTTTACGCTGTTGCAGTTGTTTTATGCGCATTTCTGGTGTTCGCGGCCATGGGAAGCTGGCTTACCGGTCGATGGCAAGAGAAGACGACGAGTAGGTGGCACGTTCCACTGGCAGTAATGTTAATGGGTGTCTTGTCACTACTCTATCTTGCAGTCCTGCCAGGCTTGTTCCAGGCACTCATACATTTTTCCGATTTGGCAAAAATAACTATTTCCTTACTGCTGATCGCACCACTTGGATTGTGTATGGGCGTACCTTTCCCTACAGGTATTATGAGACTGGCGTGCACGGCTCAGGAAGCCATTCCATGGGCATGGGCGATCAACGGATGCGCTTCGGTTGTGGGCGCTGTCCTCGCCACCTTGTTAGCTATTCACCTAGGTTTTGCCGTGGTGATCTTGACGGCTACCCTGATATACGGTCTGGCCTGTATATTTTTGACGAAGTTAGTTTAAACAAGGTTGTTTAATTATCATTGGCGCATTTTTTTCTTTAAAATCTGTAACTCACAATCCCTTCGGAAACAATCGGCCTGTTATCTTTTTATTTTGCTATAGGTTTACTCGCGTCTCTCAACAGTTGGGCATGTAAGATTGCTATATAGGGCTGTGATATCCACGGTACTGGAGTTGATGCCTTCAATATTTTTTAAATTCTCTGCCTTTCTAAAAACACCTGTCTTTGATCGATAGCCGTCCTTTTCTGTAGGCGACTTTGTGACAAAACGGACGGTCGCTCGAAGTTTCCAAAGCAGCCCAATAACATCCAGTTATGCTAGGGGTATTATTGGAGGTATTTCTAAAAGATTGGGTTAGCTATTTATTGACTAATATTATGATTGGTAAGGTATTAGTAAACATGGGTCCGATTCCTGCCGCCTTTAGAATGAAACTCCTCATTCTCGATTCATCCTTGTGGAAAATAAGTTGGCGGAGACAATCATTGCACCACCCATCCATTCCCTGAGAGTCATGGTTTCATTTGTCAGGAAGTACGCTGCTGTCGCTGCCACTACTAACTCGAACAATAAAATCACGATGGCCTGATTTGCAGGAATGTGGGTCAGGCCATATAGCACGACCAGACTCAGCACAAAAACAACTAACCCCGTTCCCAATAACAGTAGCCATGACTCTGGGGAAATGTCAGTCAGTGCAGGTGGCGGAGGCAGAAACAAGCTGCAACTTAGTCCTACCAACATCACCCCCAGCCACACCGCCAGAGATTTCAACTGAATGCTATGACCTTGATCTTTTCGAATCAATACATTCGACAGCGAAAATGCAACCCCACCTGCTAAACCCATCCAGTCGCCATAGGAAGAAGGCAAAGGAAAATTGCTGCCGGGCTGCCACAGCATGATTGCTATACCGGTTAAGGAGAGAGATATTACACAATATCCGTGCAGGTTTAGTTTCTCCTGCAGCAGCGCGCGCGCAAATAAAATAGTCCACAGCGGTGCGAGATAAAATAACAATAGTACCCGCATTACTACGCCATGAATTACACCAAGTACATAGGCGGTATTTGCACAGCCTACTAATAAGCTGATCCAGAACAATAAATATGGCTTGCTGCTGAATAGGGATGGTGTCTGCAAACTTCGCCAGAATAGTGCTAGCCCGATTAACAAAGCAATGAAATAGGTGATCGTCGTTGCTACTGGTCCGTTTATCCCGGCTTGCTCTAGCAGTCGATAGGGATACCACAGCAGTCCCCAGATAACAGCGCCGATGAGCAAGGCTACTCTTGGAAAAAGGTTCTTTTGTGCGGTTAACAACTCATTCACCCTTTATGATCGGCCTCGAGAAAACCATGCAGACTTGGCAGCTGCTTTGTGCCCAAATTACCATAGGAAAATACATGTTATTGATGATGCGATGAACATCAAGATATTGCAGAAAGGATTAAGACATTAGCATCGATGGTTGAGGTGGCATAGATGAAAATCTCCATCGACCCTGTTCATGCTACAGTATCACTCAGGAAGCGTATTTGATTGAATAACGAATGTCAGCAATGGGTTGACGCGACGCACCCTTCGCTGATGACTGATTTGTGCCAAAAGCAGTCATTCATTGTGCAAGAACTAAAAATTCATCTAGTTGCTAACTGCGCACTTAATTTAAGGTTTTACAATAATAATCACTTATCCATTGAATTATTACAAGGTAATATGGTTATTTATTAAAGTCCGATCGTAATACAATTCGATATCGTGCTTTTCCTGTTTTTAAATGTTCAAACGCATCATTTACGTCATTCATCGAAAATTCTTCTGTTACGGGAAGAATTGAATGGCGGGCAGAAAAATCCAGCATTTGATTTATTGTTGCAGGACTACCAAGGGGGCTACCTGATATAGACTTTTGACCGGATATAATTGAAAAAGCTGGTATCGAGATGGGGTCAGGGATTACACCTACTGTGTGAAACCGACCCTTTGGCGCAAGTGCGCTTAAGTAAACATTCCAATCCAAATTGGCATTCGTAGTGTTAAGAATAAAATCAAAAGTGCCTGATAATTTTTCTATTTCAGAATTATCTCGAGAACTAGAAATATGATGAGCACCAAGTCGTTTTGCTTCTTCAGCTTTATCAGGGGAAGATGTAAATACAGTAACCTCACAGCCCCATTTTCTTAAAAACTGTATTGCAAGATGCCCGAGACCACCCATTCCAATTACTCCCACACGATCAGTTGGTTGAACGTTAGCTTGGACGATTGGGTTAAAAACGGTAATTCCACCACAGAACATCGGGCCTAATTTTGCCACCTCCAGTTCATTAGGTAAAAGTGAAGCCCAGACCCAATGACATCTCACATATTCAGCAAAGCCCCCATAGCGGTTTACGAGAGTTTGTTCTCTTTGAGCACATAAATTGTGGTTACCAGACAGGCACTGATAACAATGCATGCAACTTTCTGAGAACCATCCTAGTCCCACTTTATTGCCAATTTCAAGACCTTTAACATGGTTACCTTTTTCTACAATTGTGCCAACAATCTCATGTCCAGGAACAATCGGATAATTTGTTATCCCCCAATCATTATTAAGCATACTTAAGTCAGAGTGACATATTCCACAGTATGTAACTTTAATATCTACTTGTTCTGGACCAATCTCCGGCAAGGAATATTCGAACGGTTTCAGTGGTTCTTTTTCAGAATTTGCTGCAAAAGCTTTAACATTACGCATTTTTACCTCATGGAATCGTACTTAGTAATTTATATAGAAAATATAACGGAATATCCCTATAGGGTCGAGAATTAATGGTCACAATCCGTAGCAATATTCCAAAACGGAAGGTCGTACGAAGTTTCCAAAGCAATCCGATAACATCCAATCATACAAGGGGGTATTTGGGGAAAGAAATTAGACTAGCTATTCCTTGGTTAATATTATGATTGGTAAGGTATTAGCAAACATGGGTTCGATTCCCGACGCATGTAAAAGGATTGGGTGAAAACTTACATTCCTTATCGACAAAATCATTTAAGTTACTCTCAACATTAGTATTTAATAAAATAGTTCATTATCATGAAACCTGTGTCTATTTTTTAATAACAATATCTTTTTAATTTAATTTGTTCAGTAAAAAAATAAACATATTTGCTTGTCAGTCTTTTTGTTTTTGGATGATCTTAAAAAATTAACCAGAATGTTATTATTGTATTGGAAAATCAAAGTAACGATCTGCGTAGGGCTCGTTTTCCAAGGTAAAGTGCCACCACTCTTTTTTAAGTGGCTTAAAGCCATGTTTGCTCATCATATTGTGTAGAAGCGCTCTATTAGCGCGTTGTTGCGGCGTTACTATAGAACTTTGAAGCCATGAATTTGGGCTAAAAAAATCCCAGTTTGTGCCCATATCCATCTCAACTAGGTCAGTATCGCTTAAAGAGACAATCGTTACATCCACGGTGCTACCCCTGGAATGGCTGGATTTATCAGCAATATAATTTTCGGTAAATAAATTTGCTTTATTAACTTCAGGGTAATATTTTAGTTTCATTTTTATATCGTCCAGGTCTTTTGCCCATCGCACAAAATGATCTACAGCGCGCTGTGGTCGATATGCATCATAAACTTTCAAACCAAGTCCAAAGGTTGCGAGTTCAGCCTGAACATTCTTAAGTGCCTCCGCGGCTTGCGTCGCGAGTAAGGCTTTAGGGCTTTCGTAACCATCGATACGTTTTCCAACAAAGTTGTTAGAAGTGTAATAGCGAATATTCAGTTCAATGGTAGGGATAAACGTTTCAAGATCAACAAAACCATCGGACAAATCCTTTGCAAGAGCGTTGTTAAAGACTATGCAGCCTGTAATAATAAAAAACCAAATGACTCTTTTACACATTTTAGAATTGTATCTCCCAATAGTTGAAATTCTTGTTTTCGGACACTGGAGTTACGCCAAGCTAAACTGATTTCACGATAAGATTTATCCTTTAAATTTGTTGTTTGAACTTTAGTACTTTTAGTATCCCACTGTTCTCCGCTATTTGTTTTTATTGCCATAGGATTCTAATTATAAATTCTAATTGTCGTCCTATATGCGATAGAGCAAATATCAGCAAAATACGAATGTCTGCTTTAGATCGACAGCAGTCATTGGTGGTTGCCTACTTTTTTCCAACCAAGCGGTCGCACTAGCCTCCAAAGCAATCTGATCACATCTAATCATTCTGGGGAGGGATTGTTGGGCGGTACTTCAAAGAAATTAGATCAGCTATTTTTCGGAGTATTATGATTAATATGGCATTGTTTAGTATGGGTTCGATTCCCGCCGCCGATTTTATATCCATCCGACAAGATTAAACCAAGCACCTTAGTAAAGGACTAGTTTGTGCCAAAAGCAGATATTTTATAAATAGTATCTAAGCTTACAGAACGCTCAATATAAATGGGCATCCTAATTCTTAAGATTTACAGTATTTTCTATTAAGGTTGTTTTCAGGGAGAACAGTATTGGGCATAGTGGTGGACCCTGCGTAAAAAACTATTATTTCTACAGGCCCATTAATTGCTTGACCTCTGTGAATAGTACGCATTACCTCTACGAAAGACTCGCCTTTTTTAAAGATGGTTTTCTCGCCATTCTTTGTTTCGACTACTAGATCTCCTTGTAAAATATATCCTAAAGTTGGAACTGGATGACAATGGAATTCTGTCACTTGATTTTCTTCTATACGGAGTTTGACTGAAGTTATTTCGGCCTGTCCTTGTGGGTAATAAATTACTCCACCATCCCATGAAGTTTGTGTTTTATGCAGCTTTTCAGCTGTAGCCCAATTAGGCAACAATACAATTAGTAAAAACCACGTTAGTATATAAATTTTCATATTAAATTTAATTATCATTAGTTTAAATTGATTATGCTAGTGGAATGACCGATTTGGGTCGATAGCGGACGTTGAGATTGAAAAAAACATTTGACTCTGAGATTTTTAATCTTATTATAATAAGTGAGAGGGTCCTTTGTGCCCTAAAGAAACGAAAGGAAATGAAATGAAAACAGTACTTGGGCTCGCATTTCAAGTTTTCTATTATGAGTTTTCTATATAAGTAATAAGTCTACTCCACTAATCTACATCGTTTTGTGAGGTTTTTTGCCAAAATTATGAGACGTGAGTTCTATCTATTTCCCTTTAGGCCTGATAGAAAAGACACCGCAATGGGCATGTTTGACAACAAACTCTACAACGCTTCCGATTGAAAATCGCTTCCATCCGGTATGGCCATGAGTTCCAAGGACGATCAGATCAGCATTACGTTCTTCAGCCACACGAATAATCTCATGGCCGGGGTCGCCTTCGGTGAAGATAGTCTTAACTTCTAGGTTAAAAGATTTTACTAATTCTTTAAGAGCATCTTTTCCCCGTTGTCGGACTTGTTCTTGGCTTTCAGCCAACCTGTCAAATCCTCCTATCGTTAAATAATAGTGTGACGGAAAATTCCACGCACTTATATCAAATACGTGCAAAGCTATGAGTTCTGCTTTGTAGGCATGGGCTAACAACAAGGCGTGGTGACCGGCATCTTTAGAAACGTCTGAAAAGTCGGTGGCAAGGATGATTTTTTTGATAGATTCTTGCACGGCGTTCTCCCTATTGTATTACGCATACATATATGACAAATACCGACAAGTTAATTCACAAATATTTATCAAATTTCGCAACTGGTACATTTATACTAACGCTACAGAATTCCAAGACGCAACTCACTTCTTAGTCTACGAAATATATGAATGCTCGCTTTAGGTCGAAAGCGGACATTCAAGGTTAGGTTTAAAAACGCCGAGTTATTATCCCAAGTACTTAAAATAAAAGCCGGTGTGCAGGGTAAATACACGAGTCGCGGGCGCATCGGCTATCTAGGGGATTAGGTTCTGTATTCTATATGTTGTATTGAGAATACCCTTATTTAATGCTGAAGGCACCAAGCACCAAAGGAAAGTACAGCTATAGCTATTATGACTAATGGCATTAAGTACATGATGGCTTCCGTATACAATTCCGTATACAAAAATATCAATGTACAAAAGTACCATTAACAACACAGGCTACAAGCGTTTTAAGTACAAGGCGATGGACTGTTCTTTACATATATACTAACTCCCACAAGGCCTTGCATTCGTTATAGAGTGTAAGAACTTTGACTTAAAGAATCCATGTTTTGTTCTGTGAACCAATTGGCAATTTACTCTTCCATCTAAAGAATAGATAGAACATCTGCCTTAGATTGAAACTAGCCATTTGCCAATGTCTGATTTGTACCAATAGTAGGCGCTGAGCTTGGGAAAAAACATTTGGCCCCTATAATTTCTTTTTTTTATGATTAAAAGTGGCGGGATATTTTGCATGCAAACAAGCAAAGGGAGAGTGTTTCTATGCGAGAGAACGACATAATATTGCCTCAGCGAGCGATGGTGTTGGTACGTTTGATTTTATTTTGCAGCTGAATAATCCCGTAGAGCAGCGCTTCTGCCGTCGGCGGGCAACCTGGTACATA
>SMVA01156927.1_pt1 | contig 10134 bp, 8 predicted proteins | sample 2456451 | NCBI WGS metagenome assembly SMVA01 (sample SAMN11095933, study PRJNA526329) | marine sediment metagenome | biome: Marine sediment; feature: Surficial sediment; material: Deep marine sediment; isolation source: Hadal surficial sediment | place: Pacific Ocean | collected 2014-05 | depth 0-1...
ACTCTTTCGCGCAGGGGCGGAACTTCGATTGGAAAAACGCTTAATCGGTAATACAGGTCTTCACGAAAGTTACCCTTCTTCACCTCACTGAGCAGGTCTTTGTTGGTTGCTGCGACCACGCGTACTTCTACTCGCGTCGTCTTTTCATCACCGACTCTTTCAAATTCCTGCTCCTGTAGCGCTCGCAGGAGTTTTCCCTGTAAACCCAGCGGTATTTCCCCGACCTCATCAAGAAACAGGGTGCCGCCATCGGCTAGCTGTAGTCTGCCAACCCTGTCCCGATGGGCACCCGTAAATGCACCCTTCACATGTCCGAAAAATTCGCTTTCAAACAATTCGTTGGGAATGGAGGCGCAATTGACCTTGACCAGGGGTTTGTCGCTTCGGTCACTGTTGCTATGGATAGCACGGGCAATCATCTCTTTGCCGACACCGGTTTCACCCAGCACCAGAACGCTCGCAGACGTCCTTGCCACCGCTTCAATCTGTGTCAGGGTTCGTTTCAGTGCCTCGCTATCACCAATGATTTCACCGTAATGAATGGTGACATTCATTTCTTCACGCAAATAGTCTCGTTCAAGTTCCAATTGTTCTTTCAGCTTCAGGATTTCATCAAAGGCATCCTCACGCTGCAGCTCCAGGTCTTTACGTTGCGAAATATCCCTGAACACGACCACCGCGCCTTTTAACTGGTTCTCGTGCCAGATTGGGGTACTGGTATATTCAACTGGAATCGCACGGCCATCCACTGTCCAGAAAACCTCATCGTCCACGCGATGAATTTCACCATCTTTGAGTGCTGCATAAATTGGGCAGTCTTCTTTTGGGTAGGGTGTTCCATCCGGATACGAATGATGGTGTATGTCATGCAGGGTTTCACCGAGAACATCATTCTCGTGCCAGCCAAGCAGTTCGGTTGCTGCGGAATTAACAAACGTTGTTCTGCCGTCACAGTCCAGGCCGTAGATCCCTTCTCCGGCAGCATCCAGTATTAACTGATGCTCCGTTTTCAAGCGGCTGAGTTCATCCAATACCGGATTTTGCCCTGGTTTGTGTGAATTGTTGGGTTCCACAGTCGGTGATCCAGCAGACTAGAATCACAAGAATTTAAGACTTCATCGCTGAAATATCAAGAGTCACAATAACTTGAGACTGGCTCGATTTGCCTAACTAGTTGAAATTGAACATAAAATATGTCTGGCATGCCTATTGCACAGAAAGCGCTATAAAGCAGTGGAAGCAGAATTATTATGCAATCGAAGAGCAGATATTCAGAAATTACAGACGAACAAGAGACACAGAAGCCGCCTTTCACAGAAAAATTGGCGCTTGCAAAGGTGCAGACAATCCAGAATTTCTGGAACAGTTGTAATCCGGAAAAGGTAGTCGAAATGTTTGACGATGAGGCCCAATTACTAAACCGGGGTAACTTGATACAGGGCAAACCCGCGATCTTGTCGTTCCTGCGCCTGCGCCTGGACAGGGAACTGCACTGCAATATGAGAATGGAATTGTGGTCATTTACCGAAGCACGTACTTCAGCCAGTTTTCAAAGTGAATGGCAGGATACGCTCCACGGGCAATGGTATCGCACGGAAGGAAATATGCAGATGTGTTTCAGCGACCAGGGGCTCGTCATGAAACTCTCAATCAGTGCCTATGATATTCAAATTGCGGCGCACGAGAGAAGGTTCCAAACAATAGTTTAGTCGTTAGTGAAGCGAAAAAATTAACCGATGTGAATGAATGGATCAGATTGAGAAACATTCTGACGATGATTGTTGTATTAGCACTGCTTTGCGGTGTCGCCATAACAGGCCTGACGGTACCGCCAGCTTCATGTACGCGGTCGGAGCCGGGATATCGGGTCCGGTAATCGATTGATTCATTGGAAACTAAAAGAGGAGATAAACATGCAGACAAAACCACCCCTGCCACCTTTTTCACCGGAGACCGCGGCAGAGAAAGTCCAGATGGCAGAAGACGCCTGGAACAGCAGAGACCCGATCAGGGTATCCATGGCTTATACCGTGGATACGCAATGGCGAAACCGGGCTTTATTCATCAATGGTCGAGATGAGGTGCAACAGTTTTTGGCAGATAAGTGGAACCGGGAACTTGACTACAGGCTGAAGAAGGAACTCTGGGCTTATACGGAAAATCGAATTGCCGTTACTTTTCGTTATGAATGGCATGACGATTCAGGCCAGTGGTTTCGCTCCTACGGAAATGAGCTGTGGGAGTTTGATGAGTCCGGCTTAATGAAAAGACGGATTGCCAGTATCAATGATGCTGCGATTGAAGAATCGGATCGAGAGTTAATTAACCCATGAAAGGAGAGATGTAATGACAAATAAAGTAGCTGCTGTAACCCATGAGACTTTTGAGCAGGAGGTCGTGCAATCGCAGAAACCGGTACTGGTTGATTTCTATGCTGACTGGTGCAGCCCCTGCAAAACGGTGGGTCCCATCGTTGAAGAACTTGCTGCAGAGTATGAAGGGCGCATCACAGTTCGCAAGGTCGATATTGACTCGAACCCTGAGCTGGCACGCCAGTATGGGATCAGGAGCATTCCGACCCTGATGGTATTTAAGGACGGCGAAGCGAAAGACACCATTATCGGCGCTGTGCCTAAATCCAAACTGGCTGCAGTTATCGATCAACACGCAGCCTGATCTGAGGCAAACCGGACCGAGATGGGAGTAACAACCCTGATCGGTGCGGCTACCGTTATGGCCCTTGGTTTGGGTGGCGCTGTAATCGCGGAGCGAACAATGAAGACCATCATCTTTATCTTGTTACTGCTTTCTTTCACTAGTGCTGAAGGAAGCAGTCCGGAAGTAAACTCAGATCCTTTAAAGGGAGTGAACCAGGTTACATACCGTTTTAATAACACGGCGGACAAGTATGTCCTTAAACCCATTGCACTGGGTTACACGACAATTACACCCAAACCAATCCGCCGGGGTATCAGTAACTTCTTTGGGAATCTGGGAGATGTGAATAATGGTGTCAATAATTTGCTGCAGGGCAAACCGCGCAAAGGCCTTGGTGATTTCATGCGTATCATTGTTAATACGACAATAGGCATCGGAGGACTTTTTGATCCGGCATCAAAAATGGGGTTGGCCAAACATGCAGAGTCCTTTGGACAAACACTTAGCGTATGGGGTGTGCCCCAGGGTCCTTACGTGGTGCTGCCATTTTTTGGCCCCAACACCCTGACCGACGCCCTGTTAAATCCACTTAACCCACGCCTTGATCCGGTACGCTATTTATACCCGGTGGATCATAGAAACAGCTTGTTCGCACTTAGAGCCATAGATGATCGAGCAGAATTATTGACCGCTGAAAGCCTTGTATTTGGTGATCGATATATTTTCCTTCGAGAGGCGTATCTGCAACGCAGAAATTACCTGGTCCTCGACGGAGAAGTTGAAGATGAATTTGATGACTTCTGATAGAAGGTTGAGCAAACCAGGATATCTACCGATAGCACCCGCAGGACGAGCGGATTCATGAATATCCTGGTCGTGTTAAAGGCGTTGGCAGTGGCCATATTGGTAGGCACGATTCTGCTCGTTTTCAACCAATACGATGCGCTTTTCGGCGACGAGGCGCTGCGTATGATTCCCGCTATCCTGACCTGTTTCATGCCCTTTGTTGTCTTCCTGTGCGGACTCCTTGCGAAGTCACGCGGATAGACCATTCATCTGGAAATCGTCGCGATGCCCAAATGTCGCGCGACTAGTCTGGTGGATTGTAGTCCCCGGCTTTTAGTGCCCGGTTTTCCTCAATGATGGGCGCCATCAGCTCTCTAACCTGCGACTCGGTGTAGCGAGGGGTAATGTGTTGTGGACAGTTCCAGTCGAATGCTTCAACACGAATCTCGAATCCACGTTCAACCCGTGCGCCATAGGCCTCTACTTCCAGATCCTTCAAGAGCCCTGGTTCTTCCGAACCGACAACGCGAACCCTGCCGAGCAACTTGAGGCGCGTCTGGTTTGCATAGTCCATAAAGAACAAGGCAACACGATCATCTTTTGTGAAATTACCCAGACTTACGTATTGGCGATTACCACGGAAATCGGCGAATCCGATGGTCTGCTCGTCGATGATCTTCATGAATCCAGCCGGGCCACCACGGTGTTGCACGTAGGGCCAGCCGGTTTCACTGACACTGGCCATGTAAAAACTATCTCTCGCCGTGATGAAGTTGGCCTCATGCTGACCGAGGACGTTGTTGTAATCCTCTCCGCCATCCATTGAGGAATAGCCAGCACGACTGCCGAGTTCTCGTTGAATTTTGCGGACTGTGTCAGTAAATGCGATTTGCGCAAATTTGTGTCCCACGGTATCTCTCCTCAAATAATTGGTCTTGCTCGAAGTGAGTTGTTAAAAACCATGCGACTCACCGTTGGTAGGAACTCTTCGTTTATACACGCCCTTTGTTCACACAAGCCCTTTGTTCCTACAAGCCCTTTGTTCCTACAAGCCCTTTGTTCCTACAAGCTATGAGCAATGACTGTGCCAACAATATTATGTATATTTATCATAGAGTTAGCTGCATGGTGGCAACCCGGAAAGTTGTGGATCGCAAGAATCAGGGAGTGATTCACAAATAACTGTGACGGTGCAGCAGGCAAGCCGGCATTTTTTTGTCCGCTAGAAAACGCAGTTATTCACGAATAACCCCCAAAAATTAGGGATTCACAAGTTTTTGTGACTGACCCATGTTGGCTAACTTATTGATATGCAACGGAATAATACCTGGCACAGCAATTGCTCTTACATAACCAACCCCTCCCCCAGGGCCATTGAACACGATCCGGCGACATCCCAGGGTGGAGTCGGATCGTGTTTTTTTATTCCAGCGTAGATTGATGAGGCGATGACCAGGGGGACAGCCAAACATACCGCTAGGATTAGCCTGGATCTTGAAACATCAGCGTTGAAGTTTCGCAAATTAAGCAGGTAAACGGGAGAAGTGATAATGACAACAAACGAAACTCCTTCACCGTTCCATCCCGGTGAGCACGAAATCCAGGAACGCGCCGGAGTCCGTGAAAAGATGGAACTGTTTGGTCGCAAAGTCATCCGCGATCACATGCCAGACCAGCATCGGCAATTCTATGCTCAGCTTCCCTATATCATTATTGGCTCGGTGGACAGACAGGCGCGTCCATGGGCTTCAATTGTCACGGGTCAACCCGGATTTATCTCAACTCCTGATGCAAAATCCCTTGCCGTCGCAAGCGAACCGCTCTACGGCGATCCACTGAATGAGACGATCGTGCCAGGCGGCGATGTTGGCGTTCTGGGGATCGAACTCGAGACCCGGCGACGAAATCGAATGAACGGTAAATTTATCGCCACCGATAATGGTGGATTCGAAATTCAGGTCGGCCAGGCCTTTGGCAACTGTCCACAATATATTCAGTCGCGACGGGTTAAGAAGGTAGGTGATTCTTCCGGCAATAAAGAACTTTTTGCGCATCATGCCAAAACGCTTGGCGCGTCAGAGCGAAAGCTCATTGAGGCGGCTGATACCCTGTTCATTGCCACCCACTACCAGGGCGTCGGTGATGATGTTGCTCATGGCGTTGATGTCTCTCACCGCGGAGGAAAACCGGGCTTCGTGCGCGTTGACGATGAGAAAACGATCTCCTGGCCTGATTTTGCGGGCAACTACCATTTCAACAGCATCGGTAATCTGGCGTTGAACCCGAAAGCCGGTCACCTTTTTATTGATTTTGACAAGGGAGATCTGCTTTATATGACAGGTGAGGCAGAAGTGATCTGGGATGACGAAGAGGTCCAGGCATTCGTCGGTGCCGAGCGAATTATCCGATTCCATATCGATGAGTTAATCCGGGTTGAAGGCGCATTGCCGATTGAATGGCAATTCGAGGAGTATTCTCCGATTCTTGATCGCACGGGTTCATGGGATCAGGCGAGTGAAAGAATATCAGCCAACAAGCAAAGAAATGCGTACCGGCCCTTCGAGGTATTTAAGGTAGAAAAGGAAAGCGAAGTGATTTCGTCATTCTACCTGCGGCCGGTCGACGGCAAGGGAACGGCATCTTTTGAACCCGGACAGTTCCTGCCGATTCGCCTGCCAGGGCAAAGCGAACCCGTGTCCCGAACCTACACAGTTTCCGACGCGCCGAACACGGATTACTACCGGTTGTCTATCAAGCGGGAAGGAGGCGAAGCGGTTGCGTCAAATTTTTTCCATGACCAGGTTAAAGCTGGTTTCCAACTGCAGGCGATGGCACCCCGTGGCAAATTCACGCTGGATCAATCCAGCAACCGACCGGTGGTCCTGATCTCCGGCGGTATCGGCATTACGCCCATGATCGCCATGATGAACTCCCTGATAGAAGAGGGGTTGCGCACCCGCAATTTCCGGGAAACCTATTTTATTCATGGTGCACGGAATGCACGAACCCAGGCCTTCGGAACCCATGTCCGTTCGGTTGCGGCTGAGTATCCGTCCGTCAATGTGCACATCCGCTACAGCAAACCGGACGAATCTGATCGAGAAGGAGTCGACTTCGACAGCCTGGGGCACATTGATATGGACTTGCTGAAAGTCATTCTGCCATTTGGCGACCATGATTTTTATCTCTGTGGGTCGGCACCCTTTATGCAATCGATGTTCGATGGGCTCACCGCTCTGGGCGTGCGCGATGAACGAATTCATTACGAATCATTTGGTCCGGCAACCGTGCTGAAGCATGACCCGGCGCCAAAAAAGCAGGCACCCAAGGGTGAGATCCTCAGCGAACCGGTGAAGGTGTGTTTCACCAGGTCTGGGATAGAAACGCTATGGTCTCCAGACAAGGGCACACTTCTTGAAATGGCGGAGGCCAGCGGCCTGTCTCCCGGCTATTCCTGCCGTACCGGTATTTGTGGAACCTGTGCCACGCAGATCAAATGTGGATCTGTGGACTATCTGGATGAACCGATTGGACCTCATGAAGATAACGAGGTGCTTATCTGTTGCTCGACGCCACGCTCGGCATCGGCGGATCAGGGTTGCGGTGAAGATCGTGGCGTTGTTCTTGATCTCTAGAAAAGGAAAACAGCAATGCCAGAATTCATTCCTGAATCGATAAGTAGTACCGATAGTTATTCAACTTTTACTAGAGGGCGGTACCTGGCGCCCATTACTATTATTGCAATGTTCGTGATGGCGCTGGGATTCGCGGTTTACCACGCGCAGGATTTTGCCCTTGATGCTTCCAGCGATACGCTTATCGATCAGAACGATCCGGACTTGCAATACTATCTGGCATCCCGGGAAAGGTTCGTCGGCGCAGAAGATTTTCTGCTGCTCACCTATACGCCAGATAAAGGTGGTATTTTCAACCCTGTGTCGTTGCAACAACTTGACAAGCTGCAGCAGCGCCTGGAAGAAGTAACCGGAGTCGCCTCAGTGTATTCGATTCTCGATGCACCCCTTCTCAAGAGCCCGCCCGTATCACTTGCCGAACTCAGTAATGGTTTCAGGACGCTCAGGTCCACTGACGTGGACCTGGTTCAGGCTCGGGAAGAATTGTCCAACAGCCCTATTTTCAGCAATTTGATCATTTCATCCGATGGCCGCACAACTGCCCTGCGCATTGAACTGATGCAGGATCAGCAGCTACTTGCTGCAGGAAAACGACGGGACACTTTGCGTCGATCAGCGATGCAGGGAAATGCCAACAATCAGGAAGTGTCGCGAGCAGAAGCCGACTATCGAGAAATTCGAGACGGCTTTCTTAAGAGACGGTCTAAATTACTGGCTGAGGTTGGCGACCTACAGGATAAATTTGGAACTAACGCAATCCTCCATCTTGGCGGGGTCCCATCGATTGCCAACGACATCGTTGAGTACGTTAAAAGTGACCTGGTGGTATTCAGCAGTTCGATATTCCTGCTGATCATGTTGATGTTGTACGTATTTTTTCGTCGACTCCGGTTTGTCGTCATCCCGATTGTTGCCAGCGCGATCTCAATCACTTTGACGGTTGGCCTGCTGGGCTTCATTCACCAGAAGGTGACAATCGTTTCGTCCAATTTTGTATCGATTCTCGTTATTACGACAATTTCTTTTTGTATCCACCTGATCGTGCGCTATCGAGAGCTTCGCGCCGGGGAGCCGGATGCTCCACAAAGAAAATTGGTACTGACTGCCCTGCAGAGTAAGCTCGCCCCGTGCATCTATACAGGGCTCTCGACGATTGCCGCATTTGGCTCCCTGCTCAGCAGCGGCATTGTGCCGGTGAGGGACTTCGGGAGCATAATCTGCATTGGAATTGTTATTTCCTTTCTTTCAGCCTATGGCCTGTTCGCCGGTATTATGTTGTTACTGCCTAAGGGAAAAGTCAGCGCCACGTTGCACCATCGGCCCATACTCACCAAAGGGTTTTGTGAGATCTCGACGCGCTTTTCTCCGCTCATCTTAATCGTCACCTTGCTTGCCATTGCGCCTGTCGCTGTAGGTATAACGCGCCTCAGCCTTGATAACAGCTTTATTGATTACTTCAGGAAAGACACCGGGATACACCAGGGATTGAAGTACATTGATCGCCATCTCGGGGGCACAACGCCCTTCGATATCATCCTCAAATTTCCACCTTATGAGCCGTTGACCGGATCGGACGATGACTTTTTTGACGAGGCGGAGGATCCGTTTCCAGAGCGGTATTGGTTTACTCCGGATAAGATTGAAACGGTAAGAAAGTTACACGCCTACATCGACTCACTGCCGCGTACTGGGAAAGTGTTATCCATCTCCAGCCTCGAGCTTGTGGCGCGCGATTTCAATGAGGGTAAGCGCCTTGGCGGTTTGCAGATGGCAGGTGCTCTCGGTGCTTTGCCTCTCGACATTCGGCAAGCGTTAATTGACCCCTATGCCTCTCCGCACAATGGTGAGATGCGAATCTCCGTCAGGGTCCGGGAGTCCGGGGGTCCCTTTTCCCGCGATGCCATGCTTGAAGACATTCGGGCTTACGCCAGGAATCTGGGCATTGCAGAAGCAGACATACACCTGACCGGCATGATGGTCATGTTCAACAACATGCTTAAGGAGCTCTTTCATTCGCAACAATCCAGCATCGGTCTCGTTGTTGGTCTTACCTTCATCATGTTCGTCGTGTTACTGCGTTCACCGTTTCTGGCGGTTATCGGACTGCTACCCAATATTTTTGCAGCAGGCCTTATCCTGGCGTTCATGGGTTTTGCCGGAATTCCGTTAGATCTAATGACGATCACAATTGCAGCGCTGGTCATTGGTATTGGTGTCGATGATGCCATGCATTACCTGCATCGTTTCCGTACAGAATTCAGGAAGACCGGTAATGTGATTGAGTCTGTACAGCGGTGTCATGCAAGCACGGGGCATGCGCTCTACTTTACTTCATTTACGGTCATTGCCGGTTTCTCGGTGATGGCCTTTTCTAACTTCGTCCCGACTGTCCATTTTGGACTGCTAACTTCTCTGGCCATGATCATTGCGCTGTGCGCTAATCTCGCCTTGCTGCCCAGCATGCTGGTTGCTTTTCATCCACAGGAAGCTGCCGATGCTAACTAGAATGCTTGTATATTTATCGATAGTAGCTGCCATCTCCGTCATCAGTGTCACATCCAGTTTAGCGGATTCTGCCCCATATAGTGCTCGTCGGTTAATTGAAAATGTTATAGAAAAGCTGAATCCAATCGTCGAGCAAGGCCACGCCTATTTTGAAGATGATCCAGAACGACTCTATGAAAACGTCAGTGATTTACTGGAGACTTTTTTTGACTTTGATGCATTCGCGAGGGGCGTTATGGGCCGTCATTTTTCATCCTCAAGTTCGCTGCAGAGAGCTAATTTTTCGACCATTCTGCAACGCAGTCTGGTGCAGACGTTCACAGATGGCTTGATCAATTTCGGTCGCTATTCAGTTAATGTTCTATCATCAACTCCATTAAAAGAGCAATCAAAAGAGCAATCAGAAGAGCAATCAACGCGAGCAAAGGTGACCATGCAGGTGACCTCTGATACTAATGCCCGGCATGAGATGACCTATAGCCTGGTCCTGGACGAGAATGCGTTATGGCGGGTACGCAACCTCGTATTCGATGGCGTCAATATTGGCCTG
>SMVA01259915.1_pt1 | contig 10134 bp, 8 predicted proteins | sample 2456451 | NCBI WGS metagenome assembly SMVA01 (sample SAMN11095933, study PRJNA526329) | marine sediment metagenome | biome: Marine sediment; feature: Surficial sediment; material: Deep marine sediment; isolation source: Hadal surficial sediment | place: Pacific Ocean | collected 2014-05 | depth 0-1...
ATCTTGTCGTGCCGGGAAATATCCATGTCCGTGTTCAGGTAGCCCAGTCCGGCCCGGTTCACGTCGTTGGTCGGTTCCAGCTTCGAATAGACCTCGTCGGTCAAGAATCCCTCAGATTCGAGATCATCGATCTGGGCGGTGGTGGCACAAGCGCCTAGAGACATGAGGCTCACTGCCACAACGGCGTAACCGAGTTTCGATAGAGACATTGTCATTACTCCCCAAAGACATTGTGGTATTTTTGCGAACGGCCAAGTCAAGCAAACTATTGGTAATGCGCCGGTCCTGCAAGACCGCTGGCTTGGTTTGCAGGCACCCTTCATCCGAAACAGGCCAATGGACCAAACCGCTCACCGAACACTATGAAAGTTGGTCGTATTGCATGGCGAGGCAGACAAAGTGAAATGTCGCATTTGGGTCAACTTGAGACATTCCCAGCCTTGTCCAGAACTTCTGTTGCTGGGGGTAGAGCGGACGTTCCGCCCCTTTTCAAGCATATGGATTTTCGGTCTCCCAGCAGCTAATCTCCCAGCACAGGGGGACCAAGAGTGCTTATCTTTTTGCAGGATCACCCCAAACCGCGATGCGTGCCAGAATGCCCACCTCGTCTCCCGTTTTTCTAATCGCCGCAGTTTGCACGGCGCAGGTCCTGGCCCAACTGGGCGCGTTCACATTCTTCGCCCTGCTGCCCATCTTTTTCGATGAGTGGGGTCTCAGTCATTCGGAAGCGGGCATCTTGAACGGTATTATATTCGGCGCCTATGCGCTCGCTGTTCCGTTTATCGTTCCCTTGACCGACCGTATCGATCCCCGACGTATATATATCTGCGCGGTGGGATTGACGATTTGTTCGCACCTGGGCATGGCCTTCATCGCCGATGGGTTCTGGGATGGCCTTCTGTTCCGCGCGCTTGCGGGGATCGGCTGGGGCGGCACGTACATGGTTGGCTTGAAGGCGCTCGCCGACCTAGTGGAAGGCCCGGCGCAGTCCCGAGCGGTTGCCTTTCACGCCGCCAGCATTGGGTTAGGGGGGGCATTGTCCTTTGTCTTAGCCGGCTGGGCGGCGGACAACGTCGGCTGGCAGGGCGCCTTTCAATTATCGGCGGTGGGCGGCTTTCTTGCGTTGCTGGTGATGGCGTTTCTGGTGCCGGGGCGTAAACCGGCCCCGATGGATGACCGTGGCGGGCTTTCCGCACTCATCCGCGCGTTCAAGAATAAATCCGCCATCGCGTATTCCATCGGTTATTGCGTCCATACCTGGGAAATGTTCACGCTGCGATCCTGGGTGGTGACGTTTTTGGTGTTCACCGCGGCGCAAGGGAATGGGCAACCCAATTTCTTGATCCCGACCGTGGTCGCCATGTTCATGGAACTGACGGGAACGGTGAGCAGCGTGATCGGGAACGAAGTCGCCATCCGTATCGGGCGCCGCCGGTGGATAATCATGGTGATGCTCGGGTCCATGGCCACAGGCGCCGTCGTCGGCTTTACGGCCGGTGCGGGATATGGCGTGGCGGCCACGGTTTGCCTTATCTACAACGTGCTGATTTATGCGGATTCTGCGTCCCTTACCGCAGGCGCGGTGGGCACCGCCGAGCCGGGCCGCCGGGGCGCCACGCTCGCCGTGCATGGCATGTTGGGATATGGCGGCGGTTTTGTGGGCCCGCTTTTTCTAGGATTGATCCTGGATTTTCTGGGTGGCGAAACGGTAATGAACTGGGGCATCGCCTTTGCCCATGTGACGGTGATCATGGTGATCGGGCCCTTGGCTATCAAATTGTTGAAACCCGGCGAACTGCCGGGCGACTCGGCCTGAACAGGTGGCGCCGGTGGACTTCATGGAACGCGAATGCCGGTCTACTTTACTTCCGCTGTGGGTCACGTTCAGACCTTCCCAGTCTTGCCCAGAATGTCGGAAGCTGAGGTATAAGCGGAAGTCGATTTCGGGCGACTGGAGGTCCGTTCACAGCCAGAAGGCGACGTTCGGAAATTTATGTTTACGGTCCAGGCGGCCACCTGGGGAAACGGCGTTGTTTCACTAGGCTTTCACCTAGCCGAGACTCTCGCCGCTCACTGACCTCGCGCCTCGGCGGCGCGGCGGGGGTCGGCACCGGCATAGAGAACGCCCTTATCGGAATCCGCCAGGATGGCGCAGACGCCGCCGGCCTTCCATGTCCACTCGGGCCACCAGTCGACTTTATGGCCGCGCGCGATCAGCTCGGCGCCGGTTGCCTCGGGCAAACGGCCTTCGAGCATCAACAGGCCCGGAAAATAGTCATTCGGCGCGAACGACGACGGGAAACTGTAGGTCGCGAACCTGGGGGCTTCGATCGCTGTCTGAATATCCATGCCGAAACAGGTCACGTTGACAAAGGTCTGCACCATGGCCTGCACCTGCACGTCGCCGCCGGGCGTGCCGAAAGCCAGGTACGGTTTTCCGTCCTTTACCGCCAAGGCCGGGTTTGGCGTCAAGCGCGGACGCTTGCCGGGCGCCACGGCGTTGATCGTGCCGGGTACGCCCCGCGATTGCGATCCGCGCGACGACGGGCAAAGACCTGTGCCGGGAATGACCTCCGTATCCGTCGAAGTGTCGCTCGGCGTCGCCGAGAACATGTTTCCCTCGCCGTCGATGACGCAGACGTAAGACGTGTCGGCGGAGGCCGGGCCGCCCTCAGGCAGGGTCTCTTGAGGCTTGGTCGCGTGCGCGTCGCCGCCGTCGCGCAAAACCGTCGAATGGGCGCCTTCCTCGGCCGCGACCGATGCTTGCGCCACCGGGTCGCCGGCCGGCGGCATTTCGGGCCAGGCCTTGCCGGGATCGATCAACCGCGAGCGGGCGCGCAGATAGTCCGGCTCCAGCATCTCCTCGACCGGCACATTGACGAACCGCGGGTCGGCGACGTAACGCTCGCGGTCGGCGAACACCAGTTTGAAAACCTCGGTGAGATGGTGGATGTAGTCGGGCGAATTGTGCGCCTGTTTTTCCAATCCGACGCCGTTCAACATCGCAAACGCCTGGGCCAGGGAAATCCCCTGGGACCACGGGCCGCAGCAAAAAATCTCGGCATCGGCGAACACCACCTTCACGGGCTGCTCGAAGCGAATCCGGTAATCCGCCATGTCGTCGAGCGCCAGAAGACCCCCGTTTTCCCTGTGGTAGCCGCAGATCGTCCGCGCGATATCGCCCCTGTAGAAGGCGTCGTAGGCGGCATTCAGCCCGTTGCCGCGGTCGCCTCCGGCCGCCTTTTCCTGGTCGCTCATGTATTGAAGGGTGGCGGCGAGGTCGGACTGCACGAAAATGTCGCCAACCTCGGGGGGACGCCCGTTGGGCAGATAGATGCGGCGGTTCTCCTGGTATCGCCGGTAACGGTCATAATTGTTGGCGATGATCTCGGCGAACAGCTCGAATACGGGGAAACCCTCGCGCGCATAACGGATTGCGAAGCGCGCGGTTTCGCCGAAGCTCATGGTTCCGAATTCGTTCAACGCCGTTATCCAGGCCGCTGGAGCGGCCGGCACGACCGTACGCAGAATGCCTTCCGGAATGGCCCCACCGTGCCGCGTCTCGAAAAATTCGATGGACGCCGCGCGCGGCCAGGTTCCTAGGCCATCGATGGTGATCGTCTCGCCGGTTTTGGCCATGCGGATCATGATCGGCGCGACGCCGGCGATGTTTACCAGATCGCTGTGAAGCACCCCGAGCGCGATACCCGCGGCGACGCCAGCGTCGACGGCGTTGCCCCCGGCGCTCAAGATCTCGAACCCGGCCCGGGTCGCCAGACCATGTCCTGACGAGATGGCGAATTCCTTCGCGGCGATGACGGTGCGTTGCCTGGGCATCTGAACCTTTTTCTACGATCCACGACGACCGCTGTACCACACATACGATACCCGATCGCGGTTGAAGCCGAAGTTTACGGCTGGTGGGAGGTCCTGTCCAACGAGGCCGAATGTCGGCTTGGGGTCATAACTCACCGTTCGCCGATGGTCACCTATGCCGCCGAAATCGGCTCACCAGCACCAGGAAACGCTCGTACAGCGCCCATCTCGGTCCAGGATGGCCCCGAGTGCCCCCGGAAGGACGATGTGGCCCCAGCACGAATACCCAAGCTGGCATGGGCGCAGTTCGCTTCATCGCACGGAAGCGTGTGGGCGGTAGCACGGTGCTTCCTCCGAGGCCTTGCGCGCCCTTTTCTCGTCATTCCTTCGCGTCGCCTCAGCATCGTTGCTAAGACCCACTTGGCGCGGTATCCGGCCGCGGCTCGGAGGCTAAGAATGGCTAAGGTTGGCGGAAGCGAAGGCACGCATGGCCGAGGGCGGCTGCAAGAAGGGTAGTGCAAATCTGCCCTCCCCCATGAATGAGGCTAAGAATAGTTAAGGTTTGTGGAAAATTCTCAGCCTGACTGAACCTGCCTTGCGGCGATGAGCCACGTCATTTCAGCCGCGTTACCGGGTCGCCGGCGCGCTCGATCGTGGTGCGGCCGCGGGGCAACCTTGGGCAGCGCACGAGTACATGAGTGCTCGGATCGGCACTCACCGCTTGCGCGGCTATAGCCGACCGCGAGCGCGAGGAAGCCCGGTGGCATCCCGATCGGGAAACGGTAATCCTGGCCGCGGCCGGCGCCGCCACGTTGCTGGGGCCGGACCACAGCGCCACCAAGGCCTTTGCCAAGGCGGCGGCGACCATGGGTCGAGTCGACCTGTGGCGGGCCCGGCCGGCCATAAAGACGCTGCGGCTCGAGCAGCGCGAGGCGATCGGCGAGGCGGCGGAGGGGTGAGGCAGGGTTTCTTGTTTTTGTGCAATCTCGCACCTATTCCGCACCTATATAAAAATATGGTCTAGGAAAATCTGTTTAACAATTTGTTTTTATGTTTGTATTTTCCTTCACAGCCAGCCGAAGCCGGTGGCGGCGTTCCATAGGAAGTAGGCCGCGCCGCCGAGGATCAGGGCTTCGAGATACAGGGTATGCACGCGGATCGGCGTACTGCGCACGATCCAACGGCCGAGATAGGTGCCGGGGATGGTGCAGAGGCCAATCAGCACGCCCCCGACCGCCAGGGTCTGGGTCAGGAGCGGCGAAAAGCCGAATATCAGCGACTTGATCACGTTGACGCTGAAACCCAGCGCCGCGACCGTGGCGACCAGGGACTCGCCCAGCAAGCCCGCGCCGAGCATGAACGGCGCCAGCATCATGCCCGCGCCGAAGGTGGTCCCGGAGATCAGGCCGAAGGGCATCCCGGCGAACGCCAGGCCGCGCAGCCCCAAGCGGAAGCGGCGCGCCTCCAGGCGCCGGCGCAGGGGCACGGTCGCGATCAGGAAAATGCCGAGCAGCAGGGCGACGTGATGCACCGGCAGGGTCACGTAGAACACCGCGCCGGCGATGACCCCGGGCGCCGCGGCACCGAACAGGTACAGAAAGGCGCGCCAGTTGACCGCGTTGCGGAACGCCCAGATGCGGGCGCTGTTGGAGACGATCATGGCCATGGAAGTCAGCGGCACGGTCTCCTTGACCCCGACGATCGGGGCCAGGCAGATGGCCAGCAATAACCCGCCCGCGAAACCGCCGACGCTGTGGAACACGGCGGTGCCGAAGGCGATCGCGGCGATCAAGACGTAGACCCCCGGCTCGAGGGTTTCGAGTACCGTCATGCCGCCGGGCGCCGGGCGCCGGAATCGATTTCGGCCAAGGCCTATCGGCCCTTGAACTGTGGCGGCCGTTTCTCGACGAAAGCACGCCGGCCCTCGATGTAGTCCTCGCTGTCGAAACAGCGGTCGACCAGGCGCTGACATAGCTCGAGGTCGCGATCGGCCGGGTCCTTGAGCACCTCCTGGATGATGGTCTTGGCCGCGGTCACGGTCAGCGGCGCATTGCCCGCGACGGTGGCCGCGTAGTCGTCGACGAAGGCCGCGAGCTCGGCCTCGGGCAGCACTTTTTGCACCAGCCCGAGGCCCAACGCCTCTTCCGCGTCCAGCCGCCGGGCCGAGAACACGATGTCGTTGGTCGCGCCGGGCCCGATCGTGTCGACCAACCGCTTGAGGCCTGGGAAGGGATAACCCAGGCCGAGGCGCGCCGCGGGCAGTCCGAACTTCGACTTGGTCGAACAGAAGCGCAGATCGCAGCTCACCGCCAGCGCCAGGCCGCCGCCCAGGCAGTAGCCGTCGACCATGGCGATGGTCGGCTTGGGGAACTGCTGAACGCTCTGGTAGACCCCCTTGACCCGGGCGTTGTAGCGGGCGATCGCCTCGCGCGAGCCGCGCTCGGTCTCGAACTTGGAAACGTCGGCGCCGGACACGAAGGCCTTGCCGCCCGCGCCGCTGAGCACCACCACTCGAACCTCGTCGTCGGCGCGGAAATCCTCCAGCCCCGCGACGACCCGCTCCCACATTTCCAGCGACACCGCGTTGTGGCGTTCGGGATTGTTGAATATCAAGCGGCCGACGCGTTGGTCCTTGTGCAGCAGTATCTTGTCGGTGGTCTCGGGGGCCTCGGGGCTCTCGGGGGCCTCGGAGGTCATATCACGTTTCCTTTTCCGAAACCGGCGATCTGCTCCGGACCATAGCCGAGCTCGCGCAGGATCTCGTCGTTGTGCTCGCCGCGTTCGGGCGGGCGCCGTACGATCCGGCTCGGCGTCCGCTCCAGGACCACCGGCTGGCCGAGGCATTGGGTCGGACCGAAGGGGACCGAATCCATGTCCGCCGCAATGCCGAGGTGCTGGACCTGGGGGTCGGCGAAGACCTGGTCGATGGCGTTGATCTCGCCGCAAGGCACCCCGGCCGCGCTGAGGTGCGCGATCCAGTGCGTGCCGGGTTGCTGGGATATTTTCTCGCCGATCAGCGCGTTCAGGCGGTCGCGGTTGTCGCTGCGCCCGGCGTTGGTCTCGAAATCGGGATCGGCGATCCATTCTTCGGCATCCACGGCCTTGCAGAAGCGGCGCCAGATGGTGTCGCCGGCGACCGCGATGTTGATGTGGCCGTCGGCGGTCGGATAGACCCCGGTCGGCGCGCTGGTCGGATGATTGTTGCCGGCCTGGGACGGCACCTCGCCGTCCATCAGCCAGCGCGCGGCCTGGAAGTCGAGCATGAAGGCCTGGGCCTGCAGCAGCGAGGTGTGCAGCCACTGGCCCTGCCCCGATTTATGCCGCTCGAGCAGCGCATAGAGGATGCCCATGGCGCAGAACAGCCCGGCGCAGAGGTCGGCGATCGGAATGCCGACCCGCATCGGTCCCTCGCCCGCCTTCCCGGTGATCGACATCAACCCGCCCATGCCCTGGGCGATTTGGTCGAAGCCGGGCCGGCCCGCGTAGGGGCCGTCCTGGCCGAAGCCGGAGATGCTGGCCAGGATGATGCGCGGGTTGACCGCCTTCAGCGCCTCGTAGCCGATGCCCAGGCGCTCCTTGACGTCGGGGCGGAAATTCTCGACCACCACGTCGGCGCGCTCGACCAGGCGCATGAGGACCGCCTGGCCCTCTGGGTCCTTGAGGTTCAGCGTCAGGCTGCGCTTGTTGCGCTGCAGGTTCTGAAAATCAGAGCTGGCGCGGCCCGCGCCCAACGCCCCGTCGGGATCGAGCGCGGCCGGCGCTTCGACCTTGATTACGTCGGCGCCCCAGTCCGCCAGTTGGCGCACCGCCGTCGGTCCCGACCGGACCCGGGTCAGGTCGAGCACCGTGATGTCCGATAGCACATCCGAGGCCGCAATATGTGTCATGAAACGTTCTCCGTGATCCGATTTAATGTCGCAGCGCGGCGAGCGCGCCCAGATCGGGGGCGTCGAAGATGCCGCGGCAAAGGTCATCGACTTGTTTTGCGCGGGCCGCCGGCCAACCGCCGTGGGCCAAATTGGCGCGCATTTTCTCGATCAGTTGGCCGCGGTCAAGCGGCGCGTGGCGGCCACCGCGCAGGTGCGGCTGTTCCGCTTCCAGCGTGCGGCCGTCGCGCAGGCGTGCGCGCAGGTGCCCGCTGTAGTTCCTCGGGTATTCGTTGTCCGGATCGATCCGGTGTTCGATCTTGGCGGCGAGCGCGCGCAGGCCCGGATCGGCGACCCGCGCGTCGGTGAACTGCTCCAGGCCCGCGGCGCCGTCGGTCAGGGCGACGGCAATCGCGAAGGGGCCGCTGAATTTGGCCGAATAGGCGGTACTCGGCGCGGTTTTCTCGGCGCGCGGCTCCCAAAGCCGGTGCACCGTGCCCTCGCCGACTTTGCACACGATGGTCTCGACGTCCGCCGGGTCGAGGCCGTCGCGGCGCAGACGAAGCGCGCAATCGATGAAGGGCGCCAGCATAGTGCCGCAGGCGTAAAGCTTGAACGCCAGGTTCTCGGCCTGCCAGGTCTCGCCCAGCCGCTCCGTCACCTGACCGTAGTCGCGCGCGATGCCTTCGGCGGCGAAACCCTTGAAAAAGCCGTGGGCGCCCTCGATCACGGTTCGCGGACCCAGGAATCCTTCCTGCGCCAGACGCGCGGCGCGCAGTCCGGCCTGGGCGGCCCAACCGGGATGCAGCCGCTTGGTCCAGGTGCCCTCGGCCAGGTACTCGATGATGCCCGAGGCGAAGCTGCCCGCGATTCCGATGGCGGAGGCCATCCGGGTGGCGTCGAGCCGGAGCGCCGCCGCGACCCCGGCGGCGGCGGCGAGCGCGCCGATCACGCCGGTGGGATGGAAGCCGGCGCGGTGGACCGCGGTCGGTGCGACCAGCGCCAGGCGGCACATGAGTTCGGTGCCGACCGCCATGCCGCGCAGCAGATCGCGGCCCCTGAGCCCGTAACCCTCGCAGGCCGCCAACAGGGCGGGCGCGATCGCGGCGCCGCTATGGACCGGCGTTCCCTCGAAGGTGTCGTCGTAGTCCTCGCCGTGGATCGCGGTCCCGTTGACCAGGGCCGCGCCGGCCGGGTCGAGGCCGCGCGCCTGGCCGATCGCGGTGCAGGCGCCGTCGCTGTCGCAAGCGGCCAGGGTGGCGCGCAGATAGTCGGCCTCGCGGGCGGCGACGCAGAGCCCGATGGCGTCGAGCAGCACGAACTCGAACACCTCGCGCAGGCGGGCGGGCGGTGCCTCTGGACCCAGCCCGGCGGCCCAGGCCGAGAACGTCACCGCGACCGGTGCGGGCACCGGGCCGACCGGACCGCTGTCCGGAAGGGCCCCGGCACTCATGGCAGGTAACCACCGCCATTGACGTGCACGGTCTGGCCGGTCACGTAGCCGGCTTCGGGATGGCACAGCGAGGCAACGACCCGCGCCACCTCTTCGGGCCGGCCGCGGCGGCCAATCAGGGTGGCATGTCCGCCCGGGTGGTCCGGGATCGCGCCGGCCGAGGCACCGCGCACGGTATCGATCTCGCCCGGCACCACACAGTTAACCGAGACCCCGCGGCCGCCGAACTCAACCGCCAGCGCCTTGGTGAGGCCGACCAGCGCGGCCTTGGAGGCAATCACGTGGGCGCGCTCGGAAGCGCCGGCGTGGCCGGACTTGCCGCCGATGTTGACGATCCGCCCGCCGCCGGCCGCGACCATGTGGGGCAGACAAGCACGGGCGCAGAGGAACGCGGCCTCCAGGTTGACGGCCATGACTTCGCGCCAATCCGAGAGCGTCATCTCGCAGAACGGCTGTATCTTGCGCAGGGCGGCGTTGTTGACCAGCACCCTGGGCGGCCCGTTCCAGGCCAGCGCCGCCGCGACCATCCCGGCAACCGCGGCCTCGTCGGTCAGATCGGCGAGGTGCGGAAGCGCCGCGCCGCCGGCCCGCTCGACCAGTTTCGCCGTTTCATCGAGCCCGGCGCGATTGGTTTTCGCAACCAACAGCACGGCTGTGCCGTCGTGCGCCAACGCCTGCGCGATGGCGCGGCCGATGTTGCGCGCCGCCCCGGTGACGATCGCGAGCCCGGTCATGGCGATTCTCCACGCTCCCGAAGGCGCGTAACGACGCCCCTCACGACCGGCCCGAAGAACGGCCACAACAGGCTGCACGCCGTCATGATGAAAAAACCCACAACGATGGGGCTCTCGAACAAGCGCAGGAATTGATTGTCGTACATGATCATGGATTGGGAGAAGGTCTCCTCCACTAGCTGGCCCAGGATCAACCCCATAACCAGGGGCGCCAGGCCGAAGTTATGGCGCAGCATGATGAAGCCGACCAGCCCCGACACGATCA
>SMVA01171906.1_pt1 | contig 10133 bp, 7 predicted proteins | sample 2456451 | NCBI WGS metagenome assembly SMVA01 (sample SAMN11095933, study PRJNA526329) | marine sediment metagenome | biome: Marine sediment; feature: Surficial sediment; material: Deep marine sediment; isolation source: Hadal surficial sediment | place: Pacific Ocean | collected 2014-05 | depth 0-1...
GGAGGAAATCCCGAAAAAGGAAAAGAATTATTTCAGGTTTGTTTAATGTGTCATAAAGTTGGAAATGAGGGCCATGATTTGGCACCGGTTTTGGATGGTTCGGGAATGCGTGAAAATGAAGCGTTATTAACAGCAATCCTGGATCCGGATGCAGCTCTGGAAAGCAGTTATGCCATTTATAGTATAACTAAAAAAGATGGCAGCAACGTAGAAGGATATTTATTAAAAACTGAAGAAAAGGGAACCACCCTTGCTTTTATGGGTGGAAGCGAGATATTTATTGAGAATAAAGATATTCAAAAACAAGGCTTTTTAGGAGGTCGTTCATTTATGGTTAAAGGACTACTTGATAATTATTCTGAAGAACAGATAGCAGATTTATTAGCTTATATTAAAACATTAAAATAAAAGTTCGCCAGATCCACGCATATGAATAAATTATTTTATATCATTTTATTGATTTCGCTTCAAATGCAAGCTCAATATGAGGTGCCTCCGGAAACAGGAGTTTCATTTAATAAAATCGTTTTGTTAGATCAATATATTTCCGAAGGAGCCGTAATTGGCGATGTAGATAATGATGGAAATCAGGATGTGATCGCTGGTTCCTTATGGTGGAAAGGCCCTGATTTTAAAAAATCATTCAGCCTTGCACCGGTAAAAATATTTCCGATTACTGGCCCTGGTTTGGAGGGTTATGCAACAAATTTCTTTTCATTCACCGATTTTATTGATAATGACAATTGGATCGACCTGTTGCAGGTTGGTTTACCGGGAACTGATAGTTATTGGATTCAGAATCCGGGAAAAGATTCTTTTGAGGCTACGAACAAGGATAAGGAATTACGAAAAAATAAAGCTCAAACTCATATTTGTAATGAATCACCACAATTTTTGGATATCATTGGAGATTCAAAAAAAGAATTGCTAGCCATAAGTAATGGAAAAATTACATTAGGGTTTTCCGAAAATTCCGATCAAGAGTGGCAAACAGTGGCTATAAGCCATCACGATCCGAAACGATTTCCTGTTTATATGCATGGCTTGGGTGCTGGAGATATCAATTTAGATGGCAGAATGGATATTTTAGAAAAATCAGGTTGGTGGGAACAACCCAATAATTGGGATTTAAAAACTACCTGGAAATTTCATGCTTATCCATTTTCACCGAATCAGGGTGGGGCACAGATGTATGCCTATGATATTGATGGAGATGGAGACAATGACGTATTGACTTCTATGAATGCTCATGCCTATGGTTTGTCATGGCATGAACAAATAGAAAAAAATGGAGAAATTAGTTTTCTTGAACATCAAATAATGGCTAATAAGAATGTTAAAAATTCATATGGTATTAGTTTTAGTCAGCTGCATGCTATAGCATTGGCAGATTTTGATAACGATGGAATCACAGATTTTGTAACCGGAAAATGTTACTATGCACATAATGGCCATGATCCTGGAGGTGAAGATCCTGCCGTTTTATACTGGTTTAAAACCCAAAGAAGAAGTGATGGAACAGTAGATATGATCCCTTATCTAATTGATGATAACTCAGGCGTTGGAAGACAAATTTCTACAGGGGATTTGAATAATGATGGTAAAATGGATATAGTAGTTTCTAACAAAAAAGGGGTATTTGCATTTGTCCAAAAATAATTCTAGCTTTCAAAATAAAAAAAACTTTTTAAAACAGAATAAAACAAAAACATATGAGTGTTACAAGACATTATGGAATGTTTCAGTTTAAAAATGAAATTTCAAATGAGAAAATTAAAGAATGTTTTGATACCATGATGCAAATGGTGGGTAAGATTCCCGGTTTATTAAAAATGGAACATGGGCCTTACGATAGCACCGAAGGGTTAAATGACGGTTATACGCACGGCTTTATCATGACCTTTGACAGTCCTGAATCCAGAGAGGCTTATTTGCCGCATCCTATTCATGAAAAAGTAAAGGAATTGGTAGTTCCATGTTTGGAAAGAGTTGTGGTTTTTGACTTTAACTTTTAGTTTTAAAAAGAATTTAAGATATGTCAAATACAAATAAAAAAATCATCATGTTGGGTTGTTTTGATACCAAAGGTGAAGATTTTTCGTATTTGTTACAATGCCTAAAAAAACTTGGTGAAGAGATAATTACAATCAATACCGGTGTTATGGAATGCACGGTTGATTTCAAAATTGATTTTGAAGCAGACCAGGTTGCTGAAGCAGCAGGAACAAGTATTTCAAATATTCGAGAATCCGGAGATCGTGGAAAAGCAGTTGAATTGATGGGCCAAGGTGCCGCTTCAATTATTGCTTTGCTTATTTCAAAAAATCTTATTAAAGGAGCCATTGGTATGGGAGGTGGCGGAGGTACTTATATTGCCTTATCTGCTATGCAGAAAATTCCATTAGGAATTCCTAAATTGTGCTTATCAACCCTGGCAGCTAAAGATTTATCACGACAGGTAGGATCAAAGGATATTGTATTAATGCCATCAGTTGTTGATGTTGCAGGATTGAATCGAATCAGTAAATTACTCATTAAACAAGCGGCCGGAGCTATCTGCGGCATGGCTTCAACAGAACCCTTAGAGCCTTTCGAAAACAAAGGAAGTATTGCCATAAGCATGTTTGGCAATACCACCAAATGTGTTGATAAATGTACCGAACTGCTTAAAAAGGAAGGGTATGATGTTTTGGCATTTCATGCCACAGGGGTCGGAGGCATTACCATGGAATCTCTGATTCGGGAAGGTTGTTTTACGGCGGTTCTAGATATTACGACAACCGAATTGGCTGATCATTTATGTGGCGGAATTTGCAGTGCGGGCCCGGATAGAATGAATGCAGCTCCTGAAATGGGAATTCCCCAAGTGGTCGCTCCCGGATGTTTGGACATGGTAAATTTTGCCCAATTGGATACGGTTCCTGAAGAATTTAAGTCCAGGCAGTTATATAGCTGGGCACCGGATGTAACTTTAATGAGAACCAACGCCGAAGAAAACAAAATATTGGGCAAACAACTTGCTGACAAAGTCAATAAATCGAATGCTCCCGTTGCAGTATTATTACCTAATAAAGGTATTTCTCAAGTAGATGCCGAAGGAGGTGTTTTTCATCAACCTGAATTTGACAGAATTTTATTTGACACCATAAAACAGAATACTAAAGCTAGCATTTCTGTTAAAGAATACGATGCAAATATCAATGATGAAAAATTTGCCATAGCAATTGTAGACACATTATTAAAGATGTTATAAAAAAAAGAATAATTAAAAAAAGAACAAAATAATTATGCCAAACCCATGGACAGGTAAGGGAAACCCTTATACAAGACAAGAAGTAAGAGACAGATTAAAAGCGACCATAGCACAAAAAAAAGCCATCATTGGTGCAGGAGCCGGAACCGGTATCAGTGCTAAATTCATAGAAAAAGGAGGTGCTGATTTTATCATAATATATAATTCCGGGCGATTTAGAATGGCGGGCCATGGTTCCACTGCAGGCTTGATGGCCTATGGTGATGCCAATGCTGTTGCTATGGAAATAGGAGAGTTTGAAGTACTGCCCGTTGTAGAAGAAATTCCTGTCTTTTGTGGCGTTCATGGTTCGGACCCCAGAAGGCGGATGTGGCATTTTTTATTGCAAGTAAAAGCAATGGGTTTTTCAGGAATCAATAATTTCCCCACTCATTCCATTATTGACGGCCATTTCAGACAAGTTTTGGAAGAAACCGGGATGAGTTTTAATAAGGAAGTTGAAATGATTGCCTTGGCGTCAAAAATGGATTTATTTTCTGTAGTTTATGTTGCCACTGCTGAGGAAGCAGTTCAAATGGCAGAAGCCGGAGCAGATTCTGTCATCGCACATGTGGGAACCACCATTGGAGGTTCCATCGGTGTTACAGGCGCTACCGTGGATATGGATTTTGCCATCAAAAGGACTCAGGAAATTATTGATGCTGCAAGCAAAGTAAATTCTGATATTATATTTTTGGCTCATGGTGGCCCGATTAATACTCCTGAAGATGTAAGAGTGATCTTAGATAATACGAGTGCTCATGGGTTTGTTGGAGCTTCCTCCTTAGAAAGAATGGGGATTGAAAAATCATTAACAGATTTAACAAGAAAATTTAAAGAATTAACATTATAAATTTTAATTATAGCAATAGTAATTGATAAAAAATAAAATTTATTTTTTATCAATACCTTGTAAATCTTTGTGGTAATAAACATCGCAATTTAACCACAAAGAACTCAAAGAAAACATAATGGGCACTAAGAAGCAGATTACAATAAGTGTATTTTATTTTTTAGATATGCACTTTGAATGGATCACTTAATAAAACATGTCATCAATTGGTAAAATAAATACAAGAAGAAAATACAATATAATCAAACTATTAACTTATAAATTAAAACATTGTGGATCAAATCGTTAAAAATAGAAAAACATTACTTTGGGCCAGCTTTTTTACAATTGTTGCAGCAGGTGTAGGATTTGCTGTCAGAGGGGCAATTCTGGTTGACTGGGCCAATCAATTCGGATTTACCATGACAGAATTAGGGTCTATCACCGGAGGTGGTTTTGTTGGCTTTGGTATTGTGATCATCATCTTTAGTTTAATTGCCGATAAGGTAGGTTATAAACGTCTTTTACTCCTGGCATTTATCCTTCATATACTTTCCTATTTCGTAACTATTGCTACGGTTTTTGTTTATGATGCCATGGGAAGAGAAGCAGCCTATTGGTGTTTATATTGGGGAACATTTTTATTCGCAGTAGGTAACGGCGTTAGTGAGTCGGTGATAAATCCATTAGTCGCCACCTTATTCCCCAAAGAAAAAACACATTACTTAAATATTTTACATGCAGGCTGGCCGGGAGGAATGATCGTGGGTGGCCTTGTATCTATTGCCTTCCATGATTATGTAAGCTGGGAAGTATTGATGAGTTTCTTCATTATTCCTGTATTGATTTATGGACTGATGATACGCAAACAAAAATTCCCTGAATCTGAAGCTAAGGCAGCCGGGATAAGCTATAAGGTAATGTTCTTACAATTTGCCTCGCCGGTTTTAATATTTTTAATTGTTTTACACGCCTTAATTGGATATGTAGAATTAGGTACTGATATGTGGATACAAAATATTACAGGAAACATTTTAGAGGATCCTACCAAAGGCGTATTGTTATTTATTTATGCCTCGGCTTTAATGTTTGTTTTACGATTTTTTGCTGGCCCCATTGTCCACAAAATTTCTCCCTTAGGGTTACTTTTTGTCAGTTCGATTTTTGCGACTATCGGTTTATTTATTCTTGGCAATTCAACAACAGGCCTGATTATGCTGGTAGCTGTAACAGTTTATGGCATAGGAAAAACATTTTTCTGGCCAACCATGTTAGGTGTTGTAGGTGAACGATTCCCTAAGGGAGGAGCCATTACCATGGGAATTATTGGAGGTGTAGGCATGCTTTCTGCCGGTTTACTTGGAGGGCCGGGAATTGGTTATAAACAAGATTATTTCGCCTCTGAAAAAATCAAATCCGAATCCATAGAATCCTATGAGCGCTATCGTTCGGATAATACAAATCAATTTCTATTTTTCAAACCGATTCAAGGCTTGGACGGAAGTAAAGTTGCCGTTTTAAAAGACAATGGCGAACAGTTATCAGCCGATATAGAAAGATGGACAAATTCTGGTAAGAAGTTAAGCAGTAGCGGATTAAATAACTTAAATGATTGGTGGGAAGATGCAAAACCTTTTGCCGAAACAGATAAAAAACCCGTTAAAGAGGCCGGTTTTTATGGTGCTGGAAGAGCCCTGGTCGCAACATCTTTAGTTCCTGCCCTGATGGCTATAGGTTTTTTGATACTCATTATATATTTCAAGCGAAAAGGGGGATATAAAAGAATTGATATAGGTTCTGACGGTTCCGATAGTTAATCCCATGGAAAAGTTCAATAAATTTACCTTTGGCAAAGATGCAATTGTAGAACCGGTTGACGGCAGAACACATTATTGGCATTATTCACCTGATATAACCGAAAATGCAGATATTATCATGGTAAAGGTAAAAATACCGGTTGGTGGAAAACACGATTTTCATCGACATCCAAAAATGAATGAGATCATTTATATTCTCAAAGGCCAGGCAGAACAATGGATTGAAGATGATAAAAAAATTCTCTCTTCAGGGGATTCGATATATATAGATCCTGATATTGTTCATGCCACCTTCAATACAGGTGATGAAGTATTAGAATTTTTGGCCATCCTTTCTCCGAGTGAAGGATGGGAAGCCGGAACCATTGATGAATATATGAATTTACCTTATTCAAGATATAAAAACAAACTATAGTCAAACCTTTTAATCTTAGTACAATATGAAGAAAACTTCATTTTATTTATCGTTCCTATTAATCTGTATATTTTTAATAATAAGTTGTACAAAACAGATTGAAAAACCTGAATTAACATATACCGGTGAAAACCCTAAGGTTCAAAATCCATTGAGCCCTGAAGATTCTCAGAAACACATTCAAGTTCCAAAAGGGTTTGAAACGGTTTTATATGCATCTGAGCCTGAAATTATCAATCCCATTGCCTTTGCCTGGGATGAAAGAGGAAGGCTTTGGGTAGTACAATCTATGGATTACCCTCATGGTTTGGACAATGATGTGGGAGGAGACAGAATTACAATTTGTGAAGACACGAATAAGGATGGTAAAGCTGATAAATTTACAGACTATGCTGTGAATCAAAGTTTATCTACCGGGATCGTTATTGTCAAAGGAGGAATCATTGTGTCACAGGCACCCAATATGGTGTTTTTAGAAGATACCAATGGAGATGATAAAGCCGATAAAAGAACCGTTTTATTTGACGGCTTCGGAACCTTTGATACCCATGCCGGGCCTTCCAGCTTAAAATATGGCCAGGATAATATGATCTGGGGAGCTGTTGGTTATTCAGCATTTAAGAACAGGTTTCATGGAGAACAGGTAGATTTTACCATGGGTGTATATCGCTTTTCAAAAAATGGTAAACATTTTGAACCCGTAGGGAGGTTTAACAATAATACCTGGGGACTGGGAATTACAGAAGACTTTGAAATATTTGGATCAACCGCCAATAATAACCACTGTTGTTATGTTGGAATTCCTTTACGTCATTATAATTATCTGCAAAAAAGACCTACTTGGGCGGTAAATGCTGATTTTATTCAGGGCCATTATGAAATAAGTCCGGTTACAGATATTCCATTACAACAAGTTGACGTTCGCGGAGGATATACCGCAGCCGCTGGAGCTAATATTTATACTGCCCGTAGTTTCCCTGAAAAATATTGGGGTCAGATGATGGTCAATGAACCAACAGGACATTTGGTGCACATCGCTCAATTAAAAGAAGAAGGCGCTGGTTATGTTGAAATTGATGGTGGAAATATTTTTGCCAGCACAGATGCATGGACAGCTCCTGTATTTTCTGAAACAGGACCTGATGGAAATTTATGGGTGGCTGATTGGTATAATCCTGTAATCCAGCACAATCCCGATAAAAGGGGGATGGACAATCAAATTTGGAATGATGATAAAGGAAAAGGAAATGCACATAATAACCCTTTAAGAGATTTGGGACATGGCAGAATTTATATTGTAAAACCAAAAAACACTTCAGCATCTAAAATATCAAGCTTAAATATTCAAGATACTGAAGGGCTTTTAGGCGCATTGGAAAGTGACAATCTTTTTTGGAGAATTACTGCACAAAGATTGATTGTAGAAAATAATTTACAGGACTTGATTCCTCAATTAATGGATTTAGCAACGAATCAATCCATTGTGGCTATGCATGCTTTATGGACATTAAATGGATTAAATGCATTGAATAATGATTTAGGTAATGAAATCATTGAAAACAGTTTAAAAAATAAATCTGTTGCTGCCCAAAAAACTGCAATTGCCTTATTGCCGGATAATGAAAAGGGAAGTGATTTATTGGTGTCATCGGGTTTATTGGAACATGAAAATTTACACCTAAGGCTTGCAGCTATTTTAAAATCAACCGAATTGCCTGAAACAGATAAACTCGCAAAAAAAATTGATGAAATTTCAAATGATCCTCAAAACAAAAAGGATAAATGGCTGAAAGCTGCTTTAAATATTTATTATAGGGTTGAAAATCTGGAACAGTTAAATCCGAAAGAAGTACGGATGGTAATTCCTTCAGATGAAGAAGAAAAATCAATTTGGAATTATACAGAAACCAAACCGGAAAAAAATTGGTTTGAAGTTGATTATGACGATTCAAAATGGTCTAAAGGTGAAGGAATATTTTCAGGAGATGGCCCTTTAGAATCCCGAAGAGGTACAAAATGGTCAACATCTGACATTTGGATGAGAAAAGCTGTAAATATAGATGAATCATTAAAGCTACCCATTTTAAAAATTATCCATGATGAAGACTATGAGATCTATATCAATGGGCAATTGTTAAAGGCTGAAAAGGGGTGGACACCGACTTATAAATATATTCGACTGGATGAAGAAGCGGGTAAACTTTTTAAAATAGGGTTAAATACAATTGCTGTTCATTGTACAAATAGTAATGGGGAACAACATATTGATATCGGATTTGGAAAAATCAGTAAACCAAAAGCCGATATAGTCTTGCAATTAAATACGGTAAGTCAAAAAATGGCTTATGACAAAAAGGAACTGTATGTGACTGCCGGTCAATATGTTGAAATTAGATTGAACAATAAGGATCAAATGCCTCATAATTTGGTTCTTATTCAAAAAGGGAGTTTAGAAAATTTTGGAAAATTAGTAGATATTTTCCTTGAAGATCCAAAAGCAGCCGAGCTTGGTTATGTTCCAAATTCAAGGTATGTAATTGGAGCCACAAAGATGATTAATCCGGGAGAAGTTGGATCTGTATTTTTTAAAGTCCCTGATCAACCGGGTCGCTATCCCTTTGTTTGTACTTTTCCGGGGCATTGGCGAATGATGCAGGGCGTATTGATTGTATATGCCAAAGGTACCTATGTCTCCGAAGATAAAAATGCAACCAAGATATTAACAGTTGGTGGTGGAGGATCCCACGATTTTTTAAAATATTTTGGGATAGCAGATGGGAAAGTTCTAAATGATACCGGAAAAAATTTCGTTGATTATACCGAAAATATTAGTGAAATAAGTACAAAATTAAAAAACGCTGATGTTTTATATATGACAAACAATCAGCCTTATTCTGAGGAGGCTCAAAATGCCATCATGAAGTTTGCGAATAGCGGAAAAAGCATCTTGATTCAGCACCCAAGTGTCTGGTATAACTGGAAGGACTGGCCCGAATTCAACAAGGAATTAGTCGGCGGTGGATCAGAGTCACATGAAAAATTACAGGAATTTGAGGTACAGGTTCTCAAACCAAATCATCCCATCATGAAAGGGGTACCGAATAAATTTAATATTATCGATGAACTATATCGTTGGAAAAAAGACCCTGAAGGCACTTCCATTGAAGTTCTTGCCATAGGAAAGGGATTGGAATCGGAAGAGGAGTTTCCGGTTGTTTGGATTGTAAAACATCCCAAGGCTAAAATTGTTGGAAATACTTTGGGGCATGATGATAGGGCCCATAATTTAAAAGCCTATCAAACCATTTTAAAAAACAGCTTGGATTGGGTGAAATAGCTGACCTGAGAATAATTGGATTGTGAGTTCGATTTAATTTCATGGTGATACATGAATGAATGAAGGAATAATTCCCTCCTTGAGGAGGGATTAAGGGAGGTGTTTCTTAATGAATTGGAAAAACTAATAGTAAAATTTTTCGGAAATTACCTGATAATGGTATTTTTCTAAAAATTTTACTACGATTGATATTGCTTGACCTTCTCCAATGGTTTCAGCCATTGTTGGTGTTTTTCACCAACAATGAAACAACAAAAAAATTGGTGGAATAATACAAATTATCACTAATAATACGAAAATAAAAAATTTCTTAAAACCAACTATCCTCGAGGCAGAGCCATAGAGGTATTTCACTGGTTTCATTTTGACCTTTTGGGTCAAAAACCAAAATTCTATATTTGGATTCCCGTTTTCACGGGAATGACAATTTCAATGGAAAC
>SMVA01350256.1_pt1 | contig 10133 bp, 7 predicted proteins | sample 2456451 | NCBI WGS metagenome assembly SMVA01 (sample SAMN11095933, study PRJNA526329) | marine sediment metagenome | biome: Marine sediment; feature: Surficial sediment; material: Deep marine sediment; isolation source: Hadal surficial sediment | place: Pacific Ocean | collected 2014-05 | depth 0-1...
GTAAAAGTATTCAGAGGGATCGTGGCGATCGATTGGGCGCCACCATCGTTCTGAAATATGTGGATGAGACTGCGCATGATCGTCACCAGCGTGATCGGATAGAAAAGCCAGAGTGCGTATCGGTGGCCACGGAAGTGGTTGTCGATCTGGCTGGGGAAGAGTCGATCAAGCATGTGTTTTCCTCACACTGTGCGATGCAGGGTAGGGCTCAGAGCAGGAGGGTTGGCGCCACGGACACTGCAGTCAGCCGGGACGCGCCAGCCATCTCACATTTCAGTATAATCCCGGCCGGGGAAACGCACAGACAATCATCGCAATGGAAACTGATTTACTGACTCAAGGCGTAGAGCTGATGCTGGTGGGCATGGGAACCGTCTTCGTATTTCTGAGCCTGCTGGTAGGCGCCACTATGTTGATGTCGCGTGTGATCATGCGTCTGCAGCCAGATCCACTCGACGCGGAGGCTGCTGCGGAAGTTACCGCGGAGGAAGTGGCGGCGATTACCGCCGCGATCGCCCGTCATCGTCGAAAATCCTGAAACGGAGAACGTGATCACTCAATCGCCCGGTTTAAAGATAGCGCTGATCAGAGAGTAACTATGACCGACGCCAGGCCGCTCGGAATTACCGACGTCATACTGCGTGATGCTCATCAGAGCCTGCTCGCCACTCGGATGCGTCTTGCTGACATGTTACCCATCGCGGGCAAGCTGGATCAGGTTGGTTTCTGGTCGCTCGAGTCCTGGGGTGGTGCGACGTTCGATGCCTGCATTCGCTATCTTGGCGAAGATCCCTGGGAGCGGATCCGTCAGCTGAAAGCGGCGATGCCCAACACACCGCAACAGATGCTGTTCCGCGGTCAGAACATTCTGGGATATCGCCACTACGCGGACGACGTGGTGAAGAAATTCGTCGAACGAGCCGCCGCCAATGGGGTCGACGTGTTCCGTATTTTTGACGCTCTCAACGACGTGCGTAACCTGGAAACAGCCATCAAGGCAACACTTGCCGTTGGCAAACACGCCCAGGGCACTATTTCCTACACGGTAAGTCCGGTACACACGATTGACCTGTGGCTGGACCTCAGCCGCCGGATTGAAGATATGGGTGCGGATTCAATCTGTATCAAAGACATGGCGGGTTTACTGAGACCCTACACGGCCTATGAACTGGTATCGCGCCTCAAGGAAACCGTCGCGATCCCGATTCACATGCAATGCCACGCCACCACCGGCATGTCCACTGCCACTTATCTCAAAGCGATTGAAGCCGGCATAGACAATGTCGACACGGCGATTTCCTCGATGAGCATGACCTATGGCCATTCGCCAACCGAATCGCTCGTTGCGATACTCGAGGAGAGCGATCGGCCCACCGGACTGGATATCAACCTGCTCGAGGAAATAGCGGCGTACTTTCGTGAAGTCAGAAAAAAGTATGCGCAGTTCGAAGGCTCTCTGCGTGGTGTGGATTCTCGAATCCTGGTCGCGCAGGTTCCAGGTGGCATGCTGACCAATCTGGAAAATCAGCTACGCGAGCAGAATGCTTCCGACAAGTTCGATGCTGTGCTCGAGGAAATTCCAAAGGTTCGTGTTGATCTTGGAACCATCCCTCTGGTGACGCCAACTTCGCAGATCGTCGGCACACAGTCTGTGATCAATGTGCTCACGGGCGAGCGATACAAAACCATCACCAAGGAAACAGCGGGTATCCTCAAGGGCGAGTACGGTGCGACACCGGCTCCAATGAACGCAGAACTGCAAGCGCGCCTGCTCGATGGCGCCGAACCAATTACCTGTCGACCGGCGGATCTATTGGAGCCGGAGATGGAATCGCTGCAGGTTGAACTCGATGCACTGGTCCGGGAGAAAGGTATCCGCCTGGCCGAAAACAAAATCGACGATGTGCTCACCTACGCACTTTTTCCGCAGGTGGGCCTGAAATTCCTTGAACACCGTGATGATCCGGATGCCTTTGAACCGGTGCCTACCGGCGCGATTGAATCGACGCCCGCGAGCCCTGCAGTTGCCGCGCAGGGACCGGTCGTCTACTCGGTCACAGTCAATGGTAAGCCCTTTACCGTGGAGGTGGCGGAAAGCGGCGCGCTGACCGGGGTGCATCCGGCCGCAGCCGCGCCTGTGCAGACGGCCGCAGGTGGCAGTGCCGGGGAGGCCGTAGTTGCAGCCCTTGCGGGCAACGTATTCAAGGTTCTGGTTAGTCCGGGCGAACAGGTGAGCTCTGGTCAGCCCCTCCTCGTCGTTGAAGCCATGAAAATGGAAATGCCGGTCAGTGCGCCGCGCAGTGGCACAATTGCGCAAGTGCATGTCGGTGAAGGTGACGCCATCGCGGTGGGAGATCTGTTGGTGTCGATCGCCTAGCTCATGGATCTCATAGAGCAGATCTGGCAGGGTTCTGGCCTGTATCAGCTGACCCTCGGTCAGTTTGTGATGATCTGTGTCGGGCTTGGCCTCCTGTATCTCGCCATCGTCCGCAAATTCGAGCCGCTGTTGCTCGTCACCATCGGGTTTGGCGGTGTCCTCAGCAACATCCCAGGTGTAGAGATAGCAACGGGTGATGGCTTGTTGCATTTGATCTACGTCGTCGGAATTGAGTCGGGTGCTTTTCCGCTCATCATCTTCATGGGGGTGGGCGCCCTCACTGACTTCGGGCCGCTGCTGGCCAATCCGAAGACGCTTTTTCTCGGGGCCGCTGCGCAGTTCGGTATCTTCGCGACACTACTGGGTGCACTGGGCCTCACAGCACTGGGCGTGATGGATTTTTCCGTTCGAGAAGCCGCTGCGATCGGCATCATCGGCGGCGCCGATGGACCAACGGCCATCTATGTGGCAGGTAAGCTGGCACCACACCTGCTCGGTGCGATTGCAGTGGCCGCGTATTCCTATATGGCACTGGTGCCGCTCATTCAGCCGCCCATTATGAGGGCCCTGACAACGCAGAAAGAGCGAGCGATAGAAATGGTTCAGTTGCGAACGGTTTCGCGAGCAGAACGTATTATATTTCCGTTGGTACTTTTGTTACTCGTTGCGTTGTTGCTACCTTCGGCTGCTCCGTTGCTCGGTATGTTCTGTTTCGGCAATCTGATGCGGGAATGTGGTGTGGTGGATCGGTTGTCCGATACGACACAGAATGCGTTGATCAACATCGTAACCATCTTTTTGGGTTTGGCGGTGGGTTCCAAGCTGAGCGCAGATCAGTTTCTGGTGCCGAGCACGCTCGGCATTCTCCTGCTTGGCCTCGTCGCATTCGCGATCGGCACAGCCAGTGGTGTGCTGATGGGAAAGTTGATGAACAAATTTTCCAGCGAGCCGATCAATCCCCTGATCGGCGCGGCCGGTGTGTCAGCAGTACCCATGGCGGCGCGGGTGGCCAACAACGTAGGTCTCGAGGCCAATCCGCACAACTTTCTGCTGATGCACGCGATGGGTCCGAACGTCGCGGGGGTGATCGGGTCTGCAATTGCGGCGGGGATCATGATCATGTTTACCGGCTGATCCGGTGTCTTTGCGGCCGGATCTCCGGCTTTCGTATCGATGGCCGTGGGGCTTGCGATGAAAAGTGTAGACTTAATGGAACGTCCCGGTGATACCGGGTGTTGGCGTGTGCAAGCTGGTAAACTTCGGCGCTTTTTTGCGGAGAGAATTTCATCCATGCGGCTCCTGATGTGCATTGCGTCCCTGATTGTTGCCCTGGAAGTCTCCGCGGAGACGGAATTCTGGGTGTCGGTCGGCAGCTTCCAGGACCGCTCCAATGCCGAGGAAGCTCTGACGCAGGCCAATGCGCTGCTGCCGGATCCGTTCACTGTTACCCCGGCGGATACCCCTTATGGCTACTACTACCGAATCCTCTCAGGTCCCTATCTGGCCCGGGAAGTTGCTGAAGCACTGCGGCTCGAAGCACTTGGTATGGGCTTTGCTGGAGCGTGGCTGCTGGCTGTGGAATCCGGTTCGCTGAGCCCCCTGCCATTGGAGTACCTCAATCTGGATATTCCAGATATCGAGCCGGATACTTACGATGACGCGTTGCCGCCATACGAATTCGATGGCAGAAAGCGAAGAGAAGAGCGCGATCCGCCACGGACGCTGATCGACGAAGCTCCCGCGGACTACAAACTCCACAAACTCAACCGAGATCAGGCCTGGTTGAATCTGGCCAACAATCCGTACCTGTTTGCCAGCACGGGCCCGCTGCCGGATGTTGCTGCGCTCGCGGGCATTGCGCCGCTGCCTGTTGCTGAATCGAGTTCGATGTCGGTCCCTGCAGACTCGCCTGCCACCGGCGTGCAAATTGAGTTCCAACTCGGTGAACCCTTGATCCTCCAGGAATGGTCGCACGAGGAGGCAGCCATCGATATCGACGGCCAGTTGGATGAACCGGCGTGGCAGCAGGCCATGGCAATCAATGAGATGAAAGTCACCGAGCCGGATCTGCTGACGGAACCGCCGTACCGCACGGATGTACGTTTGTTTTACACGGATCGTGGCATCTATGTCTCTTTCGACATGGAACAGCCGGAGGATACGTTGATCAGACGCCTCTCCGGACGTGATGATCGCAGTCAGGGTCGCGACTACGTGTCATTCACTCTGGATACCTCCGGCGAAGGCCTCTACGCCTACTGGATGAATCTGGCGTTAGGTGATTCCCAGGCGGATGGCACGGCGCTGCCGGAACGCCAGTACAGCAGTAACTGGGACGGTGCCTGGTACGGTGCAACGGCGCAGACCGATCAGGGCTGGTCGGCGGAGTATTTTATTCCCTGGTCCCAAATGACCATGCCGAAGACCGAAGGCGCGCGCAAGTTCGGCTTTTACAGTGCACGCCAGGTGGCTCACCTGAATCAGAAGTGGGGTTGGCCGGCTTATCCGCGCTCACAGTCGAAATTCATGAGCGTGCTGCAACCGTTGCAGGTGCGTGGCGTGAATCCGCAACAGCAATGGAGTTTCTTTCCTTACGCATCCTCGACATCGGATCAGGTGGCGGATGATGTCAGCTACAAGGCGGGGTTTGATCTCTTCTGGCGACCGTCCACCAATCTGCAACTCACAGCGACGGCCAACCCGGATTTTGGCAACGTGGAAGCAGACGATGTAATCGTCAACCTCACCGCGTTCGAGACGTTCTTCCCGGAAAAGCGCCTGTTCTTTCTCGAAGGCAGGGAGATTTTCCAGGCGACCCCCAGAGCGAATACTCGCGGCCGGGGCGACCCTGTAACGCTGCTCAACACCCGTCGAATTGGGTCGAGTCCTCAAGTCCCCGCCGATGTCGAAGACGTGATTGGGTTCCCTGCGACCGAAACGGGTCAACCAACTGAGCTCTATGGTGCGGCGAAAGTGACCGGCCAGTTCGGCTCGTTGCGCTACGGCGTGCTGACCGCGTTCGAAGAAGACACAAATCTGCTCTCGGACCAGGGTGTACGTTTCATCGCGCGGGGCCGGGATTACGCCGTAGCGCGGTTTCTCTATGAAGATACGAGCAACGGGGCTTATCGGGCGCTCGGCACGATGTCGACGCTGACTGCGCATCCCGATTCTGATGCGTCCAGTCATGGGATTGATTATCACTACCTCTCCGAATCCGGAGTCTGGAAGTTCGATGGTCAGTTTCTGTATTCAAACCTCGACGAGGAAGGCGAAGGAGCAGGGGGGTTTGTTGACATCGAATACAGCCCTCGAATGGGCTTGAAGCACAAATTTGGACTCGCACACTACGACGACAAGCTCGATATCAACGATCTCGGCTTCCTGCGGCGAAATGATGTTACCAGTATGCGGGTTAGTACCGAGTGGATTGCCTCCGGATTCGAATCTTTTCGTGACTTCAAGGTTGAGCCCTGGCTGCGCTACGAAGAAAACGGCGAAGGAGAAATGGTGCGCGGCGGTATTGGCGGTGACGCAGTGTTCAAGCTCAATAATCTTTCCGAGCTGAAGCTGGCGGTGAAATATTTCCCCAAGCGCTATGAAGATCGCAACAGCTTTGGCAATGGGACCTATCGGATCGAGGAAAGACCGTCCATCGAACTTGGCTACTCCACCGACTCGTCGAAAAAAATCAGCTACTTCGTCAGCACCAGCTGGCAAGCGGACGGCGTGGATGGCGAGTCGGCACGAGGATCTGTCGGTATCTTCTGGCGACCGGTGGATCAATTGAATATCGAACTCTCCACCTCATATCGTAATCGTGACGGGTGGTTGCTGCATCAGGAAGATCGCAACATGACAGCTTTTGATGCGGAGGAGTGGAAGCCGAAACTCAACATGGGGTATTTCTTTACGGCTAAACACCAATTCAACATTGCGCTCCAGTGGGTAGGAATCAAAGCGTTCGAAGACAAGTTCTATCTGGTTCCCGCCTCTTCGGGCGATCTGATTGAAGTAGCCAAACCGGACGGTGGAAGTGACGACTTCACGATCTCCCAGATGAATTTTCAGCTTCGTTATCGCTGGCAGATTGCACCGTTGTCTGACTTGTTTGTCGTCTACACCCGCAATGGCTTTGAAGATCCGTCCAGCGCAAATTTTGGCGAACTCTTTCATGAAGCCTGGGAAGATCCCACCAGTGAACAACTCGTAGTGAAGCTGCGCTATCGGTTAGGCACCTGAAAACTTAGGTTAGCGTTCTAACTGATTGATAAATAACGATATACAACAGAAAACTTGCGAACCGTCAGTAAATACTTTTGCTGCTTCTGAGCTCGCGTTACCGGTGGATTCTTCACTTGTGGGACAAACGATACGGGCCACGGAGGTACTACTTCCGTGGCCGTAATCGAGCGGCTCCGCGTTGGCAAATTCAGCGTTGAAGAACCGTTCGTGGAACGGTCCGCTGATTACGCTGATGTCGACAGACCGCATTCTAACAAGCCAGCACAATCCACAATACTCCTCTAACCTATCACGATCTCCATGTTCAACCGGTGTTCTGCTGGGATTGCGAGCGATTCAACAATCTCGGATAGATCTCCAAGGCGATTGAAGCCGCGAGCATTGCAATGGTGGTCCCTTTCAGAGCTTCATTTTCCAAATCGAGCACTAGAAAAACTGCCGAGATGAATGCAATCGAGCTCAACGTTGAGATTCCGATCGTAATCAGCTTAATGAGTTTTTCGTTCATGGCGGCACCTCTGAGTTAGCAAACCGAGTTAGTAAGTTGAATCGGCTAGCGAGTGTTAACTGTCGATCCAGGAATCAACAATACCGCCAACCATCGCACCTGCTGCGATGGCACTCGGATGGCCAAAGGCTGCGCCACCGATAAACCCGGCAGTGGCAGCACCTGCGAAGCCACCGAAGTCCATACTTCCGCTGGCGCCGCCATAGAGTGCGTAACCACCCATCGCAATGGTTGCTCCACCGATGCCTGCACCAAGATTTGCCAACACCGCACCGCTGACCAGATCTGTTTCTTCTGCAGTCAGCTCTCTCATGGTTTGAGTCTCTGAGTTCATTTTTCCTCTCCTTGGGTTTCTGCTAAGAGCCAGTCGAATATAGCCAGAGGTTCTGGGCGAAACAATATCGATACAGGTCGTCGGTAGCATGTCCTGCCAGTCACAGAGCGGATGTCTCAAATCGCAGCCGTTCACGGTGGCTGCTTGATGAATCGAGGTGCACGGCAGTTACCGTTCTGATCGGTTCTCGGGTATTGTTTGCGATCATTCTCGAAGACATGAGGATTGGGTGTGAGAAATTGGCTCGTCTGCGACCGGTCAATCTCCCACAACCCGCCGGCAACGGTTATTGGTACACGCCCCGGTGGCACAACTGGATAGCGCGACCCCCTCCTAAGGGGTCATGACTTCAGTCTAACTAGTTGAGTTAATAGAGAATATTTCAACGTTTTCATGACCCATAGTGCGCTCATAGTGCAGGCGTACTAGGTTCGATGCTGCACTCGCCGTGCTGCTGGATACAGCCAAAAAGTGTGAGGGCCCTCTTCGGAGGGCTTTTTTCTGGCTTTGGTTCAAAGCAGACACAGTTCCGAATGAACCCGGGAGCCTGCTGGACTGCGTAAATTTGATAGTCGCCGCGGATTGCTCTACATAGAGCAGTGTGGACAACTTTAATTTCTACTGGTTTATCGCTCAACTCGGCTTGCTGATGGAAGTGACCGGGGCACTGTACATCGTCGTCGCATCCCTGAGAGCCCGTAGCCGAGTGCAACGGCTGTTTTCCGGCTGGCAGGGCATGATGGAAATACCCAAAGTACTGGAGACTATCCAGAATCAGGCAAAAACCGAGATTGTCGGGTTTCTGATTCTTGCAGCCGGCCTGTTACTGCAATTCCTGGGTGGTTTCGGATACTGAACATTCTGGCAGGCTCCTATTCAACAGTATAATTGACCGAGTGCTGAACAGACGCTCACTGGTTTTGCAGTGCATCAGTCCGCTATGGAGCATCAGAGGTGATCCTGCGCCACCTGCCGTAGCACCGAGGACGCTTAAAGGGCTTTTCTTTTGCCGACAAAAAACCCGCTACAAGAGCGGGTTCCTAGCTTCCGATTAAGCGACGCGTTTGCGCCGCCTATCGAGTCCCAACAGAATACAGATCAACGGATGCTAGGTACCTCAGTGTCGGTGCAAGCCGGGCCTGTACACACATTAGTCAAGCGATAGAACAATAAAACCGGTCCGTTTTCGGGACCAATTCACAGATTATCCACAAGCCTGATTCCGTACCTGATGCTTTGATGAGCTATGTGAGACACGGTGCTCACGGTTTAGTGGCACTCGTTCTCGGCGCAAGAGGAATGTCTGATCTAACCTTTTTCCAGCACGTCTGAAGGGGACTGTCTAGACGCAATTCGTTGTTTACCGATCGGGACAAGCGGTAACCCGCCTCAGTCGACATGGCTCGTCTGGGGAACCGAGAGACTAGACGACAATGTATCTACGATTCTTACGGGTCGGCCTCTTGGCTTGCCTGACGGGGCTGCTTGTTGCATGTTCAGGCGGGTCGAAGCAAACAGACAGTTCCTCGCCCGACGCACTATTCACGTTGTCCGGAACTGCCGGCGACACCGACGCGGCGATTACCGCAACGGACGCCAACGGCGCCACGGTTGTCGAGACTGTATCTGACACGACGTCTCGCTACACGCTGGCGATTCCGCAAAGCGCGGCACTACCGATCACGATAACAGCGCGCGGCGGTACGAATCTGGTTACCGGAGGATCGACTGGTTTCGATCTGCTCGGCGTGGCGTTCATCGCCAGCGCAAACACCATCAACGTATCGCCCTTGACGACTTTTGCGGTGCGTATTGCCGAATGTTCGGGATCGGTGAACGAGTCGAGCATCGATCGTAGTTGGTCAATCATCGACCAACTACTCGGATTGGGCCTGACGCCAACGCTTAACCCGATGAACGAACCGGTTGGGTCGAGCAACGCCGCCAAGCTGACACTCGCCAACACGGCGCTGAGCGAGATGCTGAGTCGAACCGTGGCGGCGTTGGCCGGAGCAGGAACGACCGTACCCGCCGCCGATGTTCTCAGACAGGTGGCGTGCGACCTGCAAGTCGACAATCTCCTCAACGGCGCCGGGCAAGGTATCGACGCTCAAGTCATCGCAACGTTTCGGGCAGCAGAAGCCGCTGTTCTGCTAGAAGTAGTTGCTGGTAGCTTGTCTATCGCCGGGCAGGACGCCACCGCGTTTATGGACCTGGCGATCGCGACGATCCTCGGGGCATCGGGCGTCACCGTGGGCGACGTCGCCATCATCGAACAACGAATCGACGAGGCTCGATCCACACTGTCTTTGTTCCTCGTACACCTAACCGATCCGGAGATTCTGACACTGGCGCTGCTGTTCGATGGCAGCGACCCAACTTCGGTGGCAAGCACCATCACGGCAACGTTGGATAGTGCTCATCAAGTCGTCCTGTGGGGTATGCCGGTCCGTATCGCTCTGGCGGACGCCTCGGTTTTTACAGCGCTCACTGACAGAATGGATCAACAAAACCAAACCGGGTCTCCTGTGATTTCGCTAGCTGCGTCCGAGGCACCCGTGAACAACGGCACGCCTGTCACGTTGAGTTGGGCATCCACAGCTGCTGACCGTTGCTATGCATCAGACGGCTGGTCGGGAGAAGTGGGCACCGGCGGGAGCTTCACGACA
>SMVA01033892.1_pt1 | contig 10132 bp, 4 predicted proteins | sample 2456451 | NCBI WGS metagenome assembly SMVA01 (sample SAMN11095933, study PRJNA526329) | marine sediment metagenome | biome: Marine sediment; feature: Surficial sediment; material: Deep marine sediment; isolation source: Hadal surficial sediment | place: Pacific Ocean | collected 2014-05 | depth 0-1...
TCGTCGCATGGGACGGCAGGATGTTCGCTGGATGACTTCAAATCGACAGGTGGCGCCGGACGGTTCTACTGCTTCGCTGCCGACTGATGAGGTGTCTCGGGGCACCGTCTTAGAGGGTGGGAGGAATGAACATCAAGCTGAAGCGAGCCTATGAAGAGGCAGACTCCAGCGATGGTATTCGCATACTCGTGGAACGGTTATGGCCACGGGGAGTCACCAAAACAGCTGCCGCCCTGGATCACTGGTTCAAGGACATCGCTCCCAGCCCGGAATTGAGAAAATGGTTCGCTCACCGGAGGGAACGCTGGAGTGAATTTCAGAAACGATACCGGGCCGAACTGACGCAAAATGGCCAACAGGTCGCTGACCTGAGAGCGATCTGTTCGAAAGGTACGGTGACCTTTGTCTTTGCAGCCCGAGACACCGCTCGTAATGGGGCTGTTGTCCTAAAGAAGTACCTGGAATCTTGAGCCAGGAACCGATCAGTCTTCTGGAAACTCTTCAAAGACCCTGATTTTCCAAAGTCCCGCAACTTTGATCTGATGAAACGAGCACTTATATGAATTGTTTCCAATGAGTTCAGATAACCCCTCCTGATTGGATCTATCAAGGCGCTAACACGGGATAGAGTCCCCTTGTCGCCACCAACTATTTGAGACGATTTGGATTTCTGGTAGGTTGAACAGCTTAAAAATGAACACCTGAGGTGCCTCCCACATTCCGGAGGTTCTTGCCACTCTTGGCAAACAACACGGGCGATGCAGCAGGCCGGATGATTTAGTCGCCGCAGTAGAGACGTTATATACCATTCTGGGCTAGGGGGGACTTCACGAAGTCAACGACCTGCTGAGCCGTGCGGCGTGCTGTTTCGATGCAATCAGGCATGCCTACACCCCCGAAATAAGCTCCTGTCAAAAAGAGCCCGGGGTGTCCTTTCAGGGCTCTACTGATTTGATCCAATCTCTGGGCATGACCGAGGGTGAGTTGCGGCAATGCTTTTCGAGCGTGAAGGACCCTGGTGAAGACGGGCTGGCAGGTAATCCCCAAAATTCGCTGCAGCTCGTTGTGAACCTTCTGGACAGCTTCTTGATCCGAAATCTCGGCTCGTCTGTGTCGGCCATCCTGGATGGAACATCGAAGCAGCACGGTGTCGGGGGGGCAACGGCCTTCGAACTTACTGCTGACCCAGGTGCAGGCATCGATAACGGTGGCCTCCTTTCGGGGCACGACAAAGCCATGTCCGTTTAAAGGGTGTGTGAATTCCCCTTCTTTGTAGGCCAGGTACACGATGACCGTCGAGAAGTAGGGGATCTGCCTCAAAACATGGGCCGCTTCAGAACTCACCGGATCCACGATGTCAGCAGCTGGCGATGCCGGCGTCGAGAGCACGAGCGAGTCGAATGCATCTTCGGACGAGGAGCTCTTGAGGCGGTAGCAGGAGGAGTCCCACCGGACCTGGATGTCCACCACGTTTCGGTGAATCGAAATCTCAGAGAGTTGCTCGGTCAACCCGTTGATGAGAGAGGACATCCCGGGTCGCAGGGTGAGAAAAGCAGGTTGGGAGGAGGAAGAACGCTGTCTTGAAGTCCTGCGCATGCCTTTCCACAGGCTCCCGAACTTTTGTTCGATCTGGTAGACGCGGGGAAGAGCACTGGCTGTACTCAAATCGCGGATGTCTCCTCCGTAAATGGCTGAAACGAGTGGTTCGGCCACCTTTTCTGTCAGCTCGCGTCCCAGACGACGGGTGAGAAAAGCCTCTACGCTCATGTCTCCGCTACTGGGTCTGACCAGGGGTTCCAGAAAGGCTCGAAGTTTGCCTTGGGTGCTGATCAGGCTGGAGGACCAAAAAGGTCGAACACGAACAGGCGAGAGAAACTCCATACCCTGGGGAAGGGGTTGGAGCCTGGAGTCCTGAAGGACAAAGGTTTGACGCAGTTGGTCATTGGATCCCATGACCTCATCGCCAAGTCCCAGTTCCTTGATCAACTCAAGGATTTGGGGCTTGAAGGTCACGAAGTTCTGGGGTCCACCCTCAATCAAAAAACCCTCAGTTTTCTCGCTCCATATAACCCCGCCCAAACGATCGGATCGTTCCAGGATCGTCACCTCGATCTCAAGATTCTGCCGGAGACTTTCCTGGAGCAGATAATAAGCGGTGGCCAACCCCGAGATGCCTGCCCCGATGATTCCGATCTTTGCTGCATGTCCCATAGCTGGCGTCAGATTAGTCGATCATCGCGCGATCTAGCAAGAGAAGCTCCGTTGATAGCTTCTTTGCACCCGATCGTGCATGTGAACTACCATAAAGTAGAAATGAGAAGTGACGATGGAATCCAAGGGCATTGAAACGGATCTCCCGCAAACCAAACTAGAAGCCGTGATCCCTGAGGAGCAAAAGGTTCTGTTGGAGGTGAACGCCGACCGTTTCGGCATCCATCAACAGATGGAGAAACTGCTCACAGAGATCAACACCGACCACGTGGACTGGGCTCAGACCCTAGAGAATCTGCACTCCCGGGCCATGAGCGACTTCTCCTATTACAACAATCACAAGCGAGGGGCCGATGCGGTTGGGGTCTATTGTGAGCTCTACACCCAGGTGGCTGAGCAGTCGACTCCGGATTCTCTACGTGAAGTTGGCATTCGTAACTTGCTGTACTACCTGGAGAAAGTGGTCAGTACCTCGGAGGAGCACCTGGTGAGGAATGTCACTCCGACAAGCCAGGCTCTTCGTCGTCTGGGGAAGATTCTTCACGACGCGCCCGCCTACGCCGTAGCCTCAACTCCGGGCCTGAGGCGTGTAACCCAGGCCGTGCTGGCTGCGGGAAAGCCGGTTAAGCCCCTGCTGAAACCCCTGTTCAAGTTATTCAGCTCGGCTCTCGGGCAGTGCTATGAAGACTGGTTGGGGCGGGAAGATCCCGCAGTGTGGTTTCGCCAGCGCCGCGTTACGGGCCCATCCAGGGAGGATCCACTTCCCGAGGCGGTAGCCTGCATTTCTCATGATCGCCTGAGATCCTGGCAGGCCGATCTGGCGGATCTGCGTGGAGGTAAGGACTCCCTGGAGAAACGTGCTCGAGAACTGTTGGCTCTCCCGGACAATGCACAAATCATGCGCAGCTACTATGAGGCTGTCTCAGCCGTGGAGTCCGAGGAAAACGAAGAGTGGAAGAACCTGTTGGAGAGGATCCACTGGCTGGTTCAGGTGGTGAGGACCGAAGCCCTCACTTCCGTGCACGAGATGGCTCTACGCGAGATCCGGCGCTGCTACGAGGAAGTACTAGAGGGCGGCGACCGGAGCAGGGTGCAGGAGTGTATTCACGAAACCTTTGCCACCCTTCGTGATGCCCGGCTGCCCGCGACACAAACGGTGGACCACTTGGTCACGACCATTGGTCTAAAGGTGCTGGCTGCCCAAGATGCCGCCTGGGCCGATGCGGTGATCGATGAGATCATCGGCTGGGACTTTCATTACCCCGAATTCGATGGTTACACCGAGAAGTGGGCTGTGCAGGTCAATCCTGCCCACCTCAAGAACATTCGTACCTATCTTAGCCTGATTCAAAGTGATCCTCAGCTAGCCCGCCGGCTGCTGGCTGCTTTGGTGGTTCACCTCAAGATGGGGGGAGTGTTCATCGCTGACACCGATCTCTTTCAAAAGGATATCTCACGATTCCTGGGTAGCGACATAGGTCCCGTTTACCACCAGGCGAAGCACCTGTTGAAGCTCTTTCCTGTCTACTTCAGCGACATCGGCGCAGAGGGAGAGCTGCGGGAGATCTCCACTCGTATCGACGAGATTGGAAAGCTCAAGGATCCGCTCTGCCATTTTCTCCGCAAACTCTGCCACGTCGAGAGCAATTCGCAGCTGGTTTCTTATATTGAAGCCATCGCCCATTTCTGGGCTACAGGCGATCGCAAGCCACTGCGAGCGTACATCCCCCCCAACAGATACAACAGTCTCGACATTTCCAGCGAGTTCTATAAACCACTGCACCGTATCATGAGCAGTCTTGGGGGTTCGGAAGGGGGAATCGAAGAAGCGTTCACTCTGGGGAGCGAGGTACTGAAACAGCGCCTGTCTGAGATCTCTGGGGCAGAACCCCTCGATGTGGAGAAGGTGGAGCTGCTGTTCCGACTGAGGCACTTGCTCCAGCGCAAGTATGCGCTCAATCATGAGTACCTGCTCGATCAGTTGCAGGCTTTTGAGCACCTCAACCGCAGCCAGGTCAGGGAGCTGGAACGGGCCCTGGCGGCCGGGAGACACGAAGCGTCTCTGGGGATCCTTCTGGGAATGCTCGAGAAGCTCAAAGAAATGATCCTAAGCGAGGAAGAAACCCAGGCCATCGAGGATATTCACCTCAAGCGCCACGTTGCCGTAGGCATTCCCAGTATGTCCGGCCGTTACCTGGAGATGCGGTTTCAGGCCATGGGTCTCACCTTTCGCATCGAATCGTTGGCCAACGTGCTCTTTGAAGAAATGGTCGCGAGCCAGAATCTGGAGTACATCACCAAGAGCGACTTGCAGAGGATCTGTCGATGGCTGCACCTGGTGTACAGGGCATTACGGGTCGACGGTTGCCGGGCCACGGGCCTCAGTATGGGAATTTCCATGCTGGAGCAGGCGCTGCAGGCCCAGGCCTTTACGGTGGACCAGTTCATCAACATCTTTCAGTTTATTTCCCACAGTATTCACTATCTGATTCGTGTTCGCTTTCTGGATGTGTACGAAGGGCCCCTTGGGCGGATCGTTGAGCGAATGTTCCAGAAGGGTCTGTTAACCCGTGATGCAAAGGGCAATGTGCAGGAAGAGATCCTTAAGGTGAGCGAGACCTTTTTGCGGGATTTGATCGCCGAGAGCTTTGGGCTGCAAAGACTCGACAACCTCTTGGGCAAGATTCTGAACACCCTGACCGAACAGAGGGGGAAACTGGACCGCACGGGACTCAACCTGCTGATGACCTATGACGTGGACCGGTGCTTTTCGGACATCTACGGGCACAAAACCTCTGGGGAAGGCAACATTTTACTGGGATATAAGGGCTATATGCTCAAGGAGTTGGCTTGCCAAGGCTTCCCGATTCCACCTGGCTTTATCCTGACCACCGAGGCCTACCGCTGCCGTTCGGCAGTCCTGGACTTCGCCGAGTTGCAGCACGAAAATGTGGAGCGGATCAGGAAGCAGATTGCCAAGCTGGAACGTTTGACGGGCTCCCGCTTCGGAGACCTGGCGAACCCGCTCCTTCTCTCCGTGCGCTCCAGTGCGGCCATCAGCATGCCCGGGATGTTGGACACCTTTCTGAACGTCGGAATGAACCCGGAGATCGCCGCCGGCTTCGCCGCCAAGATGGATAGGCCCTGGGCGGCTTGGGATGCCTACCGGCGCTTCCTACAGTTTTGGGGGATGAGCTTTGGCATCAATCGCGATCTGTTCGACGGGCTGATGGGGGAGGCCAAACAGAAGTACTCGGTGCTCAAGAAGTCCCTGTTGCCCCCGGAGATGATGAAGGAGTTGGCACTCCGGTACCGCACGCTGCTTCTCGACCACGGTCTGGAGATTGTGGACGATCCCTTCGGACAGCTCATGAGATGTATCGACCTGGTGATGCAGTCCTGGCAATCGAACAAGGCGCGGGTTTACCGCAGCGAGTTGAAAATTGCCGATGAGTGGGGTACAGCAGTTCTTGTGCAAAATATGGTCTATGGTAATCTTCATGCGAAGTCGGGTACGGGGGCACTGTTTACCCACCACCCGAGAGAAGGGCCGGAGGACGTGCAGCTTTATGGTGACTTCATTATCCAGGGCCAGGGAGACGACGTGGTGAGTGGACTGGTGGATACCTTTCCGGTGAGTGAAAATCAACGTCTCTCGGAAAGCGAGGAGACCAAAATCTCCCTTGAAAAGGATTTTCCGAAGATCTACCAGAGTATGCGTCGTTATGCCGAAAACTTAATCCATGAGCAGGAAATGCACCACCAGGAGATCGAGTTCACCTTTGAAAGCGATAATCCGAAGGACCTCTATATACTCCAGACCCGAGACATCGTGTTCTTTCAGACCTCTTCTTTGCCCACCTTTGTAGCCGGCCAGGCCCTGGAGGACTCGAAGGCGGCCACCGGTATCGGTGTGGGCGGCGGTGCGCTGAGTGGGCGCGTGGCTCACACGGCTGAGGACCTGACCCAACTGAAGAAGCAGTATCCAGACGACCCGATTATCCTGCTGCGACCCGACACGGTACCCGACGACATTCACTTGATCCTGAAGGCCGATGGGCTCTTGACGGCACTGGGAGGGGCCACCAGTCATGCTGCACTGGCGGCTCAGCGGTTGGGACGAATCTGTGTGGTCGGCTGCCGGGTGTTGCAGGTGAGCGAGGAGAAGAGGGAATCCGAGTTGGCCGGCCACGTCATTTCAACGGGAGAGTTTCTTTCCATCAATGGCATCGACGGATCCGTGTACCTGGGAAGGCACCCTATCACCATCACCAAAAGACACGGGCTGATGCGGTAGATCCAATAAACCTGAACCCATACAAGGCAACAGAGGGAGTTGTGTCGAAACTAGAGACAGAAGATGCACTGGGTATTAACGGTGCTGGCCGCACCGGCAAGCTGACGTTGTGGCACCATGTTGCCCGGAAATATTTCTCAAAGATCGTGGTCAACTTCGGACGGGAAGTGGGTACCAATCTGGAGGCGGTCTGCAGCCTGATCGAGAAAGACTCAACTTACGGCTCACTTCATCGCTTTCTATTTGGAGTCAATGCTGAGCCCTGCGTCAAGATCGTTGATCGCGGGAAAAATCTGCTGGAAGTCGCCGGGGTCCCCGTCACCATCCTGCAGAGTGCTCGTAATCCGAAGGATATCGGATGGCGAAAGTATGGAGTGCGCATCGTGGTCGATGCCACTGGCGCCTTTAACGATCCAACCCGTCCCGTGGATCATCCCCAGGGGTCGCTGCGAGGGCATCTTGAGGCTGGAGCGGAAAAGGTCCTGAACAGCGCAACCTTCAAGATCAAAGACAAAAGCCAGCCGCAGCCCCAAGACGCGGTGACTCTGATTTATGGCGTGAACCACGATGTCTTAAACCCCACTCAACACCACCTGATCTCAGCCGCCTCCTGCACCACCACCGCTTTAGCTCACATGGTCAAACCGCTGCTGGACAACCTCCACTCATCGAAGATCATGACCGCCTCCATGAGCACGGTGCACGCGGCCACCAACAGCCAGAGTGTGCTGGACACGGTTCCCAAGGCCGGAGCCCGGGATCTGCGCCGCAGCCGCAGTGTGCTCAATAACATCATCTTGACCTCGACCGGCGCTGCCCAGGCCCTGGAGCAAGTGATCCCGGAAATTCGGTCCATTGGCTTTATGGCCGACTCGGTGCGTGTCCCGATCCTCACCGAGTCGTTGATCATCCTCAACGTGACCTTCCAGACGACTCTTGAGGGGGACGACAAGAGCTCGGTTCACCGCGAGAAGCTCAACAAGATTTACGCTGCTGCGGCTGCTGCGGGTCCGCAGAAGGGACTGTTGTGCTACAGTGAGGACCAAAACGTGCCCTCCGACGTGATGGGTATGAAGGCCGCTGTAGTGATCGAGGCGGCAGAGACCCACACCCGTACCGGTTTCGTCAGTGTGGACCTAGCCCAAATTCCAGGAATGGACCCAGAGATCATCCAGCATCTGGACAGCGGGATCGTGAAGATCCCGGTTACCCACGCCAAGGCCTTTGGGTGGTACGACAACGAGTATGGGGGCTACACCAACCTGCTGGGTGACTTGACCGTTCACGTTCACCAGGTCCTCGACTGAGCGCCACGGGCTTCCGCTGCCTTCCCCTTAACTGCCAGCCTGCTTGAGTTGAACCGGAGTGTTGACATCCTGCCAGGCGGTGACCAGAGAGGAGGGAGGTGAGGGCATGATGATTTTGGGATGGGTGGCCAAGCGAGAAAGGGAAAAATCGCCCTCGGAGGCTAAGTGTTCCAGCGGGAGACGGGAGCGGAAGTCGTAGTGAGCCAGAAGAGGTTCGATTCCATCCTCGGGTCCTTTGAGTCGGGGAAGCGTAGCCCAGACTCCTGGAGCACGGGTGGAGAGGAGCCATTCTAAAGCAGGTAAGGCGAGCAGCGGCAGGTCGCAGGCAGTCACCGCCTGTCAAGGAAGTGTGTCGATTCATTCGATATTGAACAGTCCAATCTATTTCCGAGCCCACGCGGCGAGACAAAAGGGGATCCGCGGCGCCTACGATCCCCCCACACGTTCAATCAGGCGCGTTTCCCCACAACCACACTAACCGCATTTTCTGAAAGCAGGAAAATCGGTGATGGTCGTCGTCCCGTCGCTTTTTCCCAAGGGTCCGATCGGAATTTCCATCGGTCAAAACTCTCGTTATTCAGTTTTGGTTCTAGGCAAAATCTAGTTTGTCTTTGTAAAAAGATATGCTAAACTCTCGCGCTCGTGACGCAAGTTCGAAGTCGGCTGTTGCAACGATTCCCCCAGCCTGCACAGGCAAGAAACCATTCTTCGGGAGGTGAAATTTCATGAAGAACTTTGAGTTTGACAGCGTCATCATCGGCGCTGGCCACAACGCCTTGGTTCTGGCCGGATACCTGGCTAAATCGGGTTTAAAGGTGGCGGTCTTGGAAAGAACTGCTTTTATCGGTGGAGGAGCCGGTACGTTTCCAAGTCCGTTTCATCCCGGTTTTGTCCACGAATACCATTCCCAGTTTCACCGGAATATTCCGAATCTTCCCTGGTACAGCGACTTGGAACTGGATCAATATGGTTTGGAATACATTTACCCCCAGGTGAACAATGGTATGCCTTTAAGTGACGGCCGCTGCCTGATCGTTCATGCGGACCCCAACATCACTAAGAAATCCATCGAGCGGTTCTCTAAGAAGGATGCCGAGAATTATTTTAAAATCTACCACGAGTACGCGGATATGGGCCGCAAAATCTGGTTCGTGAGAGATTACTCCCCTCCTATTCCTCCTGACGAAGAACAGGAGCTGATGAAAAAGAGCAAGGTCGGTCGGGAGTTCCTGGAGCTGAACAAGAAAAGCGCCTATGAAATGGTTCACGAATTATTCGAGGACGAAGCCCTGCGGGCCTTCTATCTCTTCCTCTTTTCGGTCAGGGGATACCTGCCGGTGCCCACGGTGAAAAACACCGGTTTCGCTATTGTGGCCATGACGGTGATGGGAAACAAGGCCATGATGCCCCGAGGGGGCGCCCGCCAGTTGACTCATGCCCTTGGCTCGATGGTTATTCGCCATGGCGGCGTCCTTTTCCCGGCCACAGAAGTGGGCGAAATCATCATTAAAAACGGAAGAGCGGCGGGCGTCGAGACTACTGACGGCCGCAAGTTCATGGCCAAGCAGTGCGTTGTCAGCAGTGTGGATCCCACCCAGACGTTTCTCAAGTTCATTGGGGAGAAACATCTGGATAGTGCCATCGTGGAAGGGATCAAAAACTATAAGTACGGTATTTCCGGGAAGAGCTTCGGTGTGCTCTTTGCCCTGCACGCAGGCAGTCATGAAGCCCCCAACTACACCGCTTCCAAGTGGGATCCCATGATCAACCAGGCCTTCAACACGTGTGTGGGTTATGAGTCTCCCGAGGAGGTGCTTGCTCACCTCACCGGAGTCATTGAAGGAACTCCCACGGAGAACATCGGCATACAGTGTTGCTGCCCGACCCTGTTTGATCCCACCCGAGCGCCGAAAGGAAAGCACGTCCTTTTGGCCTGGCAATTCGCTCCCTATTCCATCAAGGATGCGGGTCCGGAAGAGTGGGAAAAGATCAAGCATGAGTACCTCGAGAAGGTCCTGGCCCGTTGGGCGGAGTATGCTCCCAATTTAGCTCCCAAGGGCAATAACATCATTTATAAGTTTCCGGAGACACCTCCGGACACGGAGCGCCATCTCATCAATATGCGGGAAGGCGATTTCCACGTGGGTGCCCTGATTCCCGAGCAACTCGGCTTTAATCGGCCCCTGCCTCAGATCTCCGGGTACAAGGCTCCCATCGATCGTTTGTACTTGACCGGGGCTGGAACTCATCCGGGCGGCAACATCACGGGGGCCCCGGGATACAATGCCGCACAAGTGGTGATTCGAGACCTGGGAAA
>SMVA01367641.1_pt1 | contig 10132 bp, 9 predicted proteins | sample 2456451 | NCBI WGS metagenome assembly SMVA01 (sample SAMN11095933, study PRJNA526329) | marine sediment metagenome | biome: Marine sediment; feature: Surficial sediment; material: Deep marine sediment; isolation source: Hadal surficial sediment | place: Pacific Ocean | collected 2014-05 | depth 0-1...
CCAGTTCCCGATACAGGGCCTCGCCCATGCCGTGCAGGCGCTGAAACTCGAAAGTGCCGCCCGCCGGTGCCTGCTCGAGCACATAGGCGACGGTGTGCGCGTTATGTGTCGCAAACTGCGGCCACAGTCGCCCCTCAGTCGCAAACAGCATCCGCACGCACGCAAGATACGAGATGTCGGTGTTGACCTTGCGCGTGAACACCGGATAGCTCGACAAACCGGCCTCCTGAGCCCGCTTGATTTCCGTGTCCCAGTAGGCGCCTTTGACCAGGCGCACCGGGATACGGCTTCCCGCCCGTGATGCGAGCGCGGCCAGCCATTCGATGACTGCCGTGGCACGACGCTGATAGGCCTGTACCACCAGGCCGAAGCCTTCCCAGGCGCCGACTGCCGCGTCGGTATAGACCGTTTCGAACACAGTCAGCGACAACTCGAGACGCCAGGACTCTTCCGCATCGACGGTCAACGGCACACCGCAGTCACGCGCCGCGAGCACGAGCTCCGTCAGCCGCGGCACGACTTCCCGCCGCACCCGCGCGAGCTGTGAAAATTCCAGTCGTGGCGTCAACGCCGACAGCTTGACAGACACGCCGGAAGCCGCCATGACGTCCGGGCAATCGCCGTTATTGGCACCGACCGCACGGATCGATTCGAGGTATGCGGCGAAGAACATGCCGGCATCCTCGTTCGTCAGCGCAGCCTCACCGAGCATGTCGAAAGAATAGCGGTGGTCTGTTACCGCGCGCCTGAGTGCCGCGTTGATATCGCGACCCATGACAAACTGCTTGCTCATGATCTGCATGGCCTGCGCCATCGCCGAACGCACGACCGGCTCACCCAGGCGTGCGAGCAACGCGCGGACAAACCCGGTCGGGTTGTCGGTTGCGGCGCGGCTGGGCTGAATCAGCCGCCCGGTCAGCAGCAGCCCCCAGGTCGACGCGTTGACGAACAACGATGCACTGGCGCCGACGTGTCGTTCCCAGTCCCCGGCGGCGAGCCGGTCGGCGATCAGCTCGTCTGCTGTAGCCGCATCCGGTACGCGCAGCAGCGCTTCGGCCAGGCACATCAGCGCCACGCCCTCGGCCGACGACAGATCGTATTGCGTCAGGAATGAGTCGAGCCCGGACCGCGCGTCGCGCTCGCGCCGGACGCCCTCGACGAGCCGAATCGCGGCCGATTCGATGCGTTCCCGCTCAGCTGCGGAGCACTGCACCTGACGTGCGAGCTCGGTTACGAGTTGATCTTCGTCGGCCAGGTAGCCCGGATTGATTCGCGCGCCGACGCCGGTCCGGTAGCTCCGCAGACTCTCGAACATGCGACCCTCCGAGGGGCTAGCCGACCGTCGACCGTCAGACCGGCACTCAGATCATCGGCCCGTTCCACCAGCCCGAGTATCGGGACCCAACCATCCCCCACTCAGGGCAATTGACAGAAACAGTGATAATACAGGCCACGTGGATCATTGAGCATCGCCAGCCAGCCAAGCTCGTTCTCGATCGCCGCGACGACCTGCTTCAGCAGATCAGGCTGGTCTTTGCCGCGCGTGCCGACTCCGAACGCACGCGCGAACCCGGATACACGAAGGGTAAGCTCGAGCGCGATGCGCTCGCGCAGGGTCAGATCCGCCTCGACATACTCGATACTGTACTCGCCCTCGCTCAGGCCGGCCCGCTCCGCGGCCGATGCCACCGCATCGTCAAGCCCACCCAATTGGTCGACGAGGCCGAGCTCCAGTGCATCGCTGCCGATCCAGACGCGCCCTTGGGCGAGGTTGTCGACGCGACCCGTCGACAGATTGCGTTCGGCCGCAACCTTGCCGATAAAGACCCGGTAGGCCTCGTCCACACTCATCTGCAAAAGAGCGCGCGCATCCTCGCCGAACTCGCGATCGACGCGGAATTGACCGGCCAGTTTGGTCGTGCCGAATCCGTCGACGTGCACACCGAGCGAATCGAGCGTACGTTGAAACGTCGGGACCAGCGCACCGACACCGATGGAGCCGGTAATCGTACTTTCGCTCGCCCAGATTTCATCGGCCGTCATCGCAATGTAGTATCCGCCCGACGCCGCGGTCGAACTCATCGACACGACGAGCGGTTTGCCGTTCAGTTTCAGGCGTTGCAGCTCGCCGAAGACGACTTCGGAAGCAAACATGCTGCCGCCCGGGCTATCGATCCGCAGAACGAGCGCCTTGATCGAATCGTCGCTCGCCGCCCGGCTGATCAGCCCCGCCAGCGTATCGCCCCCGATTGTGCCGCGCGGAGCATCGCCGTCAACGATTTCGCCGGACGCGACCAGCACCCCGACCCGCGCAGACTTGATCGCTGCGCGCTGCTCGGAGCGTACCGCCTGCAGGTAGGTCTGAAAATCGATTTGGCTGAACGACTCGTCATCGGACTCGCTCGGGCCGACGAGTTCCAGCATCCGATCACGATATGCGAACCGGCTGCCGAGGTGATCGACCAGCCCGGCATCCAGCGCGACCCGCGCCAGATCGCCATCGGTCGCTGCAAGCTTCGCGAGGAAGTCATTCGCGTAGCCCTCGAGACTGCCCGCCTCGAGGCCGCGCGCGGCTTCGACATCACGCTGGTAGGCAGACCAGAGTGCCCCCAGCCAGCGCCCACTGGCTTCCTTGTCGTCAGCGGACATATCGTCGCGCGTGAACGGCTCCACGAATGACTTGTAGCGCCCGACCTTGAACACGTTCATGTCGATCTTGAGTTTGTCGAGCGCATCCTTCAGATAGGTACGGTAATAACCGTAGCCATCGACAAACAGGCTGCCGAGATCATGCATATAAATCTCGTCGGCATGCGCGGCGACGTAATACTGATCCTGCGAGTAGCTGTCGCCGACGGCGATGACGAGCTTGCCCGAATTCCTGACGCGCTCGACCGCCGCGGCGACCGTCTGCAACTTGGCGAGCCCTCCGCCGCCCATTCGGTCGAGTGCCAGCACGACGGCCTGGATGCGATCATCTTCGGCGGCTGCATGGAGGCTATCCACCACGTCGCGCAGCAGCGTCTGCTCAACTCGCGTGCCCTGCACTTCTGCAAGCGCGCGACCCAGGGCATCACCCTCCAGCTGCTCGACGAGTGGCCCGCTCGGCGCCACGACGAGTGCCGCCTTCTCGGGCACCTGAACACCCTGGCCGGACAGGCCCGCCACGATGATGGCGAAGATGAAAAACATGATCAGCAACTGGAGCAGACGACGCAGGTTATTCAGCGTCCTCCAGATAAACCTGATAAAGCGCATCGATATCTACCTTTGTATGTCGAAATCAGCCATCGTGACGATCGGCGTCGTAACTGATGCGGTAGACGACGCCGCGCTGGTCGTCGCTCACCAGCAGCGCGCCGTCCGGCGCGATCAGAATATCGACCGGACGACCGATAACCTGGTCGTCGGCACCCAGAAATCCTTCCATGAACGGTTCGTAGCTGACCGCGACGTTCCCCGACAGGCGCACGAGCGTGAGTCGGTAACCCGTCTTGCCGGCTGACTTGCTGCGATTCCATGATCCGTGTTCGGCAATGAAGACCTGGTTCGCGTACTCGGACGGGAACGTGCTACCGGTATAGAAGCGCATGCCGAGCGGCGCCACATGCGGCCCGAGGGCCTGGATCGGGGTGATGCTGTCGTCGCACCGTCCAAGCTCGCCGAATTTGGGGTCAACAATATCGCTGCCATGACAGAACGGGTAGCCGAAGTGCTGGCCGGGTTCGCTGACGCGGTTCAGCTCGCACGGCGGAATCTCATCGCCGAGCAGGTCGCGGCCGTTGTCGGTGAACCACATTTCGCCTGTCGCCGGGTGCCAGTCGAAGCCCACGGAATTGCGAACACCGCGGGCGAATACCTCACGCTCGCTGCCGTCCGCGTTCATGCGCAGGATGGTTGCCATGTCTGGCGCATCGCAAATATTACACGGCGCGCCGAGGCTGATGTATAACTTGCCGTCGGGCCCGAACGCCAGGTACTTCCACTGGTGCAGCTTGCCCGAGACCGGCAGCTCCGGGTCGATGACCTCCGGGTCCATCACCGCCGACGCGCCCGCTGCAACGAGACGCGCCTCGATGTCCGGGAAACGCAGCAGTCGCGAGAGTTCGGCCACATACAGGGCGCCGTCGTGGAATGCAATCCCGTTGGGTACCTTGAGACCGTCGGCGATGGTCAGGACCTGCGGCTCGCCGGTCAGCGCGTCGCGCACCGCGTAGACCTTGCCGAGCCTGCGCGTCGCGACGAACAACGTGCCGTCGTCGCCGAGCGCCAGTGAGCGGGCATTCGGCACGTCGTCGACGAAGATTTCGACGGTGAACCCCGCGGGCAGGCGGAAGCCGAGGTTCGCCTCGGCACAGTAGGCCCCGGTCGAACACGCGGCGAGCAGGCATAGGGCAATCAGCTTCATGTGGGCAGTCACCTCATTGCCGCGCGGCCCACCTATTTCCCGAGCAACACGAGTGACAGCGCGGGCCAGAAGGTGATCAGCAGCACGGAGAACAGCAGAATCATCAGAAACGGAAACGTTGCCAGATATACTCTCACAATCGACTGGTTGAAACGATAGCTCGAAATGAACAGATTCAGCCCCACCGGGGGCGTCAGGAAGCCAAGCTGCATCGTCGCAAGAAATACGATACCGAGGTGAACCGGGTCGATGCCGTAAATATCGGCAACGGGCAGGATCAGCGGGACGACCAGCACGAGCGCCGAGAAGATATCGAGGATCGCGCCCAGGACCAGCAGAAACACGAACAACAGCAGCAAAAAGCTCGTCGGACCCGCCACGTATGCCTTGACGTAGCCAACCAGCATCTCGGGCACCTCAGCATCGATCATGTAGTTTGTCGAGGCGAGCGACACGCCGAGGATCAGCAGGATGCCGCCGACCAGCACCATCGATTCTCGCATGATACCCGGCAGTGCGCGCACGGGGATGTCGCGGCGGATGAATACCTCGACGACAACGGCATACATCGCCGTGACGGCAGCGGCCTCCGACACCGCGAAATAGCCGCTGTAGATACCCCCGAGGACCACGAACGGCAGCGGGATCTCCCAGGCCGTTTCCCGGATCGCCGCGCCGACTTCGCGCATCGAAAACTCGGCGATCGGCGACCGGTTCGAGCGATTGACCCACAGCGAATAGGCGGACATGGCGACCAACATCAGCGTGCCGGGCAAGATGCCGGCGATGAACAGGTCATCGATCGGGATCTGTGCGACGACGCCGTACAGGATCAGGGGCAGCGACGGCGCGAACAACAGGCCGAGGCTGCCGGCCGACGTCACGAGCCCGAGATTGAAGCGTTCGTTGTAACCGGCCTGAGCGAGCGCCGGATACAGCAGCGCACCGAGCGCGATGATCGTGACACCGGACGCGCCCGTGAACGCCGTGAAGAACGCACAGGCGACGATCGATACGATCGCCAACCCACCGGGCAACCAGCCCAGCACAGCGCCGGTCAGGCGTACGAGGCGCGCCGGGGCCTGGCTTTCGCTCAACACGTAACCGGCGAATGTGAACAGCGGGATGGCGAGCAGGATCGGCATTTCCGCAATGCCGAAAACCTCGATTGGCAGGGCCGACAGGGGAATATCTTCCTGTGTATACCCCAGCATGGCGCTGGTCGCGATGACGACGAACAGCGGAGCGCCGAGCAGTGCAAGCAGTGCAAGCAGTGTCAGAATGACGAGCGTCACGACACGCCCACCACGCTGAATGCCTCGCGACACCGACGCAGGCACCAGATCGAATAACGATACCCGATCAGCCCGAATGCCATCGGCAAAATAGCCTGGAACAGCCACGCGGGCAGGTCGTCGAGCAGACGATCCTGAAACTCGTAGGAGTCGGCAACGAACTGCGCGGAATACCACGCGATCACGAATGCGACGCCGGCCGTGAACGCATGCACGACGATGGACACCCAGACCTGGCCGCGCTCGGGCAGGATTTTCGACAAAACGTCGATCGCGATGTGCCGGTTGTCGCGGCTCGCGGCAACGGCACCGAGCATCGCGACCCACAGCACCATGAGTCGCAAGGCTTCATCGCCCCACGGGATCCCCGAGTCCAGGAAATTACGCAGCACGATCTGCAGCCCGGCAAGCACGATCATGCCGGAAAGAACGAGTACGAGTGCGGCGTTTTCCGCCAGTTGCCCGAGCCGGTCAGCGCGGGCGAGAAACCCCGTTTGCCGGCCTTCGCCCGTCACTCAGACACACGGGCCGCCGCCTGCGTCTCGCCGGCGGCGGATCTGAACTCCTCGAGGTGAGCCAGTAATCGATCGAGTATTGCCATCGAAAAGACGCCCTCACTCGCCATCCGATGGCTCGCATCGGTCAGCAGCACACGCCAGCTGGGCACGAGCGATTCATCGAGTTCGACAAACTGCAGCCCATTGGACTTCAGCGCCTCCTCGGCCAATCGGTTATCCACGTGGCTCTGTTTCTCGAATGCTGCATAGACGCCCGTGAAGACTTCGGTGACGACGGCCCGATCGGCCTCGCTGAGCCGCCCGAACGCACGCTGATCGATCACCAACGCGCTGAGCGTGTAGGCGAATGGATAGGCCGTGACGTATTTGACCTTCGTATACCATTGCAACACGATGGCGCCGACCGGTGGGGTCGCGATATATTCCAGCAGCCCGGTCTGCAGGCCGGTCAGTACATCCGTGATGGGTAAAACCACCGGCGCCAGTTCGAGAACTTCCATCGACTCGTATGTGATGCGATCGCCTTCCGGCACCCAGACCTTGCGCCCACGCAGATCCTCCAGCCGCGTGACCGGCTCGTTGCCCATCAGCTTGGCGAAACCACCACCGGCGAATCCGAACGATGCGAAACCCGCCTCGGAGAGACCGTTCTTCAGGATCGGGTCCATGCGCTCGCGGACGTAATCCACTTCATCCTGTGACCGGAAGAGCATCAGCAGGCCGTAGATGACGATGTCGCGATAGCGTTCCGACAAGCCGTTGGCGGTGAAGACACCGCCGTGCAATTGCCCGATCCGGATCTTCCGTAGCACCTTCTTGTCGTTGCCCATGACGCCGCCGCCATAGAACTTGAAAGTCGCGCGACCTTCCGTGCGACGCTTGATCTCCTGCGCGCCTGCTTGCAGATCGAGCATCCACTGCGAGCCTTCCGGCGCGACGGTGGCCATCTTGAACCTGACTGCCTGCGCGGGGCCCGCGACCAGCATCAACGCACCCGTCAGCACCGCGATACGGACCACATTTCGAAGACGGAGCATCCCTGTCCTCCAGAAAATCGATAACTCAAAAATATTCGTCAGCAGATGCGAGCAGTTCCCGGGCCTGTTGATGAGCGAGGCTGTTAACCAACGTGTATCCCGCTTGATTGACCTCGCCGGCCAGCACTTCGTTCAACAGACGATCGTGCAGGTCGCGGTCATAGACCAGGCGCGCGTAGCCACGAGCATACTCAACTTTGACGCTGAGGTCCTTGCCGGCCGACAGTTCGAGCGCGGTTTCGAAGTAAGCGCGACCGACATCCGGCTTGCCGCCGAGCGCCGGCGGTCGCAGTGTATTCAGGATCCCAAGATACATATTCACGGCAGCCGCGTCTGGCGCATCGATGACCAGCAGCCGGTTCAGGGCGACCTCGGCCTTCGGCAGGTCGGCAATTGCACCAAAATCAGCGCTGTGCGCGCGGATATAGGCCAGAGATGCAATGGAGTAGCTGTATAACGCAGCGGCCGCGTTGGCATCGATTCGATTGACGGCCTGCTCATACTGGTCGAACCGCAGGTTCTCTATGCCGCAGGCTCCCTTGTCGTCGGCACAGAGCGCACGCAGCCCGTACCGTCGGGCCCGGCGAGTCAGCACCCGCGCACGCACCGGATCGGACGTGAATGCGGTGCCGTACACCGCATATAACTCGGCGGCCGCGCCCAATGTGGCCGCATTGTCAGGGGACGAACGCACCATGCTGTCGAGGAGCAACAGGAAGGCCGGGATGGCCTCGCGAACGAGTTCCGGATCGTCCTGATCCTGAATCGCCGCGGACAGGTCGGCGGCCATGCTCGCGGTCGCCGACGAGACGATACTCGAGCACCCGGATACGAAAACTGCGATCAGCAGGATGCCCGACGCCACGCTCGCCGGATGGAACGACGACGCACGCAGCACGCTGGTTATCATGCCCAAATTCACGAATGCCGGCGACGTTTCGGTGTCGCTGACGAATCGTGACTAACCGATCTTCTCTTTGATTCGCGCGGACTTGCCACTGCGCTCGCGCAGGTAGTACAGCTTCGCGCGACGCACGTCGCCCCGGCGCTTGCGCACAATGCTCGCGATGGCCGGACTGTGCGTCTGGAAAACGCGTTCGACGCCTTCGCCATGCGAAATCTTGCGCACCGTAAACGACGAGTTCAGACCGCGGTTGCGCTTCGCGATCACGACGCCTTCGTACGCCTGCAAACGCTCGCGGGTCCCTTCCTTGACCCGCACCTGCACGATGACGGTATCACCCGGCGCAAACTCCGGAATATCGTCTTTCAACTGTGCTGCTTCAAACTCTTCTATGATCTTGCTCATCGTCCTATCCGCCAATTGACTCTTTCGTCATTTTGTCTACGGCCACAAGCGGCCAATTCTAATGCTGGACCGGGTCAAACGCACCCGAATCCCCGTCTGTCTCTGCCAGGAACTCACGCAGCAATTGCTGCTCTTCGTCCGTCATCGCCCTGGCTTCGAGCAAATCCGGACGCCGGAGGTAGGTCCTGCCGAGCGCCTGCTTCAGTCGCCAGCGGCGAATCTCCTCGTGATTGCCATCACGCAGAACCCCCGGCACCTCCATCCCGTCCACGGCCTCCGGGCGCGTGTAATGCGGGCAGTCGAGCAGCGCGTCGGTAAACGAATCCTGCTCCGCCGAGGCCGCGTGCCCGAGTACCTCGGGCAACAACCTGACGACCGCATCGATGATCGCCACTGCCGCGATCTCACCGCCACTCAACACGAAGTCGCCCAACGACAACTCGTCGTCGGCCTCCGACTCGACGAGCCGCTCGTCGAAGCCTTCGTAGCGACCGGCCACCAGGATCACGCCCGGCAACGCCGCAAACTGTTCCGCGACCTGTTGATCGAAACGCCGACCCTGTGGCGTCAGGAACACCACCGGCGAACCCTTCGGCAACGCAGCCCGGGCGCTGCGAATCGCGTCGCGAAACGGCTCCACCTTCAAAACCATGCCCGGTCCGCCGCCGTAAGGACGGTCATCGACGGTCCGGTGCAGATCGATCGAGAAATCCCGCGGATCGACCGTACTCAATTCGACCAGGCCGCGCCGCACGGCTCTGCCGCATACGCCGAAACTCGTTCCGGCCGCGACCATTTCAGGAAACAGCGTCACCACTCGAAACTGCATACCATCCTGCCCGTCAACTACCACCCGCTGTGTCGGCCGGTTAGAACTCCGGATCCCATTCGACGACAATCGTGCGTGCACCCAGATCGACGCGTTTCACGACCTCTTCGACGAGAAACGGCACCAGGCGCCGACGCTCACCCTCTACGATCAATACGTCATTCGCACCGGTCGCCAACACTCTGTCTACGGTACCGAGAGCCTGGCCATCGACCGTCTGTACCTGCATACCCACCAGGTCGGCCCAATAATACTGGTCCCGATCCGGCGCATCGAACATTTCACGACCGACGCGTATCTCGGCACCCACCAACTGTGCCGCAGCATCCCGATCGTCGACGCCGTCGAGCCTCGCGACCAGACCCTTGCCGTGGACCCGGCCCTCGACAACTTTATATTCCACGCCGTTGCCGCCGGCATTACCCAAGTGCAACCGCCAGGGCAGATAGCTCAGAATATTCTTGCGCGGCTCAGTGAAGGAAAACACCTTGACCCAGCCGTTGACGCCGAACAATCCGGAAATGTGCCCGACGATGACAGGAGGTTCGTTCATCGGCGATTCTCACCCAAGCCTGAATGACCCCGGACAATGCGCGATACATCCGGGATTGCGATCAAAGCTTGACGTGTCGACGCTTATTCTGCGGCGGCTTCCTTGTCGGCGTCCGCTGACGTCGCTTCCTCGGCACCTGCTGATTTGTCTTCTGACTCTACTGCAGCTTTCGCTTCGGCTTTA
>SMVA01387973.1_pt1 | contig 10132 bp, 6 predicted proteins | sample 2456451 | NCBI WGS metagenome assembly SMVA01 (sample SAMN11095933, study PRJNA526329) | marine sediment metagenome | biome: Marine sediment; feature: Surficial sediment; material: Deep marine sediment; isolation source: Hadal surficial sediment | place: Pacific Ocean | collected 2014-05 | depth 0-1...
GAATTTCTCCATCATCAAATCCCGCATTCTTTAACTTTTCTATATCACTTTTGGATACCATGCCGGGAAAACTTGTAAGCTTACTTGCATATTTAAATGCTTCCAGCTGGTGCCCATCAAATACTTCAAAAGGTTTATCGGCTTCAAATGCAGCGCGCATTTTTTCCGCTTCTTTATCATTATCCAATAATTTTTTAAGTCCTTCAAAATGATGATCTACGCAATAGCTACATTGATTAAGGGTACTTACATAAACGCCCAGTGCTTCAAGAAACCATTTTGACAGAGAATTATTCGTGTTGTGAAGCACATTTTTATACAATGCCATATGCCCTTTTAGTGAATGTGGGCGAAGGCTGTGCACAGTTAGTATATTATCAATATACTCATCGGGCCCCATAATCCTACGGTAAATCTTTTTCAGAACGCCAGTTGCATCTGAGGGGGAAATTGTTCTTATCCAAGCCATTAGCTATTAAATCAGCAGCGAATCTAAAGAATCAATTTTATAAAAAATATTATTTCATTTTAAAATAAATATTTTGAAATCGGTTAAACTAAATTTTTGTGATTGGTTGTTATTTCAAATATATTAACAGTAACAACAGATTATTTTATGATGGCCAGATCACCAATTGAATCAGAAACTACAATAACAGAACTGATGATACCTGCATTTGCGAATTTTGGAGGTAAAATTCACGGTGGTCATTTGTTATCGATGATGGATAAAGTTGCCTACGCATGTGCCACCAAACATTCGGGGTTGTATTGTGTTACTGTGTCTGTTGATAATGTTGATTTTTTGCAACCTGTGGAAGTAGGTGATCTTGTATCTATGTTTGGAAGAATAAATTATGTAGGGAGATCATCGATGGTTGTTGGAATAAAAGTGGTTGCAGAAAATGTCAAAGACAGGCATGTGAAGCACACAAACACTTCCTATTTTACCATGGTTGCAAAAAATGAGGATGGGAAAGTAGAGGAAGTACCTGAATTATTATTGGAAACTAAAAATGAGGTTCGCAGGTTTATTGAAGCCATCGTGAGAAAGTATATGAAACAAAATTTCTCCAGGGAAATGAAAGATGTAAAGAAAGAATTTAATATCGATCATGAATTGAAGAAATTAAAAAATGAACGATGTATCATCCAATTGAAATAACCTAAATTTCAAGATGAAATGACCTCATTTTAAAAATACCCCAATTGGGGTATTGAATTCGTTCATTCAATTTTCTTTCTTGGATATTAATTGTGAAAATTTTAATCAATAAACCTGAAAGAAAATGAAAACAATCAACACACTATTAATTAGCATGGCATTATTACTTGGAAATCAAGTAGTAGCTCAAGAGGCATTATGGCAGCACGATTTTGAAAAGGAAGTTGAGTGGTCCAAAATAACAGAATCAGGGATACTGCTCATTGGAACAACTGATATGATGCTGATGGGAATTGACTCTCGCAACGGTGAAAAGTTGTGGGAATCAAATATTATGAAAGGCGCCCGTGGAATAAAGGGAGCTGATGGGAAAAAACAGAAAGAAAGTGCACTGTTTGATACCTACCTCAGGGTGTTATCTTCTGATGAGTATCCTGAAATGGCCGATTACATAGGTATAAAATATACAGATCATGTAAGCTACAAGAACTTTGCAGTTATCAATATGATCACGGGAGAAGAAGTATTAAGCCCCAGAAAAGCAGGAATGCCGGTAACAAAATTACTTGGTAAGGAGATGCCAACCTTTAATTATAATGGTACAGGTTATTTTCCTGAGATTAAAGGAGCGATCATTTCCGGAACATGGATTGACTACGAACAAAAGGGAAATCCCGAAACCAAGATCACCAAACTTGTTGACTTACCAAGTGGTGAAATTCGATGGGAAACGAATGAAATTGCCGTAGATGCGCGTCCTATAGTTATGACAGATGGAAATATTCTCATGGGTGATAAAAGCAAGATTGCCAAGTTAAATGCGGCAACCGGTGAAATCATGTGGGAGTTTAACACAACAGAGAAAAAACAAACTTTTGAGAGTATTGATGTTAGTTTGGATCTTACTACAGGTTACTTCTTTGAAAAGGTTAAAAAAAGTGGCCAGCTCACTGCTTTGAATTTAGCGGAAGGCAAAAGGGATTGGACAATTGATATTAAGTTAAAGGAGGTTCCTCAAATGTTTGCAATAAGAGATGGAGTGGTTGTAGTAGACGATAAGAACTTTACCTTGTATGATCTTGCTTCAGGAAAAATGAAATGGCAGTCCAAAAAGGTATCCGGAATAGTAATTGACCTTGGTGATTTTGGAATTGCTGTTGTAGCAAAAGAAAAACAATTGAAGCTTCTAAATCGTGAAACTGGTGAAACCATCTGGGATGAAAAGGTAAAAGGGATCAATATCGACCAGGTGTGTGGCAAAGGGATCATGTATTCTGATGCTAAAGGTCGCCTGGGACTTATCACCTATGATGGTGAAAAAGTCTGGGATAAGAAGGGAATGCTGGAAGTTCCTTCTGTGAGATTCAAACCTGATTATAGCAGAGAATTGATGTACATCGAAGGTACGCTTTATGAAGTTGATCTTAATGAAGGTGATTATAAAATCCTTGTCGATAAAATTGACAATAAGTTCAAGGAAAAAGAGGTTCCGGACCAAATTGAAGCTTTGGAAGGTGGATACCTTTTAAGTTCAGCAAGCAACCTGATGATGCTGGAGACAGATGGAGCTTTACGATTTCATAAATATTGGGATGCGCCTGAAATGAGTCTTATTGCAAAAATTGCCCTTCGAACAGCACAGGCATTGTCATACGCAGCTGCCGCGTCAAATTCCGCTGCTGCAGGCTACGCAAATCAATATGGTTCCAATTGGCAAAGTAAATTCTACCAGGACCAGGCAGATTCGTTTGGTGCTGCCGGAGATGCTGCAGGTGAGGAAGCCAAGAAAAGGTTTACTGCAACGAAATCGAAGGGACATATCCAGGTGGTCCTGGCAATTGTTGGCGAAGGAGGTCAGAAAAACGCTTCAGGATTTGTGAAAGTCGATAAAAGAACTGGAGAAGAACTGGCAACGATGACAATAGGAGATAAAGAACCCGTGTATGATTTTGATGTCATCAGCGGCCAGGTGTTCCTGAAATCAGACAAGAAACAAATAATAAGTTACGTATTCTAGAAACAAACAATGTTTCAGGTTTGATTGGATTTGCGGTTATCGAGTATCATTGACCGCGAATCCTTTTCCTCCTACCTTTATTAATGATGATATGAAAAGGTCAGTTTTTTATACAATTATCTACCTGCTGCTACTGCCAATTTTATCCTTTGGGCAGCAAAAGGAATTGATCATCCGCCAGGGGCATAACGAAATGATCAACATGGTGAAATATTCACCTGATGGCCGATATGTGTTTACTGCAAGTGACGATCATGTGATTAAAATGTGGGATGTGAATACCGGCATTGATGTAAAAAGTTATACCGGTCACCAGGCGGGAGTAAAATGTATTGAGATCTCGAAGGATGGTAGAAGCATGATTTCAGGAGATGCCGACGGAAAAATTATAGTATGGTCATTGAATGGAGATCCTGTTCCGAAAAAAATAATTGAGGGTCACACGAAAGTTGTGAATGTAATAAAGTACATGCCCGATCAAAAAAGCTTTTTGTCAGGAAGTTCTGACAAACTTATAAAACAATGGGATAGTAATACCTACTCCCTTTTGAAGACCATAGAAGGGATGACAGGCCAGGTGAAGTCCTTTGGAATTTCTCCAGATGGCACTCGAATGGTGATGGGGGCGCAACGTGCAAATGATGTGGAAGTGTTGCTGATCAACATTGAAACGGGTGCTATTCTCGATGATGCCCTTAAGCACATAAAAGGGTCAGGTGCAGCCAAAATATACACAACTGCAATACTTGCACCACTTGCATTGGCAACCAGTATTGGAAAAGGAGATGTGGACAAGGATATGATGAATTTCTTCGTTTTTGATTACAGTAATATTGAATTCACTCACGATGGTAGAAATGTGCTTCTTTCCCAGAACCTTTATTTGCCCATGACAGCCGCAAAAGGCGAAGAGGATAAAACCGGAGGGACTTCCATTTCAATAGGGGAATTCAATGCGGACAGGACGATGTTCCATAATGTAAAGGGAATGAAACGATGGAACATTGATTATCCAAAATCAACTGCTATCTTCAATAAGGACCAGACAAAAATCATTGTAAATATTAAAAATTCAATAAAGATCTATGACATTGCAAATGCTGATTTTCCAACTGACAACAAAGAAGCAAACAGCTATGAACCCCCACTGTTAAAAGAGTTCACAGGAAACATCTCATGGCTAAATTCCATTGCCATTTCTCCTGATTACAGGACTGTGATATCCTCCGGTGAGGACAGAAGCCTGGATTTGTGGGACATCGAATCAGGTCGCAGGGTGAGAAGTTTGAAGGGATTTGTCCAACCTGCGCTGGCGGTAGAAGTGATGCCTGACGGAGACCACATCCTGGTCGGATCGTTACATAAAAACATGGCAATGTGGAATATTTCTACAGGCAGGCTCGTGCGGTCATTTGATCGATCACCGAGTGTCAGTCATATTGATATCTCAAAAGACGGAAAATATATGGTCACTACTTCTCCCAATACCCGTTTTTTCAAATTATGGAATTTCAGGACAGGAAATATCCTGGGCACATTTATGGAAAAAAGAGACAACATAAATTGGGTAAAGTTTGATGAAGATCCTGAATATATTCTTGCATCCACCACGGATGGTAGTTTGAAAAAATGGTCAAAGAAAGATAAGAAAATCAAGAAGAATCTTAAAGAATCCTACACCGATTATGACGACAGGCTCGTTAACGGAGACCAGAAAATTGAGTTTGAAGAAAGTAATTTAAAGGTAACCAGGAATGGCCAGGTGATAATTGATGATCACCAGGCAGCAAATATTACGGATGCCGTCTTCAGTAAGGATGGTAAGTTTGTTTTTACCACAAATACAATGGGAGAAACCATAATTTATGATGTGGATAAAAAGGAAAAAATGATAAGCATGGCCTTGATTGATGATTTTGATTTTATCACATTCACACCCGATTACTATTACACGTCTTCAAAAGGTGCTGCTAAAGCACTCGCCTTTCGGGAGGGAGAAAATATATTGCCCTTTGAGCAAATAGAGATTGTGTATAATCGCCCGGATATCGTTGCAGAAAGACTGGGAAAAGCTTCAGAAAAGTTAATAACCTCGTATCACCTCGCTTATAAAAAAAGGATGGAAAGGCTGGGATACTCAGAAAACTTTATAGAAAACGTCTCTTTACCTAAAGTTGAGGTAGATGCTACACGATATCCACTAGCTACCACAGAGAAGAGTTTTACGTATGAAATGACCGCTTGGGATCAGAATTTGAACCTGGACAGGTTGAAAATCTTGATAAATGATGTGCCGGTATTCGGGTATGAAGGCTTAAGTGTAGCAGATGAAAACTCTACAAATATTCAAAAACAAATAGAAGTTGATCTATCCTCCGGGTTGAACGAGATTAAAACGATTGCTGTAAACGAGGTGGGAATTGAATCGATTCCTCATGTCATGGAAATTAATTACGAGGCTCCATTTAATAAACCTGATCTATATATTGCTACAGTTGGAGTTTCAAGGTATCAGGATGAACAATACAATCTTTCTTTTGCAGCCAAAGATGCGACAGAAGTGGCGGCTTTCTTTTCAAAATCTGAAGTATACAAAACGGTTCACACGAAGATTTTAACAGATGAAGAAGCGACATTGGCAAACGTTGAGAATTTGGTTGAATTTCTGGCAAAGGCAAAAACCGATGATGTGGTAATCATATTTATTGCGGGGCATGGGGTCCTTGACAAAGACTATAACTACTACTTTGCTACCCATAATATGAATTTCAAAAACCCGGCGGAAGGCGGACTTCCTTATGAGCACCTGGAAGAAATAATCGTAAACCTCAGATGCAGAAACAGATTGTTATTTATGGATACGTGTTATTCCGGGGAAATTGATGTTGATGAAGTTGAAGCGGTTGCCTCCACAGCAAAACGCAGTGGGAAAGTGGCATTCAGATCAGGAGGGGATATCATTCAGTATAAAGAAAACGCATTTGGACTGGAAAATATTCTTGAATTGTCCAAAACCTTGTTTGGTGATTTAAGGAATGGAACCGGTACAACTATCATTTCTGCAGCCGGAGGAACAGAATTTGCTTTAGAAGGTGTAGATTCTCAAAATGGATTATTTACCTCAAGTTTGATGGAAGGAATTACATCAAGAAGAGCCGACCTGAACAGAGACAGAAAGTTTACTGTTTCTGAATTACGCAAATATATCACTGATCGTGTAGTAAATTTGTCAAGGGGACAACAGGTTCCTACTTCCAGGGCGGAAAACCTGAAGTATGACTTCCGGATTTACTAAACCGAAAAATCATGAAACTGATAGCTGCTATTTTCATTGTACTTTTCTCATTTACTGCATATTCACAAGAGTACCAGGTGCTCCATGTAAAGGGTAAAATTGTACGTGAGGAAGATGGAACCTTATTAAAAGCAGGCGATAAAATTGATGAGAAAGATAAAATACGTTTTGTAGAAAAAGATGCTATGGCGGCGGTGTTAAGCAAAGAAAAGGGTCGTTACATTCTAAAAGCCACAGATAGCCCTTCCAATGAAAGTGACCTTGTCTACATTATCAAATCAGCCATTTCGCCCGTTCGGGGTCAAATGAGCTCGCGGGCTGGCAGCATCAATAATGACATTGATTTCCAGTTGTATTTTGGCCAGGTTCCTTACGTATGGGCAGGTGAAGTATTGAAGGTGGCCGTCTCCAGGGCGACCTATCCTATGAATGAGGAACGATTTTTCTACATTGAATATTCCTACGCGGGTGACTGGATAGGCAAGAAACTTGGTTTTGAAAAAGACTTTATAATTCTTGACAAAGCGACTTTTTTTCGTCTGGATGAGACACCCATTGATCCGGAAAAAGTCTCTGGCTATACCCTCTACTATTATGATGCTGTTAGCGAAGAATCCAAAAGGATTACAGACATTAATTTTGTATTGATTTCCCAGGAGGAACTTCAACAGGTGGCAGATCAATTTCCTGACTTGAGCTCAGATTCCATCTATGAGATCGCAGCTATTTTCTCCAGCTTGTATGGGAAATGCGATCCTTTACAGTTAGAAAACAATTTGAAATAGGTGTGAATCCGGGTAAAAAAGCCTTCCTTTTTCTTGCGTCCATCAATACGGTCATCCTTTTTTTACTTACCATCTGGTTCTGGAGTCTGCCATGGCTGGCCGGAGACGAAAAACTGATGATCTGGGTGACATCGGCCATAAAGCTCAATAGCAGAGAAATACCTGAAAGCGAAGATTTTTTTCTGATCAATATCTCGTATGACCAGATGCTCATTGATAAATTCGATGATTTTGGATTTCCGGTGGGGAACCAGTCTATCACCGATCGCGAAAAGCTGACAAGATTCGTGCGCATCATCAGAGAATCGAAGGAAAAACCAACATACGTTTTCCTGGATCTTTTTTTTGAGGAACCGACAGCGTATGATTCGGCCTTAAATATTGAACTCCAGAAGCTTGAGAACCTGGTGGTTTCCGTTCACCTTGACGATGAGAAAAAATTACGTTCTCCAATCATGAGTAATGTAAAGTTAGGATTAAGTGATTATGTGATCGGAAATATTTTTGAGGGGGTATATAAATTTCAGCTATTTTTCAATGATTCTCTTAGGCTGACGCCCCTTATTATTCATGAAGATATCTATGGATATAAATCTACAAAACGAGGTCCTTTCGTGAAAACTATCAATGGCTATACACTGAACCATTTTATAATGAACTACAGGGTTCTGCAAAAAGATATTGAAAATCAGGAGGCAGGATTCAACCCCATTAACCTAGGTGAATTATTGGTGCTTCCTGCTGAGGATATTGCCGACTTTTTGAAAAACAAAATTGTAATAGTAGGTGACTTTTATGAAAGAGATATGCACGAATCCATTTTTGAAATTACTGCAGGACCGGTGATTTTGTTGAACGCTTTTTTATCCATTGAAAACCACGATACCGTGGTGAATATATTTTTTATAGTAATTATTTTACTTGTATATTTTGGAGTTTCGTATATGGCTATTTATCCTGAGGATCTTCTGGAAAAATTTGTTCGGAAAAAATATGGAAAAATTAAATGGGTAGGCAATCTTACTTCGTTTATGAGTTTTCTCATCATTCTGATGATGGCTTCAGTATTATGTTATTTCTTGTTTAATATTCACATCAATGTGTTTTTCCTGACCATCTATATATTTATAGTTGAAAAAATCAGTAATAAAATATTCAAACGTAGTATCAAAAAAGCTGACGCAAGCGAATAACCCAGATGGGGTATTGTTTCAACCTGAGATAATTAAGTACATTTGATTATGGCAGTACATATAGCCCTGGTGGAAGACAATACTACTCTTCAGAAAAGGTTCAAAAACAATTTCTCAATGTTTGAAGAAGTCACATTGGATTTTGTTGCCGGCTCTGGTGAAAGCGCTTTGGAACTATTGGAAGAAATGCGTGCAGAGGAACTCCCTGAGATCGTGTTAATGGATATTGAGCTCCCAGGCATATCGGGCATTGAAACTACGGCTGTTATAAAAGAGAATTATCCTGACATTGATGTCATCATGATCACCGTTTTTGAAGATCTGGATAAAATAATGGACTCCATAAGAAGTGGTGCAATTGGTTATTTGTTAAAAGATGAAACTCCCCAGTATATTGTGGAGAGTATATTGGAAGTAAAAAATGGTGGCGCACCAATGACCCGAAGCGTTGCAAGGAAAATATTTGGAACCATTAAATCGACAGACATCGCAGTCAGGGATGAGGATTCCAGCGAATTTGAATATGGTTTGACCAGCCGTGAGGTCACTATTATAAAACTCCTTGTTGCCTCTAAAACATATACCCAAATAGCTGAAGAGCTTTTTATCAGCCCCCATACAGTAAAATCTCATATTAAGAACATTTACAAAAAATTACACGTCCACTCCAAAACCTCTTTGGTCAAAATCGCTTTGAACCGGAAAATGATCTAGATGTACATTGGTAGTTAAGTACAAAGTATGTAGTATTTAGAATTTAGATGTTTAAATGTCCATGATTAGTGTTGACCGCTTTCTCTAATTCATAATCGGATTTTTAAGGTTGAGATGGATCCTAAATCAAAATAAATTGTTAACTGCGTCCAATAAAAATATTTATGCAAATGATTCACCTCAAGTTCAGGTGCCAATGCTGGAGGACAAAATGATTTAATTCTACAATACCCTCTTTTTTACATCAGCGGCAATACTTTTCATGATTTTCGCAACTAATTTTCTGCAAAAATTTAACCTAATGAACCTGATTAAAAAATATCTCCCACTAATGTGCCTGGTGATGATGGCCTATATTTCTGAGGCGCAGCAACTTACCAATGCAATTGAACAGTTGAAATATCGTGAAATCGGACCCACGCGGCAATCCGGTCGATTTGTTGATTTTGCAGTGGTTGAACAAAGTACCAAAGTATTCTATGCTGCCACCGCTTCAGGTGGGTTATGGAAGACAATCAACAATGGAATTTCATTCACTCCAATCTTCGATGATCAATCGATCATTTCTATTGGTGCAGTAGCGGTTGCACCGAGTGATTCCAGTATTGTATGGGTAGGTTCCGGCGAGGCAAATAACTCAAGAAGTTCCTATTGGGGAAATGGAGTTTACAAGTCAACTGATGGCGGACAAACCTGGACAAACATGGGCTTGAAAGAATCGCAGCATATTGGCAGAGTAATCATACATCCTACCGATCCCAACACAGTATATGTTGCAGCTCTTGGCCACCTCTACTCTGATAATGAAGAACGAGGATTGTATAAAACCACAGATGGTGGGAGCACATGGAGTAAAGTACTCGATGTAGTAGTGAAAAAGAAAAATATCGGTGTGGTGGATGCCGTGATGCATCCGGAAAATCCGGATATTTTGTTTGCCGCAGCCTTTGACAAAATAAGGAC
>SMVA01221638.1_pt1 | contig 10129 bp, 6 predicted proteins | sample 2456451 | NCBI WGS metagenome assembly SMVA01 (sample SAMN11095933, study PRJNA526329) | marine sediment metagenome | biome: Marine sediment; feature: Surficial sediment; material: Deep marine sediment; isolation source: Hadal surficial sediment | place: Pacific Ocean | collected 2014-05 | depth 0-1...
GCGAATCTTCGTGATCTCGGGGTTGCGCCTTTTGAGATCGAGTTTGGCGTGAGCGACGCCGAGCTCCTGTTTCCGCGTATTGGGGGGTTGGTGAGTTCGATCGAATTGGAGTTGGCTGATCGAACGGATCCGGCGCAGCTTGGCCCACTCGACGCGAATGGGCCGCGACACCGTGCCTATGCGCGGTCGAGTCGAGACTCTCGATGAGCCAAGAAGAAACAGGCACATCGACCTCTCAGGACTGGTTGGCGGCGGCGCGCGAGCGCGTACGCGTATTTGCGCAGTACGACCGAGCCTTCGAAGAGCGGGCCGATGTCGTGGTCGTCGGTTCTGGACCGTGTGGTGCGGTGGCGGCGTATGAACTCGCGGCTGCGGGCCACGACGTGATTTTGCTCGAAGAAGGACCCCCGTTCACCGTTCGCGACCTCGAACTCGACGGGAATCTCTCGATGACGCGGACGATGCGCGAGGGTGGGCTGCGGATGACACGCGGGACGATGATGCCGACCATGCAGGCGATCGCGCTCGGCGGCGGGTCGCTCGTCAATTCCGCGATCTGCGTTCGACCGCCGGATTCGGTCTTCGATCGCTGGGCCACGCGCTTCGATCTCGAACGCACCGATCGAGCGCATCTAGATCCACACTTCGACGCGATCTCGGAATTTCTTGGCATTGGTCCTACCCCGGATGCCGTGCAGGGCCGCCGGAATCTCCTGTTTCGCGACGCTTGCAAGGCGATGGGTGTCTCTTCCGAGCCGATCGAACGCAACGTGAAGGGCTGCCGCGGGAGCGGCGAATGCTTCACGGGATGTCGGAGTCGTGCCAAGCAGAGCATGGACGTGAGCTATATCCCGGCGGCGCTGCGTGCTGGCGCGCGGGTGTTGACCAGCGTTCAGGTTCAGCGGATTCGCCATAGCGGGCGTCGCGTGACAGGCGTTTCGGGCCAGGTCGTGGCCCCTTTCTCGGGTGGCGGCGGTCGGGGTCGCAGTCATCGGTTTCGCATCGATGCAAAGGCCGTCGTCTTGGCGGCCGGCTGCACCGCCACGCCGATCCTGTTGAAACACAGCGACAATCTCGCGAACGCATCGGGGCAGGTCGGGGAGAATCTGCAATTCCATCCCGGAGCCGCGGTTGCTGGCGTCTTTCCCGAAGCAGTCGATCCGCAATTCGGTGCGACCCAGGGCTATCAAAGTCTCGCGTTCCTCGACGAGGGTTTCAAACTCGAAACGCTCTGGGCACCGCCGCCCCTGCTGTCGATGCGTTTTCCGGGTTTCGGCCCGGAGCTTCAGGCGCATTTCGCCGAGATCCCTCAGATGGCAGTGTGGGATGCGATCGTGAGCGCCACTCGCTCCGTGGGGCGAGTGAGGGCGCGCTGGCGAAGTCTCGATCCCATCCTGTATTGGAAGATTCATCCCGAGGACGCGGCCATCCTGCGCCGGTCGTTATACGTGATTGCACAGCTCTTCTTCGCGGCGGGCGCACGCAAGATTCTGCCGGGCGTACAGGGGATCGCGGAAGTAATGACGAATGTCGAGGAAGCGCGGATTCTCGATTCGGAGGCGGTACGACCTGAGAATCTCGTGATGGGCGGGAATCACGTCTTCTGTACGACGCGAATGCACGGCGATCCGACACGCGGCGTGGTCGACGAAGATGGGCGCTGCCACGATCTCGAGAACCTCTACATTGCGGACACGGGAATCTTCCCACAATGTCCTTCCGTGAATCCGATGCTGACGGGGATGGCGTTGGCGCGCAGACAGGCGTTGATTCTCGCGGAGCGGCTGTAGGGGCAGAGGGCCGTGCGCCTGGCTTCCGCAGACATACCCCTTGGGGTCCCGGGCCACCGGGGCTGGCTGTGGACGCCCCTCGGCGGGTGCAATGCGTACGCAATCTCGTCTACAGATCCGCGTCCCCGAGGCCGATGCATCCCGTATGAAGTTTCGTCTCGCGAGCCCGCGTTTCCAGGTCGGCATTCTCGTCGGTCTCGTACTGGCGCTGGCGTTCGCAGCTCCGGCCTCGGCCACGACACCCCGCGCCAGCCTGCATGGCAAATACCGCGGCGAATGCCGCAAATTGACCAAGCAGATCAATCATTTCGAGGGCACCATTCTTCCACTGTCAATCTCGCGAGGGAATCGCGCCTGGGAGCGCGCGACCAATGCACACGTCGAGCGACTCTGGCATCGACGCGCCGATCTGTGCCCGGCCTACGGTGCCGAGCGGACGATGATCGCCCGGGCCAGGGATCAGATTCGCCGCTTCAACAAGATGGTGGATCTGGCGGGTCGAGCCGCGTTGGCCTTCTTTACCGGCGGCCTCTCCGGTGGCATTACGCCCTGAGACCCGCCTGGGCACTCGGTGGCTCGCTCTCCCTGAAATTCGAAATCGGGCTGCTTCATGTTACGCTGGGTAGACATGTCCGACGCGCTGTCGGAGATTCGATCGCGTCGCAGAGGAGCCGCTTGAATAGACTTGCATATTGCCTCGCAAGCGTGATGGGAACCGGGCTACTCATGATGCCGCCGATGTCACTCGCGATCGGCGACTCCGGCGCGGATGGTCGATTCGCTCGGCGCGACTCGTTTCACTTCAGGCTCTTTCAGGATGTCGATCTCGATGAGAGTGGCGGCCTGCGCGGATCCCGACATTTCGAACAGCAGATTCTTCGGGAACTCGAGGCTGCCTACGATCAACTCGACACGCTTTTGAATCTGCGGCCCGAGCGAAAGATCGATGTCTACGTCTGGGACGCCGAAATTTTTGCAGCACGCTTTCGGGGGTTGTTTCGTTTTCCCGCAGCTGGTTTTTATGGGGGCTCGATTCATGTCCGAGGCGACGAGCGAGTGACCCCCGCGCTCGTGCGCGTGTTGCATCACGAACTTGTTCATGCGGCGTTCGATGCCGAGGCGCCGCGGCTCGAATTTCCAGCCTGGATGAATGAAGGCATCGCCGAATGGTTTGAAGCGCGTGCGGTTGGCAAGCGGACACTTTCCGGACGGGAACGAAGCGTACTCGAGAGAGCGGCGAAGCAGGGTGCACTCTATTCGCTTTCCGATCTTGCTGCCCGGAACTTCGGGGATTTCTCGCCGGATGCCGCCGCGTTGGCGTACCTCCAATCCTACGGATTCATCGACCATCTCGTGGCATCTCACGGCCAACGTCGGCTCGTCCAATTCTGGTCCGCGGTGGTCCGCTCGGGGAGTCTGGAGCGGGGATCGCGCCGCGCGTATCGGCAGGACCTCGCGGATCTCGAAAAGGATTTTCTGCGGGCACTCGTCGCCCGCTGAGTTCCCGTTGCTCTGGATCGACCCTTTCCCTAGCTTGCCGTCGTGTCGCGGCGAAAATCCGGTCTACTAGCCTTCCTGAGGACCTCGCGGAGGCCGTGTCTTAACCGGACAATCGGTTTTGCCCTATGGATGTGGGCCGGCGTTGCGGTCGCGGCTCCGACCGAACCAAAATTCGAGACAGCGGCCGATACCGCGGCCAATGAATCGGATGTCCGAGACGAAGTGTCGTCGCGGTCCTCACCGCCTCCGCCGCTGGGTGTCCGGTTCGGCGAACCCCTGGAAGATCGGCGATTTCGTGTCGCCTATCGCTTCGAGCGATTGCGACGCAAGGGACTGCTGGTAGGCGATAGCCATGTCTCGCCGAGTCGAGTTCTCAATAGACCCCCCAATTTCTATGACCGAACGCCTCGCTCGCTCGAGGTGACGGTGCATACCGTACAGCTCGCCTATGCGCCGCATCCGCGCACGACCCTGATCGTCGAGGTGCCCTTTGTGTTGAAAGAGCTCGAGACGGTCGACGAATTTGGTCGTCGTACGCAAGAGCAGACACAGGGCGTCGGGGATATTGTGCTCGCGTTAGTTGTACCCTTCATCCGCAGGGGGGGGGAGAGCTCCCATGTCAATATCGGCTTCGATATACCGACCGGAAGCATTCGGCGGGGCGGGAGCAATACACCTTTACCCTTTGACTCGCAGATCGGAAACGGAACATTCGATTTCGAATGGGGTTGGACCTACCGGGGAGAAATGGACTGGCTCGCATGGGGAGCACAGGCGATCGGTCGACATCCGATCGGAAGAAATGGTTTGAAGTACCGTGAGGGAAGTCGCTTCGGGACCTCGGTCTGGGGAGCCGTACGACTCCCAGCGGGATTGAGCACATCGCTGCGTTTCGGATGGCAGAAACAGAACAACACGCGTACACAGGAACGCGACCTCGTGACGGATCCCATCAACGACCCTTCTGATAATCCCAAGGCGCGTGGCGGGACTCTGCTTACTCTGAGTCCGGGGCTGACGCTCGAGTTGCCACAGCTTGGCAATCAGCGAATCGCGGTCGAGGTCGAAATTCCCATACACCAGGATCTCGACGGGCCTCAGCTCAAACAGGACTGGTCGATCAAAGCGGGCTGGCAATGGGACTTCTGAGTCGGGGGATCGTCTGGTTTGTCCTGCTTGGATTTGCCCTCTTTGCGGCGCTGGCGTGCGAGCGCGATCCCGGCGCCCCCGGATACTATTCCGCGCAGGGGATCGTCGAAGATGTCGATCTGGAGAACGGCCAGGTGCTGATCGATCACGAAGAGGTCGAGGGATTGATGCCCGCGATGACGATGAACTACAAAGTGCCGGATCCAGACCTGTTGGCCAGCTTGGCGCCGGGCCAGGTGATCGACTTCGAGATTCACTTTACTGGACGGAGCTACGATGTCGTGGACGCGCGGGTGGTTGGCGAGGCCTCCGAGGAGGCCGGTTGGTTTCGCCTTCGCGAAGGCCTCGTTCGGACGAGCCCGGCCCCTCCCTTTGACTTGATCGATCAGGCGGGCCGCGCCGTGAGTCTCGGGTCGTTAGGCGACCGCGTGTTGATCGTGGACTTCATCTATACGAGTTGCCCGGGACCCTGTCCGGTGCAGACCTCGATCCAGGTCGACTTGCAGCGCCGGATTCCGGAGCCGCTTCGGGGTGAAATTCAGTTCATCTCGATCAGTCTCGATCCAGAGGTCGATCGGCCCGAGGTCCTCGAACGCTACGCGACCTCACGCGGAGTCGATCTCTCGAACTGGTCGTTCCTGACCGGTCCAACCGAACGGGTGGCCGACGTCGTGCGGCGCTGGGGTGTAGGATCCATTCGCAAAGAAGATGGGACGATCGACCATATGCTGATCCGGTTTCTCGTCCAGGACGGTCGCGTCATCGAGCGATATTGGACCTCGGAGGGACGCGACGAAGCGGTGCTGGCCGATTTGATCGCGCTGGCACGGGAGCGCCGGGCGAATTCCACGCCCGCCCTCGTCGTCCAGCCTTGAATTTCGGCGTGACTCTCCGGGTGACTCAAACTGAAGTCTTTTCGCCTCTCTTTCGCTTCAGGTCTGGCCCCGCTAGGCTGATCCTCCTGCATGGGCGTGTTGTCCTCTTTTCATCCCGCGGTGCGACGTTGGTTCGAGGGGCGGTTCCCACAAGGTCCATCCCCGCCCCAGCTCTCGGGCTGGCCGCCGATCGCGCGGCGAGAGAACACCTTGATTGCCGCGCCGACCGGCTCAGGGAAGACGCTGGCGGCCTTTCTCGTTTGTATCGACGAGTTCTATCAGCGGGCGCTTCCGCTCGCGCGTTTCGGGTGCGATGGAGAGGAGCCCTTTCGGCTCGAACCGGATCCCCACCCGGCGCCGTCCTCCGGATCGCGTTCGTCCCATCCGGGGACGCTCGGCGAGCGACCGAAGGGCGTCGAGGTGCTCTACATCTCGCCGCTGAAGGCGCTGGCGGTCGATATCCAGGAAAATCTCTCGACGCCGCTCGTTGAGATCGAAGCGCTGGCGCGCTCGATGGGCTTGCCTGTGCCCGAGATTCGCATCGGCATGCGCAGCGGCGACACCTCCGCGTCTGCCCGCGCGGCGATGCTGAAGAAGCCGCCGCAGATTCTTGTGACGACGCCCGAATCGCTCTACCTGCTGCTGACCTCGGCGCGCGGCCGTGAGATTCTGCGGCCGGTGCGAACGCTGATCGTCGACGAGATCCATACGATGGCGCGAGACAAGCGTGGGTCGCATCTCGCGCTGAGCCTCGAACGGCTCGAAGTGCTTTGCCACGACTCGCCCACGCGCATCGGCCTCTCGGCGACGCAGCGGCCGATCGAGCGGGTTGCAAAGTTGCTCGTCGGGGTCGGCCCGGACCGCGTGGATGCCTCTGGAAGGCCGCGCTGCACGATCGTCGACGAGGGTCATCGGCGCAGACTCGATCTCGAGACGGTGTTGCCCAGCAGCGATCTCGAAGCCGTTTCTTCCGGCGAACAGATGGCCGAGATCCTCGATCGGATCGCCGAGCAGGTGAAGCTTCATCATACGACCCTCGTCTTCGTGAATACCCGGCGTATGGCCGAGCGTCTAGCCCATGAATTGGCCGAGAGGCTGGGTGAAGAAGAGGTTGCGGCTCATCACGGCAGTCTGTCCAAGGCCCGTCGGCTGCGTGTCGAGACTGCGCTGCGTGAGGGTCGGCTTCGCGCGCTCGTGGCGACGGCGTCGCTCGAACTCGGGATCGATGTGGGGCCCGTCGAACTCGTCTGTCAGATTGGTTCGCCCCGCAGCATCGCCACTTTCCTGCAGCGTGTGGGGCGGTCGGGTCATTTTCTGGGAGGCACGCCCAAGGGTCGGCTCTACCCGCTGACCCGCGATGAGCTGGTCGAATGTGCGGGACTGCTCCGCGGCGTCCGTCTGGGGCACCTCGATCGTCTTCACCCGCCCAAGGCACCGCTCGACATTCTGGCACAGCAGATCGTGGCGGCCGTCGCGGCCGAGCCCTGGAAAGAAGACGATCTCTACCGACTGGTGTGCCGGGCCGCGCCATTTGAAGGGCTGACGCGCGAAGTCTTCGACGAGGTCGTCGAGCTGGTTTCGGATGGAATCGAGACCGGCCGCGGTCGTCGTGCGGCCTATGTTCATCGGGACCGGATTGGCGGACAGCTTCGCGCGCGACGAGGCGCACGCCTTGCGGCCTTGACCTCGGGTGGAGCGATACCCGAGGTAGCGGATTATCGCGTCGTGGCCGATCCGGACGAGACGTTCATCGGGACCGTCGGCGAGGATTTCGCGATCGATAGCCTGCCCGGGGACGTCTTTTTGCTGGGCAGCGCTTCTTGGCGAATTCGTCGTGTGGAAGCTGGCAAGGTTCGCGTCGTCGATGCCCAGGGAGCGACGCCTAATATTCCATTCTGGACGGGTGAAGCCCCGGCGCGGACCGAAGAACTCTCCGACGAGGTTTCGTCGCTTCGCGAGATGCTCGAACCGATCCTGGCACGCGGAGACGAAGCCGAGGCCTGTCATTGGCTCGAAGCCGAGACCGGCGTCGGCCCGGACGCGGCGATCCAGATCGTCCGCTACCTGTCCGTATCACGCACGGCGCTCGGCGGCCTGCCGACGCGAGATCGACTCGTGATCGAACGCTTCTTCGACGACGCGGGTGGGATGCAGCTCGTCCTGCATTCGCCGCGTGGGGGACGGATCAATCGTGCATTGTGTCTCGCGCTGCGAAAGAAATTCTGCAAGAACTTCAACTTCGAGCTGCAGGCGGCTGCGAACGACGATGCGATGGTATTGTCGCTCGGCCCGCACCACAGCTTCCCGCTGACCGATGTGCCGCGCTTCCTACGGACCAAGGGAATCGAGGCGACGCTGATTCAGGCGGTGCTTCCGACGCCGCTCTTTACGGCACGCTGGCGTTGGAACCTCAACCGTTCGCTTGCCGTCTTGCGCTTTCGCGGCGGCAAAAAGAATCCGCCGGCGATTCAACGAATGGAATCTGATGATCTGATGGCTGCGATCTTTCCCCAGGCTGCGGCCTGTCAGGAAAATGTCTCTGGCCCGATCGAGATCCCCGATCACCCTCTGGTTCGTCAGACGCTGCACGATTGTCTGACCGACGCGATGGACGTCGATGGGCTTCGGACACTGATCGGGCGAATCGAAAACGGCGAGATCGAGATTCGCTGTGTCGATACGACCGAACCATCCCCGCTTGCCCACGAAATCCTGAATGGACGTCCCTACACCTACCTCGACGACGCGCCGCTCGAAGAGCGCCGAACGCGAGCGGTCAAGATGCGTCGAGGCTTGCCGGTCGAGGAGAGAGATCTCACGCGGCTCGATTCCCACGCCATCGATCAGATTCGCGAGCAGGCCGTCGCGGCGCCACGGGATCCCGAAGAGCTGCACGATCTTCTGCTCGGAGCGGGAATCTGGCGTGTGGACGCGCGTTGGCAGAAATTCTTTCACGAGCTCGAGGCGATGGGACGCGCATTTTCATTCGGCGAGAAGCCCGATCGGTTCTGGGCGGCCACGGAGCGTGTGGGCTGGGCGCGTGCGCTGCACCCGAAGGCGACCGAACGCGTGGCCTCCAATGAGGCCGTGTTCGGAGGCGAGATGGGGGTCGGAAACCAGACCCCGGTCGGCGACGACGTCGTCGCTGAAGATGAGGCGGTCGCACACGTGCTGCGCGGTCATCTCGAAACGACCGGGCCGATTACGGCGCTCTCGTTGGCGACACGAATCGGTGTTCGTACGGGACTCATCGAGATCGGGCTTGCCAGACTCGAGTCCGAGGGCTTCGTGCTGCGAGGGCATTTCGAATCGGCGCGAACGGACACCGCTGCCGAAGAGGAGTTTTGTGCGCGCCGACTGCTCGCGCGAATTCATAGCGCCTCTCGATCGCGGCTTCGCGCCTCCGTCGAGCCGGTCACGGCTCGAGAGATGATGCGCTTCCTATTTGCCTGGCAGCATGTCGCCGAAGGGTCGCGGTTCGAAGCTGCGCCCGGTGTCGCACGCGTCGTCGAGCAGCTGCAGGGCTTCGACCTTGCCGCAGGGGCTTGGGAGCCCGATGTGCTCGCCGCGCGCATTCGGGACTATCGGCCGGAATGGCTCGATCCGCATTGTCTGTCGGGTGTGGTCTCATGGCTGCGAATGGCGCCGCCCGCGACCAGGGCGGGGGCGGTGTTCGGCTCGAAGGCAGCGCCGGTCATGAAGGTGACGCCGCTTTCGAAGGTGACGCCTCTTTCGAAGGTGACGCCTCTCTCCAAGGTGACGCCGCTCTCAAAGGTGACGCCGCTATCACTGGTGCTGCGCGAGGATTTGCCTTGGTTGTTACAGGCTCACCGGGCTGAGGCGAAAGATGAGGCGTCGGTGGGGAGTCCGCTGGCGGAGAAGATTCTCGCGTTGCTGGGGTCGCAGGGTGCGCTCTTTTACACCGAACTGGTGTCGATGCTCGACGTGCGTCCCGCCCTGGTCGAAGCAGCGCTTCGAGAACTCGTCGCAAAGGGTCGAGTCGGGGCCGACGGATTCCAGGCCTTACGTTCGCTGCTGGGGTCGCGCCGGCGGGGATCGAAGGCGCGGGCCAACGCGCGCGCGCGACGCGGGCTGCGGAGGGGGTTGGCCGGGAGAGCATTGGCGGGTGCCGAAGGGCGTTGGTCGCTGGTACCGCCACGCGAGGCGGTCGAGGATCTCGATGGCCTCGCCGAAGCGGTCGCCGAACAGCTGCTCGCGCGCTGGGGGATCGTCTTCAGGGATGTCGTGGCACGGGAGAATCTGTCGCTGCCCTGGCGTGAGATCGTGTGGGCTTTTCGTCGGCTCGAAGCACGGGGCCGGGTTCGCGGCGGGCGCTTCGTGTCTGGATTCACGGGCGAACAATTTGCGCTCCCCGAGGCGCTCGAAACCCTCGCCCGCATTCGTCGGACGCCGCGTGATGGCGAGCGGATTCGAATCTGTGGCAGCGATCCGCTCAATCTGGTCGGTATTCTGACTCCAGGTGATCGCATTCCCGCCGTGCGAACTCGCGAGATCGTCTATGTCGACGGATTGCCGGTCGATCCGGAAGCGGCGAAGGGCGAGCGTGTTCTTCCCGCGGCAGGCGCCTAGCAGGTCGAGGAAGAATCTTCGTGAATCGAATCATCGCAATCGAACGGGGTTTCGCGTGAAACTCGCTAATCCGACGTCAGTCTGGCTTGTCGATCGATAAAAACTGTACGAAGTCTTCTGCGCAGACCGCCGCACCGAAGAGGTATCCCTGCAGTTCGTCACAGCCGAGCTCCGTTAGGGATTGAGCCTGCCTCTCCGTTTCGACGCCCTCGCCAACCACGGGCA